>OUNM010296459.1_pt1 | contig 16509 bp, 14 predicted proteins | sample 1769961 | NCBI WGS metagenome assembly OUNM01 (sample SAMEA3914820, study PRJEB12502) | metagenome | biome: forest; material: soil | place: USA | collected 2012-03-12 | depth 0.3 m
GAGGGCACCGGCGGGCCGGATGAAACGCTGCGCATGAGGATGGTGGAGAGGATCGAGGGCGCGGCGTTGCCGTTGTGCGCCTATGTCACCGCGGCGTCGCCGCTGATCGGCCGCGCCTATGCCGAGCATTACAGCATTGCCGCGCCGGCGACGGTGCTCAATGTCTTTCCGCTGGCGATGGCGCCGAGGGCGGACGGCGGCGCGGGGACCGGCGGCGGGGCCCTGCGGGCCTACTGGTTCTCGCAGACCATCGGCCTCGACCGCGGGCTTCAGTCGTTCATCCAGGGCATGTCGCGCGCCAGGACGCCTGTCACGCTCGACATCCGCGGCAGCAATCGTTGGGGGCACGGCGATACGCTGATCGCGATGGCTGCCGACCTCGGCCTCGAGGGCAGGGTCACCGTGCTGCCCCTGGCGCCGCCGGATCAGATGGCCGCACTGGCGGCGCCCTACGACCTTGGCCTCTCGCTCGAGACCGACGTCACCGAAAGCAGGCGGCTCTGCCTGACCAACAAGATCTTCACGTACCTGCTGGCCGGCGTGCCGGTGATGATGAGCGACACGCCCGCCCAACGCGCCCTCGCCCCCGACCTTGGCGACGCGGCGAGCCTCGTGGCACTCGCCGATCCGCCGGGTATCGCCGCGGCGCTCGATCGACTGGCGCCGGCAGCCGCGCGCGCGCGCGCCAAGTCGACAGCGAGGCACCTGGCGCACGATCGATACAACTGGGACCGTGAGAAGAGCATCCTGCTTCAGTCGGTGGCGTCGGCCTTTGCGCGACGCGAGGGAGCGCACACGTGAGCAGCGTCAAACAACGGCTCGGCGACTGGCTGGTGCGCAAACTCGGCGTCAACCCACAGACCTTCCGGGCGGTCTGGATGGAGATGAGGGCGGCGGGAGTCCGACTGCGCGGCCTGATCGATCCCGTCTGGATCATGCGCCGTCGCGAGCTGCGTCGTCGCAAGGGCGTGCTCGCCAATGTCGGGTGCGGCCCGAACAGCCGGGAGGGCTGGGTGAATTTCGACCTGTTCCAGGTGCCCGGCGTGACGATCCCCGTCGATTGCCGCAACGGATTGCCGCTCGGCGACGCGTCCTGCCGGGGCATCCACGTCGAGCATTATTTCGAGCATCTCGAGATGACGATCGAGCGTCCGCGTTTTCTTGCCGAGTGCCTGCGGTGCCTCGAGGTGGACGGCGTGCTGCGCATCGTCGTTCCCGATGCGAAGCGGTTCGTAGAGGCCTATCTCGCGCCGGGATGGGAAACGATCAATGCAATGGGTGGCTTCTACGTCCCCGAGGAAGCGTGCGACGCCAAGATGGAGGTGCTGAACCACACGTTCCTGCAGGAAGGCGATCACTTTGCCGGCTACGATGCCGAATATCTCGGGATCGTCCTGAAGGACGCAGGTTTCCGCGATATCCGGGAGGTGGCCTGGCGGGAAGGGCAGTTCCCGGGCGGCTGCATCGATATCGAGCAGCACCGGGTCTATTCGCTCTACATGGAGGCGCGTCGCTGATGCGCATTGTCCTCACCGCCGACCCCGAAATCGAGGTGCCGCCGAAGCTCTATGGCGGCACCGAACGCATCGTCGACGGGCTGGCGCGCCGCCTGGGCGCGCGCGGCCACACGGTTTGTCTCGTGGCGAAGCCAGGCTCGGAATGTCCGGCGGATGAATTTCATGCGTGGCCCGGCGCCAGCTCGCTGTCGAAGGCCGATACGCTGCGCAACGCCGCGGCCTTGTGGAAGGTCGTGAGAGCCTTCAGGCCCGACGTCATCCACAGTTTCTCCCGCATCGCCTATCTCGCGCCGCTGTTGCGGGGAAACATTCCGATCGTGAACACCTACGAGCGCGATCCGACTCGGTGGACGGTGTCGCTGGCCGTGAAGCTCGCGGGGGCGCGCGTGCTGAACTTCACCGGCTGCAGCAACTACATCGCCGATCTCGGACGCAGTTTCGGTGGCGATTGGATAGGCGTGCCTAATTTTGCAGACATGAGCGCGCTGAAGTTCAGCCCGACAGTCGCGCCCGATGCGCCGCTGGTGTTTCTCAGCCGCGTCGAACACATCAAGGGCGCGCATTGGGCGATCGAGATCGCGCGGCGGACGGGGCAGCGGCTGATCATCGCCGGCAATCACTCCGATACGGGCCCCGAAGGGGAGTTCTGGCGCCGTGAGATCGAGCCGCAGATCGGCCACGGCGGCATCGAATATGTCGGGCCAGTCGACGACGTCCAGAAGAACCAGTGGCTGGGCCAGGCGCGGGCCATGATCGTGCCGATCCAGTGGAACGAACCATTCGGCATCGTCTTCGCGGAAGCGCTCGCGTGCGGCACGCCGGTCATTTCCTGTCCGCACGGTTCCCTCACCGAGATCGTCCGCCCCGGCGTGGACGGCTTCCTGATCCGCTCGATCGAGGAAGGGTGCGAGGCGGTGCAGCGCGTCGGTACGATCGATCGTGCGACCTGCCGCCGGCGCGCCGAGGAACTCTATGCTCCCGACGTCGTCACGGATCGCTATCTCGAAGTCTACAAGCGTGCGCAGGCGGCGCTCACCTCGCGATGAGCCGGCGCGTCGCCCTGGTCAGCGGCCACTTTGCGCCAAGCAACCTGGTCGGCGCGCATCGGGCGCGGCTGTGGTCGCGCTATCTGCCCGACTTCGGCTGGGAGCCGATCGTCGTGACCGGCGATCCCGCGTTCTACGAGGAACGGCCGGACCCCGATCTCGAACGGCTGGTGGCGCCGGGTCTGCGGGTCATCCATGCACCCACGATGTCGACGCGGCCGGTCCGGCTGGTCGGCGATGTCGGCGTGCGTGCCTTTCGCGGCTGCTACAAGGTGTTGGCGGGCCTGGCGTCCAGGCGCGAGATCGATTTCGTTCTGGTGACGATTCCGTCCAACTTCCTGGCGCCGGTCGGTCGTCTGATCCACTGGCGCTATGGCCTACCCTTCGGCATCGACTATCAGGACCCGTGGGTCAATCGTTGGCCGGGCGTCGACAAGCCGTTCACGCGCGCGTGGAGCTCGTATCGATTGGCCAATCTTCTGGAGCCATGGGCGGTGCGCGGCGCGGCGCTTATCACGGGCATGGCGCCGGGCTATGTCGCAGGGATGCTCGAGCGGAATCCGGGTGTCGCGAAAGACGCGGTGATCGCCTATATGCCGATGGGCAGCGCGCCCGAGGATTTCGAACTGGTCCGCACGCTGCACCGGCCGCCGTTCCTGTTCCAGCCGGACGACGGCCGTTTCCATATGATCTACGCGGGCGCTTTGTTGCCGGCCGGCCTCGTGGTGCTCGATGCCTTCCTTGCCGGGTTGAAATCGCTGCGAGATACCGCACCTCAGGTCGCCGCGCGGCTGCGCGTGCATTTTGTCGGCACCGGTACCTCGCCCGACGATCCGAACGGTCACCGGGTGTTGCCGCGTGCCGAGCTGGAGGGCGTCGCGGAGATGATCGACGAGCATCCCCATCGGATCGGCTACGTCGACACGCTCAACCACCTCGAGCAGAGCAGCGCCGTTCTCGTACTGGGCTCCACCGAGCGCCACTACACACCGTCGAAGGTCTTCCAGGCGATGCTGTCGAGGCGGCCGGTCTTCGCGATGCTTCATGCCGAAAGCACGGCGGTCGGTATGATCCGCGACGCGCGGACAGGGCGGGTCCTGACCTTGACCGAGGATCACATGCCGGATCCCGTGACGATCGCCGCCGAGCTTCGCGCGCTGATCGGCGAACGACACGATGCAAGCGCAGTCGACACGACAGGCTTCGATGCCTATTCGGCGCGCGAATCGACGCGCGCCCTGGCCGTGGCGCTCGATCTCGCGTGCGACCGCCACCGCGTCGGTCGTGCCCCATGAGCCTGCGCATCGGGTTCCTGGTCAGCCATCCGATCCAGTACTACACGCCGATCTTCCGCGCACTTGCGGGGCTTTGCGACCTGACGGTGTTCTTCGCCCATCGCCAGACGGCCGAGCAGCAGGCGCGCGCGGGCTTTGGCGTGGCATTCGATTGGGATATCGACCTGCTGTCAGGATACCGCAGCAAGTTCCTGGACAACGTCTCGCGTAAGCCGTCGACCGAGCGCTTCTCCGGCTGTGACACGCCGGGCGTCGCGCGCGACATCGCCGAGGGTCGCTTCGATGCTTTCGTCGTCCCCGGATGGGGCCTGCGCTCTTACCACCAGGCGGCGCAGGCCTGTCGACGTGCCGGCGTTCCGATATTCGTGCGCGGCGATTCCCAACTGGTCGGGCAGCGCCGCGCCGTGGTGCGGATCGCGAAGGCTATGCTCTTCGCGCGCGTGCTTCGCCGCTTCGATGGCTTCCTCTATGTCGGGCAGAGGAACCGCGACTACCTCCGGCACTACGGCATCCGCGAAAGCCGCTTGTTTTTCTCGCCGCACTGCGTGGACAACGAGGCCTTTGCCGTGGCCAGCGCCGCGGCGCGACAATTGGCCTTCGCAGAGGGGCATCCGGCTGCGGAGGCGAAGCGCATCCTGTTCGTGGGCAAGCTGGTCGGGCGAAAGCATCCCCTGGACGTGTTGCAGGCGGCAGCGCTGCTCGCCAGGCAAGGGATGGCCGTCGAGGTGGCGTTCGCCGGATCGGGAGAATTAGAGCCGGCGCTGCGCGAAGCGGCGCGGGCGGAAGGCGTGGCGGCGGTCTTCCATGGATTCGTCAACCAAAGCGACATGCCGGCTGTTTACGCGGCTTCCGACGTTATGGTGCTGCCGTCGGACGGTCTGGAGACGTGGGGGTTGGCGGTCAACGAAGCGATGGCCTGCGGTGTCCCGGCGGTAGTGTCGGACGCTGTCGGCTGCGGGCCGGATTTGGTCGAGCCAGGCGTCACAGGGGCGATCTTCCCGGTCGGGGATATTGCGGCGTTCGCCAAAGCGCTCAGCACTGCAATTTCTTTGAATCCGTTCACAACGCGGCAACAGCTTGCTGCGAGAATGCAAATTTACTCGCCATTGGGGGCCGCGAAAGGTATTATGCAGGCGGCGGCCGCGTTGGCGGCGCAAAGCTCTGCCGGGTGAAAAACTAGCCCCATGCGTAATAACGTTTCGGCGATCAATCCGGCATTCACGCCGCGACGAGCTGTAGAGTCGCGCCTCGACTATTCGTTCCTCCAGCGCATTTCCCTCGTCGTGGGGACCGCTGCCGCGTTCGGCGCACCGTTTTCGCCCGATCCCGTGGCATTCGCCGTCGGCGGTGCGGTTCCCTACGTCATGATGAAGCTGGTCGGCCGGCCCACCATGCCGGCGGCGGTGGCCTATTTTCTCCTTTGGCAATGGATGCAGTCGTTCACCCGAGTGCTTCAAGGGCTGATCGACGGCGAGCAGCTCAGCCAGAGCGTCTACGGGCCGTGGGTGGAGCAGGCTTATTGGTACACGCTTGCGTCTACGGTCACGCTCGCGCTTGCATTCCGGTTGGTGCTCGGCAACATCCGTCCGCCGCCGCCCGCGATGGCCAATGCCCATCGCGAGTGGGATCTGCGCGGCTTGATGATCCTCTATCTGGGCGGCGTGGTCTTTGCCGCGGTCTGCGGCTTTGTTGCGAAGTCTGTACCGGCGCTTGATCAGCCGCTTGAGGCTGCAGGTCGTGCGAAGATCCTGGCGATGGCCATGTTGTTCGCCACGGTGATGGCGACCGGCAAGGGCAGGAATGTACTGATCGCGGTCTTCGTGGTGGAGACCTTGTCCGGCTTCGGCGGACTGTTCTCGGATTTCAAGGGCGCCTTCATCTATCTCGCGATCACCGCGATTGCGGTGCGTATCCGATGGACCGGAACGATGGCGGTTGTCGCCACGGCGATGCTGATCATGATGGTCGTGATGTCGCTGTGGTGGACCGCGGTCAAAACCGACTTCCGCGAATTTGCGACGGGATCCTCCGATTCCCAAAACGTGAAGACGGACTTCTCCAGCCGAATTGGCTACCTGGGTAACAAGACGACGGCTGGTGGCATCGACTGGGATGGTGCGTCGTACGCGCTGCTTCTGCGGTTATCCTATGTCGATATCTTTGGTTCCGTGATCGGTGTGCAGTCCGTGTCGCCGGAACAGGGCTATTTCAGGCAGTGGCAGGACGCCATCGAACACGTCACCAAACCGCGCTTCCTTTTTCCCGGCAAGGCGGCGCTGTCGGACACCGAGGTCTTCATCCGGCTCGCGCGCGGCAACGCATCTGAGGCGTTCCGCTCCGGCACATCGATCAGCGTCGGCTTTGTCGCCGAGAATTACGTCGATATGGGATTCCCGACCATGCTGGCGGGCGTATTCGTGATCGGCGCCATGGTGGCTGCCGTCCTGCGTTACTTCCTGACGCGGCCATTGCCATGGATGGTTCGCGAAGGAACGGCGCTGGCGATCATCTATACGATCGGCCACGACGGCGTGGAGATTTCGCTGCCCAAGATTCTGGGCGCGACGCTCATGTCGTTCATCGTCTGGGCGATCATGGCAAGGTGGGGCTTTCCGATCATCTTCAAGTGGCTTGGCCGACAGGCGACCAAGCGCAGCTCCCACAGAGCGTAAGGCGCAGTGTCGTCCCGGGATTACTTCCATCGGGTTCGCCGTCTGGACTTTGCACCGGCGACGACACGACTCTTTGCGCCGTCCGGTGACCTGCCGCGAAACCGCGGACGTTCCCGGGCCGACGCGTCTCCTGTCATTACCGGCGTCGAGGGCCGCGAACCCAGGCTGGACTATGCTCTCCTGCGTCGTGGCCTGCTGCTGCTGTCGCTATTCCTTCTGCTCTTTGCGCCGCTGACACAGGATCCAATCGCCTTTGCTTTGGGCGTGTTTGTCCTGCCGCTCCTTATCGCGATCGTCGGTACGCCGACCATGCCCGCAGCGGTCGCCTATCTGCTGGCATGGCAATGGGTCGAGGTCTTCGCCCAGGTACTGCTCAGTTCGTCGAACGGCGAGACTCTGGAAACCGGCATCTATGGAGTGAACGTCGCCCGCGCCTATTGGTACATGATGGCGAGCCTCATCGCACTCGCCTGTGGCTTGAGGTTGGCGTTCGGCAACCTGCGTGCGCCGCCCGCTTGGGCGCGCGTCGCGCACCGCGACTGGCGGCCGGTAGACCTGTTCGTCGGCTACTTGATCTCGTCGGTCGTTGCCGCCGCCTATTGGCCCGTGAGCAACATGGTGCCAAGCCTAGACCAGCAGTTGGAAGCCGTGTCGCGAATCAAGATCGTCGCGCTGTTCCTGCTCTTCACGAATGTGTTGTCGACGCGCAAGGGTATGAAATTCCTGGTCCTGGCCGTATTTCTCGAACTCGCCACCGGCTTCGGCGGTCTGTTCTCGGACTTCAAGAGCGTCTTCGTCATTCTCGGTACCGCCGCGGTCGGCGCGCGAATCAAGTGGAGCAATACGCTGGGCGTCGCCCTGGTCGCCTGGCTGGTTGCGCTGATGGGCCTGACGTTGTTCTGGACGGCGGTGAAACAGGACTACCGGCAGTTCGCGACCGGTTCGGACGAATCGCAGTACATCAAGACGTCGCTAGCCGACCGATATGGCTATCTTGGCGACAAGGCAGCTTCGGTCGGCAGCATCGATTGGGGGCTGGCGTCCTACGCAATGCTGACGCGGCTTGCCTATGTCGACATCTTCGGTTCGGTCATCAGCGTGAACGAGTCCACCCCGGGAGGCCTCAACTCCTATCCGCAGCAATGGACCGAGGCGATCGAGCACATTACCAAGCCGCGCTTCCTGTTCCCCGACAAAGCGCAGCTCTCGGATACCGCGACCTTCGCCCGCCTGGCGCTCGGCAACGCGAACGAGGAAATGCGTGGCGGCACATCGATCAGCGTCGGCTATATGGCGGAGAATTACGTCGATCTGGGCTTTCCGGGCATGCTGGTCGGGATCTTCGTCCTTGGATTGCTCATTGGCGCGATGGGACGCTACTTCATGATGTGCCCGCTGCCCTGGATGATGCGAGAAGGGATCGTTCTTGCGCTGATCTACACCAGCGGTCACACCGGCCTCGAAGGCTCGCTTCCGAAGATCATCGGCGCGGCGATCATGTTCTTCATCGTCTACGTTTTGATGGTGAAATTCGGGTTCAACAAGATCTGGAACTGGCTCGATGAACGCGCCGCTCTCGGATGACCGGGGACGCGCGTGAAGCTCTTTTATGAAGAACCCGACCCCGACCGCTGGTTCCCGTTCGACCGCTTTCCGCGCAAGGTGATCAGGACGATGGTGCGCGGCGCCACGCAGCCGCGCGGCACGATGCGGGCATTCCTCAATCTCGTCGACGGCCTCGATCGTATCGGCGCGTCGTACCGGATCAACGACTATCGCGGATTGCGGGACGATTCCGGCGCTCTGGCCTGTGTGTTCGGCAAACCGCACATCCTCGACAAGATCCCCCGCCAGAGTCCGGTGCTCTTCGGCACATCGATCTACAGCCACCCGAATGACAATCCGGGCCTGCCCAGGCAACGCGACATCCGGCAGGTTTTGGTGCCCAGCGAATGGGTGTGTCGGATGTTCGAGCAGGTCTGGCCCGGGATTGTGTCGGTTTGGCCGGTCGGCATCGACACCGAGCTTTGGATACCCGCGCCGGACGCGGCGAAGGACGTCGACGTAGTGGTCTACGACAAGATCGCCTGGCGGCGCGAACACTACGAGCGCTCGCTGCTCGAGCCTCTCTACGCCGAGCTTGAACGTCGCGGGTTGCGGGTCGAGACACTGCGCTACGGCGACTATCGAGAGGAAGAAATGTTTGCGCTCGGCAAGCGCTGTCGGGCCATGGTTTATCTCAGCCGGCACGAGACCCAAGGCATCGCCGCGCAACAGATGCTCGCCGCCGGCGTGCCATTGTTTGCATGGGACGAAGGCGGCTTCTGGCAGGATCCGAAGTATTTTCCCAGCGAAGTGAAGTTCGGGCCCGTGACCTCGGTCCCCTACTGGGACGATCGATGTGGCGTGAAGTTCCAGGGCGGCGACGATCTTCTCGAAGCCTTCGACGTGTTTTGGAAAGGCGTTGAAGCCCAGGCCTTTTCACCGCGGGACATGGTCGTCGAGCGGCTGACCCTCGAGCGATGCGCGTCAGAGTATGTGGCGCTCGTCCGGCGCTTTGGCACCTGATCGGATGCCTACGCCGAAGCCCTCGATTTGCGCGTTGCCCGATCTTATGCATGGCATGCTAGAAGTCCGTTCGAAATACCTGGGCCGGGAGTATTGCGAGCCGCCACTGCAAGACGCGGACCGCATGCGGGGGCGAAATCTCGAATGATCCATATCCCGGCCTATATCTCACGCGTGCCGATCGTGCGCGGCGTCATCAGGCTTTTGATCACCGCCTATTCGCAGGTCTTCAGGGGACGCTATTCGCTCGAACGGCGCATGGGCCTGCTCCTCCTGCTCGACCGTGAGAATGCAATCGACTGGCAGCTGATGCTGTCGGGCGAATGGGAGCGTCCGCATCTCACCAAATTGCTCGACCTGGCCAAGCAGCAGTTGCCCTACAGCAAGAACGGCGCTGTGTTCCTCGATATCGGTGCGCACTGGGGGTTGTATGCCTTGAAGGCCCGCCAAAGCGGAATGTTTTCGCAGATCGTTGCGTTCGAACCGGACCCCCAGAATTATGCGCAGCTCCAGGCGAACCTGTTCCTGAACGCCGCACACGCCAAGATCCGCGCCCTGCAGCTGGCCGCGACCGACGGCGACCGCAGCTTCAAGCTGTTCCAGCGCAATCCGCACAATCGCGGCGCCACGCGCGTGGTCGACGCCGACGGCGCTGGAACGACGATCGTGCTCGGACGTCGCGTCGACAGCCTCGTCGACGTTTCGGATGCGCTCCTGGTCATAAAGATCGACGTCGAGTCGCACGAGCTGGAAACCATCGCGGGAATGATGAATCTGTTCGCGAAGAACAGGTTCGTCATGCAGATCGAAATCTGGGATACGCCGAAGGAAGAGAGCGAGAGGCGGCTCAGATACCTCTCCGAGCTTTTCGCCGCTCATGGCGCGGAGCTCGTGCACTCGATCGACCATGATTACTTCTTTGCGTCGGCTTTGCCACGCACCTAGCCGGCTAATTCCTGGCCGGCCACTCTTGCCGCCAGTCGGTCAATGCACCGTCGCGGCCGATGGTACCGGTTGCGCCCGGGAACAACCCACGGGCGATCGACGGCGGCAGGACGCGCCGTGCCGCCAAGGCCAGCCGTAAATAGGAGTGGGCAAAGTCGAAAGGCTGCTCCCAGCGCCGGTCGAAGTTCATGCGCACCAGCCGGTCGGGGTAACAGCGCGTGGCGACCAGCGATGGCGCATTTTGGCTCGCGAAGCACGCAAGCATCCGGCGCTTGGTCTCGATATCGTCGGGAGACAGCCGGAACTTGTCGATCGGACGACTGTCGATGCCATCGGGAGGGCCATAGTAGGAAACCATCCCGAGCAACCAGCGCGCGCATAGCGTGATCACGCGATGGGGTGTGTTGTTCAGCGACACATAGGGGCTGTATTCGGGCGCCTCGTAAACTTCGAACCGGTCAGCGGCCGTCACGATGGTCGCAAGGAGTGCCGCCAGCATGTCGTGATGAATGTGGCCGCCCTCGAACATCGGCAAGACGATTGCGGTCGGTCCGAAGTCGTCGATGATTCTCCGCAGTTCGGGGCCTGCCGCGCGCAGTTTTTCCGGTGCCTGCCGGTGGAGCGGCGGAAGCAGGCTGACGTGGCGTAGATCGGCCTTGGAAAGACCTGCCGTTGCCCAGGCGGCGTGCGCTTCGGCGGCGCGAACGTCAGGAAGGCCAGGCGTGTCGTCCGGGGCGAGATAGACGATGCGAAGGACCCCGCCCAACTTCTGGTTGTGCAATGCCACTCCGCCGGCTGAAATCACGCAGTCGTCTTCGTGGGGGGCCAGGATCAGGAGGCGTCGCGGTTCCGACCACGTGCGCCAGCGTTCGAGGAAGAACAGGCGGCCCAGCGCCCACGCCGAAATCGCGGCGAGCGCGGAGTAGAAGAGGGCGATGGGCAACAGCCAGCGGCCTTCCGGAATTTTGTCGACGGCGAGCCACAGCAGGGCCGCGACGGCGAGCAACAACAGGACAACCGGAAAGGGGCGGAAATAGAACCTAAGCTTCATCGAGCGCGCGGATCGCAGCGGCGTCCGACTTGTCAGCGTCGTTGGCCGGCATGCCGTAGATCGCCATGTCCGATTGCTGGACGCGGCGCGGCCGGGAAGCCTGCTTCAGCAGCCAGTGCAGGACGGTCAAGCCGCCGACTTTGAGGGCGCCGCGTGCGATCCAGCGCTTGAGCGAATGCTGCGGTGGGTTCGAGACGTAGTATCCCTTGCCGCCCCACATGCGATAGGCGTCGAGCAGAAATGGCATCAATTCCTGCGCGTCCGGCACGCCTGCGAGGCCGATCAAGAGGGTCATGAAGCCGTTGCGCATGGCCTCGGCGCAGACCTGGTGGTCGGGATGGGACAGCAGAAGCTGCGACCACTTCAGGCGATAGCGTGCCGCCGACAGCAGGCTGCGCAGGGTGCCGCTGCCGGCGACGCGCTGACCCGAATGTGCGCGATAGTAGGCCATGCCTACCGGACGACCGACGATCTGCGCTCCGGCCAGTACGGCGCTTCCGAAGAAGTCAACGTCGCCATTGGTGAACAGCTGCTCGTCCCACAGGACCGTCTTGAAAAGGCTGCGTGGCCAGAGTGCGGACGACGTCCAGACCGAGCCTTCGCCTTGAGGCTCGAGGAATTCCGCGAGAGTCTCCATGGCCGACCGGTTTTCCGGCGCGCACATGATCGGGCCGAGCTGGATCCCCGAAGGAGTAGCGACGAACCGGCGCCACCGGCCGGAGACGACATGGCCCTCGGGCAATTCGCGCGCAGCCTTGATGAGCTCCGCGACATGATCGTTCTGAAGCAGGTCGTCGTCGTCGAGGAAGAGCACCCAGTCGCCGTCGCTGGCGACGATGCCGGCGTTGCGCGCGCCGCCAGGTCCATGAGGCACGTCGTGCCGGACGATTTTGACGTCGGCGAATTCGCTGGCCAGCATCCGCGCGGTGCCGTCGGTGGACGCTTCGTCGACGACCACAATCTCGATGTCTGGCCACGACTGGGCCCGCGCGCTGCGCAGTGTCTGGCGCAGGATATCGCGGCGGTTCCGTGTCGGCACTATAATCGAGACTTTGTCACTCAAGATGCCACGCCGCCTTCGGTCAAACAGGAAGGAGGTCCAGGTCGGACCTCCGCGAGCTTACGACAAAAAGGCCCCGACCCACCCCAATCATTCTGAAATGAAGATCGGAAAAGTCACGTTGCCATTGCCGGGCGATTTCCGTTTCGCCGCCGCGCCGCATCGTCGAGTACCAGGATACCGTTTTCAGACAGGTATTTTCGCAACTCGTAGAGAGCGGGAAGGCGGGCAAGGCGATCGCCTTTCCAGGCAGGGGGACCATCGACGATCACAAGGTCGAAACGGGCGCTCTTGTCGAGGCTCGACAGGTCGTACCATGGCGCCTGCCGTCCGTTGGAGTTGATATCCGTCAGGGGCGCCACCCGGACCTCGGCGAAGGCGTCGAGGCCCTCGCGTTTTACCGTGGCCGACGTCTGTTCGGCCCAGCGCGCGTCATCGTCGAGCGAGAGGACATGGCCGCCGCCGCTGCGTCGAAAGCCGTTGGCGATTAACAGCGTCGACAGTCCGGAGCCTAGTTCGAGGACGCGACGAACGTCCATCGCGGCGATCAACTGCTGGACTTGGGTGAGGGTTTCCGGAGTGATCGAATGTTCAGTCCAGTGGGTCGGAATTCCGCCCGCCGTCGCTGCGATGCCGATCGCGCTGCGCAAATGAGAGGTCTGCGCCTCGCTTCGCGCGACGGCTTGGCGATGCCAGCGCCGGCCGAGCGCTGCCACGACTCCGACGCCGCTGCCGATCGCGATGATGACGACGATTGCCGGCGGCACGCTCAAAACGGCAAGCAATGCACCCGGAAGCATGGCGGCAAGCGCAGCCAGGATTCCCAGTCGGAGATAACGATTCATGCTTGGGGGTCATTCGCCGTCTACCTATGCTATTGAAATTGGACGAACTTCAAGCCTGGGACAAGCTCTTGCGTCTCCTTCATGTCGTCCCGACCTATCTACCGGCATTGCGATACGGAGGCCCCATCCGCTCGGTTCACGCATTGTGCCGGGAGCTGGCCGCGCGCGGACATGAGGTTCACGTGTACACGACCAATGTCGACGGTTCAGGCAACAGCGACGTCCCGCTCGGCCGGCCCGTCGCCCTCGACGGCGTCCAGGTTACGTATTTCCCCAGCAAGTTGCTGCGGCGGCTGTACTGGTCACCCCCGATGGCTCAAGCCCTGGCCACGCACGCCGCGAGCTTCGATCTCGTCCATGTTCACGCGATCTATCTTTGGCCAACATTGGCCGGTGCCCGCGCGGCACGAAAGAATCGCCTGCCTTACGTGCTGTCGCCGAGGGGCATGCTCGTGCCGGAGCTGATACGGCGTCGGAGTCGGTGGGTGAAGAAGGCATGGATCGCCCTGATCGATCGGCACAATCTCGAGGCGGCGTCCGCGATCCACACAACCTCGACGGTTGAAGCAGAACATCTGCGGTCGTTCGGTTGGTCTTTGCCGCCGGTGGCAACCATTCCTCACGGCGTCGACGATCCGGAGCCGACGGCAGAGGCGGCCTTGTCGCCGGACGTGGCGGCTGTCGTTGCCCAAGGCCCCGCGGTTCTGGCGCTAGGGCGCATCAGCTGGGAGAAGGGGCTCGACCGCCTGATCGCGGCGTTGCCACAGGCAAGCGAGGCGCGGGTGGTGATCGCCGGTGGCGACGCTGACGGGCAGGCGGCCCATCTCGCCGGTGAGGCCCGGCGCCTGGGCGTCGCGGATCGGGTGACCATCCTTCCACGCTTCATCGACGGGGCGGACAAGGAGGCATTGTTCGCTTCCGCGAGTGTCTTTGCCATGACGTCGCTGTCGGAGAATTTCGGTCTCGCGGCATTCGAAGCGATGCGACGCGGCGTGCCGGTGCTTGCCACGCCCGACGTCGGCATGGCCGAGATCGTGCGCGAGATCGGCGCGGGTGTCGTTGTCGATCCGTCGCCGGCCGGGATCGCGCGCGGGCTGGACGCTCTGTTGGCCGATCCCGCCTCGAGCCGGGCGATGGGTGAGGTAGGGCAGGAGCATGTGATGGCGCACTACGGCTGGCAGGCGGTGGCGAGACTTATGGAAGATCTCTATCGGACGGTGCTCGCATCGAACTCCTCGAAAGTCGGCCTGACGTGAGTGAGCTGTTGGAGCGTAGTCCGTTCGATCCTGCATCGGAGCGCAAGATCGTCATCATCGCGGACTGGCTTCCGCCCGACTTCGGCGCGGTCGGCCAATACATGCAGATGCGTGCCAGGGCCTTGGCCGAACGCGGACACGCCGTCACGCTCGTCGGTCTTTCTTCCACGGCCGCGTCGGTGAAGCAGGAGACGATCGGCAGTGGCAGCTTGACCGAAGTTCGTCTGGCTGCCGGTGCCGTGCCGCGCGGTTCTCTCGTGGCACGGCTGCTCTGGACGATCTGGACGAACCTGCGCCTGGTATTCAGTGCGTTCGGCCGTCTGCGCGCGGCCAACGGAATATTGTTCACCGGCTCGCCGCCATTCCTGATCCATCTGCTCGTGCCGCTGAAGCCCCTTTGGAAGGGGAAGCTCGTCTATCGGATCACCGATTTTCATCCGGAATGCCTGATCGCCGCGCAACGGACACCGTCGCGCCTGCTCGTTGCGCTGCTGGCGTTGACCAATTTCTGGCGTCGTCGAATCGGCGGGTTCGAGGTGCTTGGTCGGGATCAATGGCGCCGTCTGCGCGACACGGGAATTCCCGAAAATCGAATCGTACTGGTCCGCGACGGATCACCGGTGTCGTTCCGGGAGGGACAAGCAGCTGCGCCGTTGCCTGTGGACCTGGCAGGCGGTTGCGTGCTGCTTTACTCCGGCAACTACGGGGTAGCCCACGAAGTCGAGACCGTCGCCGAAGGCTATCGGCAACATCATCGGGAGGGGTCGGGGAGAGTCCGACTGTGGCTGAGTGCCGCAGGGGCTGGAACGGAAGAGCTTGCTCGGCGTTTCGCCGCGGAAGGCCTGCCGTTCCACCGATCTGTGCCGGTCTCCCTGGACCGTCTCCCGAGTCTCCTGCTTGCGCCCGATGCCCATCTCGTGACTCTCAAGGACAACTTCGTCGGCTTCGTCATGCCGTCGAAGATCTACGCCTGCGTCGAGTCGCAAAAGCCCCTAATTTTCGTGGGGAGTGCGGAATCAGACGTCGATTTGCTGGCTCGAGAGGCGATTATCCCCTATTGGCGTGTCCCGTGCGGAAATTCCGCGGGATTCGCCGCTGCGCTCGAACAATTGGCCGACGGCAAGAGCAAATCCTAGTCGTCGCATCCGGCGTAAGAGGGCAGCGGGGCCCGCCGAGGCCGGGTCTCTCAGGCAGCCGGGGCCGCCGCGCGGGAAACAATGGAGAAGGTCACAAGTCTATTGACCACTTGGAATCCTTGAAAAATTTCGGTATTTTGCGTGCAGATTTGGGAGGAACGACTCTCGGTTGCCAGTCGTGGCCAAGTCGGATTAGCGGGCTTTGTCAGTCACAATGTGCCGATGCAGCGGCGGAGAACTAGGTGACTTTTATGAATAAAATTGCACTTAGGACGCAGGGTCTGGCCGCTGCGATCTCGATTTTTTGTGGCGGTGTAGCGTTTGCGCAGGGACAGCCGAATGCCTTGCAAGGCGATCGGCCTGGCGCGCAGCAAGGTGACCAGCAGAACGCTCAGGGCAATACCCCGAACGCGCTGATGGGCGGTAATCCAGGAAACCAGAACCCCCAAGGTGGGCCGCAAGGCCCCGGTGGTAACGGCCCGCTTGCCGGCGCTGGACCGCAGCAAGGCGCAGGCCCGGTCCAAGGCAATGGCCCGCTGCAGGGTGGTGGTCCGCTCCAGGGCGGTCCGGCCGGTGGTGGCAATGCGCTTCAGGGAAATGGTCCTGTCGCTGGTGGTGGTCCGCTGCAAGGCGGCGGTCCGCTTCAGGGCGCTGGCCCGTTGCAAGGTGCCGGCCCGCTGCAAGGCGCTGGACCACTCCAAGGTGCGGGGCCGTTGCTCGGCGCTGGTCCACTCCAGGGCGCCGGCCCGCTTCTCGGCGCCGGCCCGCTTCAGGGCGCCGGTCCGTTGCTCGGCGCTGGCCCGCTCCAGGGCGCAGGCCCTCTGATTGGCGCCGGCCCCCTGCAAGGCGCTGCTCCGGTGATTGCTGGCGGTCCCGCGACTGTCACTGGCCCGGTGAACATCAACATTGGCAGCCCGCCGCCGCCTGCCGCTCCGCCGATCCAGATCGTGAACGTGCCGCCGAACATTTTGACGCCGCCGCCGGCGGCTCCGCCGTCCGCGCCGCCGGGACCGCCGCCAACGATTACGCCGCCGGGACCGCCGTCAACACCTCCTCCGCCGACTGGTGGGCCGCCGGGACCGCCGCCGACGATCGAGCCGCCGCCTCCGCCGCCACCC
>OUNM010849932.1_pt1 | contig 16493 bp, 18 predicted proteins | sample 1769961 | NCBI WGS metagenome assembly OUNM01 (sample SAMEA3914820, study PRJEB12502) | metagenome | biome: forest; material: soil | place: USA | collected 2012-03-12 | depth 0.3 m
GCCGGATTGCTCAAGCTCGCCCTCGAGGATCGGGGTTAGCACGCCACTCGCCAGCCCGCCAGCCGCTACCGCGTCCCGAAGGTGCGGGCGTTTGTCGACTGTATCGCGCAACATAATAACGTCGAGGGCGACCAGCCGCACAGCGCTTGAACAGGGCAGCGCGGTCCGCTTTCGGCGTGAGCCGCCGTTCGGAGGTCCGCTGCTGAACGACACGGTTTGGTCGCGACCTGCCGGTAACGCCCTGCCCCTGCTCCCGCCGACGAAGCGGACCTAGAGCGCCTCATTTCGGCTCCCTAAAACCGGCCTTACATTCACCTAACCCAGATCTGCCCTGAACAGCTGGATTTAAGACCAAGCTGCCAATTCCAAACTCGGCCGAGTATGACGAATGTCGATCCAGAGGCATGGCTTGGGGGCAGTCTCCTGCTAGGTAGGAGAGCATGAGCTTCGTTTCATTACCTGCCGATTCGACCGAATACGCCCAGCTTCTCGACACCCTGAAGCTTCGGATCCGCACCGCACGGCTGCGGGCAGCGGTTGCTGTCAACGAGGAGCTGATCTTGCTCTATTGGGGGATCGGCCGCGATATCCTCGAGCGCCAGGGAGTTTCCGGTTGGGGCGCAAAGATCGTCGATCGTCTGTCGGTGGACCTGAAGCGCGACTTTCCGGAAATGACCGGCTTCTCGCCTCGCAACCTTAAATATATGCGCGCATTGGCCGAGGCGTTCCCCGATCGCGAAATCGTGCAACAGGTCATTGCACAATTGCCATGGGGCCATGCGATCACGCTCATGGAGGCTATCAAGGTATCCGATCAGCGTATTTGGTATGCCAAGCAAGCGCGGGAAAACGGCTGGAGCCGAAACGTCCTCACCCACCAGATCCGCAGCGATCTTTTCGCTCGGCAGGGCAAGGCCATCACCAACTTTGCAAGAACGCTACCAGCTCCACAGTCGGATCTGGCACAGGCGCTCATGAAGGATCCCTACAGTTTTGAATTCCTAGGTCTTGGCGCGGACATCTCCGAGCGAGAACTGGAGCGCAGCCTGCTCGATCACCTGCGGTCGCTCTTTCTCGAACTCGGCAAAGGCTTCGCATTCGTAGGGAGCCAATACCATCTCGAGGTTGCAGAACAAGATTATTACCTTGATCTCCTCTTCTACCATTTGCAGCTGCGATGCTTCGTGGTGGTCGAGCTGAAAATTGAAGAGTTCAAGCCTGAGTTTGCAGGCAAAATGAACTTCTACCTCTCGGCAGTAGATGACCTTCTGCGGCACGCCGACGACGCACCGACAATTGGTATCATTCTATGCCAAGGCAAGAACGCCGTCGTAGTGGAATATGCATTGCGGGATTCCATTAAACCGATGGGAGTTGCGGATTACAAGCTGTCGGGGGCCCTCCCTGCCCCCCTTCAGGCTGCGCTGCCAACCGCCGAAGACCTGGCCCGCGAATTTCCAATGATGACGCTCGTCAAGCTCCGCATCGATATAGAGCGCGAACTGCGCGCTCTGATCGAGGGCGACGGCGTCGAAAGCGACCGCCCACTAGTATTAAGCGAAATGGTGCGTCTAAACGAAGGGGTGCGCGATCTGCCCTCCACGAAAGATTTCATCGGCATCGTCAACAGTCTCAACAAGGCCGCGCACGGAATCGACATCCCGGCAGAAGAGGCCGAACGAGCCTCAGCGACTGCCAATCGCTTCCTGTTTGATATCCGAGCTTATCGCACATCCACATAACGGGGAGGGCAGCAGGAACGATTAGCTACGCCGGAATGAACTGATTTTGCAAAACGTAAGCCAGTCCACGACGGATCCACTCCGAAAGGCGAGAGGCCGACAATCAGGAAGCCAACTCGGAACGGCGAGGATTAGGTCGCGGCGTGTTGGCCGCCACCTGCCCTAGCTCAGCCTTCGCCGACTAAGCGGATGCTGAGCACGTAATCCCGGATCCCTGATAGCGGCCGTAGGTTCACCGAAGTGTAGCCGAACCTGAACGACTTGGAGCAAGACAAGTACGATTCCACTAGCGCGGGAGAGTAGCTAGATTTGGGATCACGCCGACGATCTAGGATCCCCCACATTGTTGAGCCTGCGGCCGCCGTTCTTCAAGCAGCCGGCAAATCCGACTGAGCAATGTCTGCAATTTCTGCCAGTGGTCGGCGATTGCAACCGAAACGGCGCGGGCGGTTTTTCAGCCGTGAGAATTAAGGAGCCGACATGCGGAAAACGACGATCGCCATTGCCGTGGCTGGAACCACAATCTTGCTTGGAGCTTGCGCTTCGGTTCCAAGGCCCGGCCCGGTCGGCAATCCGGCAGTTCCGCAGCCAGCCAAGCCGGTCGATGTAAAGCGCTACATGGGCCGCTGGTATGAGCAGTTCCGGTACGAAGCTTCCTTCGAAAAAGAAATGGACGGCGTCACGGCAGATTACACGCTGAACAATGACACCACCGTGAAGGTGGTCAACCGCGGGCGACGCAAGGGCAAGTGGAAGGAGTCAATTGGCAAGGCCAAGATCGTCGATGCGGCCACCAATGCCAAGCTGAAGGTCTCGTTCTTCGGGCCATTCTACGGGAAGTATTGGGTGCTCGATCACGGCGACGATTATGGCTGGGCCATCGTCGGAGAGCCTTCGGGAAGGTACTTATGGGTCCTCACTCGCGAACAGCGGCCCAGTGCCGATCTGCTTTCACGCCTAGAATCGCGTGTGAAGGCCTTGGGCTATGATTGGTCGCTTGTTCGCCGGACCAATCAATAACCCGACGCGATTGACCGGAACGGATCGCGAACTGCAAATAACGCTCTGCCCCGCAAAGACATTCCGCCGACAAACCGGACGTGGGGCCCGCCATTTCGGCTCCTTGAAAGCGGACGCAGGTTCACGGAATTGCGGATGAACCCGAGCGACTTGGCATGGGACAAAGCCGTCGTCCCCACACGTTGCTGCGAACGACAGGTTTTGGCGGAAAACGACGTAGCGTGCCGCTGGATCTTCAGTTCGTAAGCAGCCTCGTAAATGACAGAGAACCGAGCTTCCATTGATCCTGGGCTCGCACGTAGACCTCTGTCACCATGAATGGGTTCACAACCTCCTGGCCCCCAACGATGGCGGTCAATCGGATTTGGCTCAGCACGATTGCGGTGGAACCAATGACACGGGTCGAGACATCCTTGATCTCAGCGTGCTTGTACTGGATCGCGCCGCTTCGAATGACCTTGAGCTCGGCCGTTTTCGACATCGCGCCGCCCATGTGCACGAACACTGCTTGATCGTCGAAAAGCGCATCCAGCTCCGCGATCCTGCGTTGCGCCATCCAATCCCATTTTTGCCGAGAGATGGCGACAAGTTCGCGGTCGGCAGCTTGGCTAACAGCTGGAGCGGGTTCGGTCGCCGGAGCGGCTTTCGCAGAGCCCATCATTGGAACGGCGAGACTCAATGCACACAGGCAGCGGATGAGTGTTCTCATCTTTCATTCCCTGCTATTCGGCCAAGCCAGGTCCTGATTTGATTGAGTGTGCGCCGCTCCTGATCGGCCTCCATTACAAAGGCAGGTTCGATCCGCGCCGCCGGCGCATGCTTACTCAGAGTTTCAAGCGCAGAGCCCACGCCAAAACCGCCATGGGTGATGAATGGCCTGCATGACCTTCGCCTTCAGATCATGGGCCTTCAGGAAGGAGATGATTGGCGGCGGCGCTGCTTCGCCCAGATGGGGAACCCTAGAAATATCTCATCGTAGGCAGCCATGTTTGAGACCCGTTCGGCAAGGGGTGGCTCGTAACCGCTCTCGCGCTCGCGCGTCGCCTGGGCGACATGCTCCTCATAGTCTTCCGGATAAGGCCGAGCAGGCCGGATTTCAAAGAGGTCGGCAGGAAGCGCGCGATGTAGCGTCTCGGCTATGACCCGAGTGTTCCCGGATCGCGTAAGGTAAACGACAAGGGGCCGATTATTGGACATGGACGCCTTCCCTCCATCCTGGGCGCAAGCCGCAGTGCTGGCGAAGGCCAACGCAGCAGGAGCGCCAATGATCATGCGCCTCGAAAGGTCCGGCCCGGTGCTCATGATGTTTTTGGCGGTGCTTCGACACCGGAAAAGGCCTGCACTGCGGGCGGCAGACGCTCGCCTTTGACTGTGATCCCGGAGACCGCTGCCTTCAGTTCCGCCGCTTCTGCAGGTGTGAACCGAATTGCGGTCGCGCCAACGTTCTCCATCATGTGCGCCATCTGGGTCGTGCCGGGAATGGGGACGATCCAGGGTCGCTGGATCAAAAGCCAGCCCAACGCGATCTGTGCCAAGGTTGTCTGCTTTCGGTCGGCCCAGCTTTTTAACAAGGTCACCAGAGCGAGGTTCGCGTCGATGTTGTCCTTGGCGAAGCGCGTTTCGTACTTGCGGATGTCACCATCGGCATAGGCCGTCTGACCGTCGATTGCGCCGGTCAGGAAGCCGACACCAAGCGGGCTCCAGGGAACGAAGCCGATGCCCAGTTCCTCACAGAGAGGCAGCACCTCCGCTTCGGGCCCTCGCCAGAGCATCGAATATTCGCTCTGAACCGCAGTGAGCGGCAGAGCGGCATGGGCCCGCCGCAGCGTGTTCAGCCCCATCTCGCACAGCCCCCAGTGCAGCACCTTGCCCTCAGCCATGAGATCCCTAACCGCCCCGGCAACATCTTCGATCGGCACCGCAGGGTCGACGCGGTGCTGGTAGAGGAGGTCGATCCGGTCCGTTCGCAGCCTTTTGAGAGACCCTTCTACCGCCCGCTTGATGTGTTCGGGCCGGCTGTTCAGACCGGGGCGGCGTTCGCCGGTTTCAGGGTCGATGTTCCACCCGAACTTCGAGGCAATTACGATGCTGCCCCGGAACGACTGCGTCGCTTCCCCCAGAATGCGCTCGTCTTCGAGCGGACCATAAGCCTCGGCCGTATCGAAGAACGTGACGCCGTGGTCATGGGCGCTGGCGATGATGCGGCGCATCTCGGCTCGGTCGGGAATGGTCGTCTGGTAGGTCCGGTGCATGTTCTGGACACCGAGGCCGACGGCAGAAACCTCAAGCGAGCCCAGCTTGCGGCGCGTGCCAAGCGGGACGGCCTTGCCCGGCGCCGCTGCGCTGGCGCTCGTCGCCGAGGTTGCACTCGCTCCCAGCGCCGCGAGTGCAACCCCTGTACCGGCCGCGCCCAGCAGGCCGCGGCGGCTCACCCGCCCCGATGCGGTTTCATCCGACATAGATCCTTCTCCGATCAGAGCTTGCGGGTGCCGAGCCATTTCACCATCGCCGGATCGCGATGGTCGAAGAAGCTGCTGGCCTTCTGGTCGAGCGTGGAAATCGCCGCGATGTCGTTGTCATCCAGGGCAAAGTCGAAGATCGCGAAATTCTCGGCCATGCGCTCCTTGCGGACCGACTTGGGGATCGCGACGATGCCGCGCTGGTTCAGCCAGCGCAGCACAACCTGAGCGATGCTCTTGCCGTGCTTCTGCCCGATCGAGGCGAGCAATTCGTTGCTGAACAGCCCGTTCTTCCCTTCGGCAAACGGTCCCCATGCTTCCGCCTGTACTTTGTATTCCTCGAGCAGGGTTTGAGCGTCGGCCTGCTGGTGGAAAGGATGGATCTCGATCTGGTTCACGGCGGGCGCAATCTCGTTGTGCAACACGAAATCAAGCAGACGATCGGGATAGAAATTACTCACTCCGATGGCCCGGATCCGGCCTTCGCGATGAAGCTCCTGCATGGCCCGCCAGGCACCATAGACGTCGCCATAGGGCTGATGAATCAGCCAGAGGTCGAGATAGTCGAGTTGCAGCATACTCAGCGAACGCTCGAAAGCTGCCTTGGCGCCTTCGTAGCTGGCGTCCTCGATCCAAAGCTTGGTCGTGACGAACAGCTCGCCGCGGTCGATGCCGTGATTGCGAATGGCCTGTCCGACGGCCTCTTCGTTGCCGTAGGAGGTGGCGGTATCGAGCAGGCGATAGCCAACATCGATGGCGTCACGCACACTGCGTTCGCATTCCGCAGGATCGGGAACCTGGAAGACGCCGAAGCCGAGGCTGGGCATTTCCACGCCGTTGTTCAGCGTGACGTGGGGAACGGTCTGGGTCATGTGAGATCCTTCGCTTCAGATCAACGATTGATGAGGCTTTGGTTGGCGGCGGAATAGCGCTCGCCCACCAATTCGATGGCGGTCAGAGACTCGCGAATGCGGGCAAGATCGGGCTCGGTCAGTTCGACAGCGGCAGCGCCCAGATTTTCCTCGAGCCGATGCAGCTTGGTGGTGCCGGGGATCGGTACGATCGACGGGCGCTGCGCAAGCAACCAAGCCAGGGCGATTTGCGCCGGAGTCGCTTTCTTCTCGGCCGCGATACGCACGACCAGTTCGACAAGACCCTGGTTGGCTTTGAGGGCATCGGCCTGGAAGCGCGGAACAGTGCCTCGGAAGTCATCCTTGGCGAACACGGTATCCGCGCTCATCTTGCCGGTCAGGAAGCCTTTCCCGAGCGGTGCGAACGGGACAAAGCCGATACCGAGTTCATCGAGGAGCGGCAGGACTGCCTGCTCCGGCTCGCGCCAGAACATCGAGTATTCGCTCTGAAGGGCGGCGACCGGCTGCACGGCATGGGCACGGCGGATGGCATCGATGCCGGCCTCGGACATCCCGAAATGCTTGACCTTGCCCGCCGCGATCAGGTCCTTGACGGTGCCCGCCACATCCTCGATCGGCACGCCGGGATCGACGCGGTGCTGATAGAACAGGTCGATGCGATCGGTGCGCAGGCGCGCGAGCGCTTCATCGGCCACCTGACGGATCCGTTCCGGACTGCTATCCAGGCCCTGTGCCGGAACGCCGTTCACGAAACCAAACTTGGTGGCGATGACCACCTGGTCGCGTATCGGTTCGAGCGCTTCGCCCACCACCTCTTCGTTGAGGCCGGGACCATAGGCTTCGGCCGTGTCGAAGAACGTCACCCCTTTCTCGTGGGCAGCCCGGATCAACGACACTGCTTCGCTGCGGTCCATCGGCGGCCCGTAGCCAAAGCTGAGGCCCATGCAGCCGAGGCCGATCTCCGAAACCTCAAGTCCGCCGCGCCCAAGTTCGCGTTTGTTCATGGGATTGCCTTTCATTCAAGCGGCGCCGGTAGCGCCCAAGGGTTTGATTTCCGGAACTCTGTCGGCCGTGACGATCGTGGTCAGCACCACCACCAGGGCGAGAGCCAGCATCACCGTGCCCGCGTCGAATGCGGCGCCGATGCGCGTGACGGCGAGGGCCTGTCCCTTGAGACTTGCGCTTGCCATCCCGGCAATGGCGACAAGTACGCTCAGGCCCACTGAACTTCCGATCTGGTGAGCGACGTTGACGGCTCCCGAGGCGGCGCCGGCATTCTCGTGGGTCACTCCGGCGATGCCGGCAGACGTCAGCGGGCTCAGCGTCAGGCCCTGGCTCACGCCGATCAGCAGCATCGGCAGCGCAACAGCCGTGATGTAGGGCGAGTTAGCGTCCGCGAAACTGAGCCACGCCATCCCGGCAATTCCGATGACGATACCAACGATCATCAGACGGTTGGCGCCGTACGACTTGACTAGCCAGGGCACAGCGATGGCGAAGGGTACATGGAGGATGGTTGCGGGAATGAAGGCAAGGCCGCTCAGGGCCGGGCCGTAACCCCTCACATTCTGCAGATAGAGGGTCGTGAAGAAAAAGAACCCGACCATGGCTCCGAGATAGAGCACCCGCGCGGCATAGGCCCCCGACCGCACGCGGCTGGAGAACAAGCCAAGCGGCAGGATCGGCTGTGCAGCGCGTCGCTCGATGGACACGAACAGGGCGATCAGTACGATTGCTGCGGCAAGAGACGCTATGGTGATCGGATCGCTCCATCCGGTCTGCGCGGAACGGATGAAGCCGAAAACCAGGCCGCCGATTCCCAGCGTGGAGGCCAAGGCTCCCGGCAGATCGAAGCGCCCGGTATGCTTCGGCGTTTCCTCGATGTAGCGATAGGCCGCTGCGATCAGTCCGATACCGACAGGCAGGTTGACGTAGAACCCGGCGCGCCACGACACCCACTCGGCCAGGACGCCGCCCAGAACCAGCCCGACCGTCGCCGACGCCCCCGCTGCTGCCGCATAGTAGGAGACCGCTCGCGTGCGTTCATGCCCTTCGGGGAAGTTGGTCTGCAGCAGAGCGAGGGTTGAAGGGGCTAGTACGGCGGCGCCGAAGCCTTGGATCGCACGCCACGCCAGCATCCATGTCGCCGAGGGAGACGCGCCGATCGCCAACGATGCCAGCGTGAAGATGGCAAGGCCCGTCACGAACATCCGCCGGCGGCCGAGGATGTCTCCGGCCCGCGCGCCCAGCAGCATGAAGCCGCCGAACGTCAACGTGTAGGCACTCTGCACCCAGGCGAGATTGGCCTCGCTGAAGCCGAGCTGCTCGTGGATCTTTGGAAGCCCGGTAAGCACGACCGAGATGTCGAGGACGATCATCACGTAGCTGACAAGAATGATCGCCAAAGTGGCGCCCTTGTGAGGTTCGTCAGGGGTTTGAAGGCGCAGGTTCATCGCGAGTTCTATCCGAAGCTCTCGTCAGTCTGCCCGCCAATCGCGTGCAGGCAGCACAGGGAAATTGTCGGATTGAATATAGCTTGCGCGCCGGAATGCGATTAGGCGCTATAATTAGCATGTCGCTATAAGGTGGACTAATCAATGGCAGGCGAAAACTACAACGAGCTGGCCGCGTTTGTGATGGTGGCGCGCGAGCGCAGCTTCACCCGCGCGGCAGCGAAGCTGGGGGTTTCGCAGTCAGCGCTCAGCCAGACGATCCGGGGGCTTGAAGAGCGATTGGGCCTGCGATTGCTCACCCGCACGACCCGCAGCGTTTCGCCGACCGAAGCGGGGCACCGACTGTTCAGCACCGTGGCGCCGCGCTTCGAAGAGATTGCGCTGGAGCTTGCCTCGCTAAGCCAGCTGCGAGACAAGCCATCAGGTACGATCCGCATCAATGCCGGAGAGCATTCCGCAATATCTCTGCTCCAGCCAGCACTAAGCAAGTTACTGCCAGCCAATCCCGATATCCGCGTCGAAATCGTCGTCGACTATGGCCTTACCGATATCGTCGCCGAGGGGTTCGATGCTGGCGTGCGTCTGGGAGACCAGGTGGCCAAGGACATGATCGCGGTGCGGATCGGTCCGGACCTCCGCATGGCCGTCGTCGGCTCGCCTGAATATTTCGCCCGCTATCCGGTGCCCCGCTCTCCCCAAGATCTGACCGGGCAAAATTGCATCGGCATTAGGCTGCCCACTTATGGGGGCATCTTCCCATGGGATCTCGACAAGGATGGGCATGAGGTCAACGTCCGGATCGAAGGACAGCTGGTTTTCAACAATATCAGCCTGCGCCTGCAGTCGGCGCTGGACGGCCTGGGTCTTACATATCTTCCGGAGGATCAGGTGCTGCCCTACATCGAACGGGGCCAGCTGATCCGGGTGATGGAGGACTGGTGCGGGCCGTTTCCCGGTTACCACCTCTATTATCCCAGTCGCCGCCACTCTTCTCCAGCCTTCGCGCTCCTCGTCGAGACGCTGCGCTACCGCGCCTGATTGCGGACCGCTTCCGCGTACTCGGCGTCGCTAACAAGTTCATTCCAGGTCACGGACTGGCCATTGTTGCTCTCCGCCAGCGCGACGTGGGTCATCGCTTCGTCCGGACCGGCGCCGTGCCAGTGCTTGACGCCTGGGCCGATCCAGACGACGTCGCCCGGCCCGAACCGCTCGGCGGGTTGCCCCCACTGCTGCACGTAGCCGTGGCCGCGCGTCACGACGAGGGTCTGGCCGAGTGGATGGGTGTGCCACGCGGTATGTGCACCAGCGGCAAACGTTACGGTTCCGCCGCCGATGCGCGCGGGTGCGTCCCGCTGGAAGCGGCCCTCGACCGTTACCGTTCCGGTGAAATTAGCGGCCGCACCGGGTAATTTTTCGGTGGAGCCCTTATGGATCACCGAAACTCCTGGCAGCGTGGCCTTGTCGTCGCTTGCCACAGCGGAAATGGGAAGGCACGCCACGCCAATTGCCATGGCTACCTTGCTTACACGGCGCATCACTCAGCCTCATTCTTGGGATGAAAGACATCGCGCGCGACGCCGACGGCGCTGATCGCATTGGGCCAGCCCGCATAGAAAGCAAGCTGAGTAATTGCCTCGACGATCTCGGTCTCGGTGACCCCGTTGCGACGGGCGAGCTGCATGTGCGATCGTAGCTGCTCGGGGCGGTTGAGCGCGATCAGCGCGGCGACGGTGATGAGGCTGCGGTCCCGCTTGGCCAGTCCTGGCCGTTCCCACACGTCGCCCAGCAGGACATCGTCGGTGAGTTCAGCCAGCTTAGGGGCGATATCGCCCATCAGCTGCTGTGCTCGCGACTGCGGGCTGGTGGTCTCCGAGGTGGTCGTCTGAGCCTGAACCAAAGTCGGCGTCCCCGAACCGAGAATTGCGCCTAATAGGAGGACCAGCCTGTGCGTGATCGTCTTCATATCGACATTCCTATGTCTCTTGGAAATGCGACGATGCCCTGTGACAGAAGGCGGGCGTCGGACTTGCTCCCCCTCACGCCCTCAGCGTGCGCGAGAAGAACGGCACCAGCTTGCCGAGAGCGATCTCGACATACTCGGGCACCCAGTAGGTCTCGATGTGCCGCGCACCGGGGATCTTAAAGAGTTCCTTGTCCTGGGTGCCCGTTGCCTTCGGGAAGGCCTCCTCGGTCAAGTAGAGGGTATCAGCCTCACTGCCCGCCATCATCAGCAGCGGTACGTCGATTAGCGCGATTTGATCAGTCGCATCCCAGCGCATCAGGTCCATGAGGCTGCTGGTCGTGTACTTGAAGGTCGAGCCTGGATGCGCGTTGGTGCGCCAGTAGTAGTGATAGCCCTGGCGATAGAGGTCGAACGGCAGCGCCGCGATTTGAGCATCCGTGAGATCCGCATCGCCTGAGTAGAGGACCGCACCGCCTTTTGCTTCCTGCGCGCGCGCAGCAGATGCCTGCGCGAGACGTTCCTGGATCGTCGCGACCTGCGTATCGTGGAAGCCATTACGGCGCACTCGGCCCGAGTTGAACATGCTCAGTGTCGCAACCGCCTTGAAGCGTTTGTCCGTTTTTGCCGCTGCGAGCGCGTACCCGCCACCGCCGCAGATCCCGTAGAGCCCGAGGCGATCGGCATCGACACCAGGGAAGCCCGAGATGAAGTCTGCGGCGCCATGGATGTCCTCGATGCGGTGGGTCGGCTTGTCGACGCTGCGCGGGGTGCCACCGCTGCCACCTTGATAAGCAGCATCCATGGCGATCGTGATGAACCCGCGTTCGGCCAAGTGCTGCGCATACAGGCCGGCTGTCTGCTCCTTCACCCCGCCGTTAGGATGGGCGACCACGATCGCCGCATAGGACTTGGCCGGATCATATCCCGCCGGCGTGTATATGTTGGCGGCGATGTCGAGCCCATGCAGCTTGTAGCTCGAGGGATGGATGTTGACCTTGCCCGGCTCGTTCTGTGTAAGCGCACCGTCGTAAACCAGCGTGAACGGGTTATCGCGGTAGTCCAGCGGCATCGCCGTCCGCTCGGTCGCGGCATGGCTCATGGAGGGTGCTCCTATCATTGCGGTTGCGAGGAACAGCGCGGAGGTTCCAAGAAACTCGCGCCTGCTGCGATGGGAAAGCCGTTCAGCCATTTTGGGAAATCCTGCTCAGTCGAGGTTCTTCTCGGCGAGGAATCGCGACACTTGATCGGCAACCGCGAGGTTGTTCAAATCGGACATCATGAAATGCGTGTTTCCGCGAATACCGATCTCCGGGAGATGGACCAGGCGGGCATCACCGCCGTGCCGGTTGACGGCGGCGACCCAGAGTTTCGCCATGGCCAGGCGCACGCGCCAATTGTCCTTGCCACGCTCGGCCGTTGGTTCGGTCGGAATGTTGTCGCCATAGTAGATGGCGATTGGAATCCGGGTGAGCCTTGCGAAGTCATTCGATGGAATCTCGACGGCCTTGAGCGTGCCGGCGGCACTCGGCATGTCTGCCGGCGCCTCACCTTTCGGGAACACGAAGCCGCTGCCGGGCTCGAAGGCAACCACGGCCTTGACGTTGGAGCATTGGATCGCTGTCAGCCAACCGGGCTCGCCGCCTTGGGAATGCGTGAAGAGGATCGCAGGCCCCGTCCTTTCCAGCAACGCGGTCATCGCGGAGGATATGACCCGGGCATCATAAGGGCCCGTGTTCGGCGTTACTGCGCGGAAGAACTGATCCAGTGCCTGAGGCTCGCGATCGAACTGCACACCATCGAAGAACTTCGGCCACGCGCCCAGGCGGAACTGGTCGAAGAACAGCTGGTCGTTGGGTGCGGGGTCGACTGTCGTCGCAACAGTGCTGTTGCCCGCACGGCCGCGTCTGGGCTGATCGACAACATACGTCGTGAAGTGCCGGCGCAGGAATATGGTCTGGAAGCCCTCACGCCCATCCGGGGTCGTTTCCCAGCTGCGCCCCGACTGGTAAGCGCCGTGAAGCATGACGATAGCCAGGCGGCGAGGCTTCTCCGGAACCTGATAGAAGGTGTAAAGGTGATCCCCATGGAAGCTCTGGCCCTGAGCGGTCGGGGCGTTGTTGACGTAAGTCCCAGGCGTCTTCTGAACGGTTCCGCCTGCAGAAAAGCTGCCTTGCTCCAAAATGACGAGAGGTTCTGTTTTCCTGTCGGCCCCGCTCCCAGGGGAGGCCACGAATGCCCCGAGCACTGCCAGGATCGGTAGAGATGCTTTGATTCGCGCCATGGTCGTCCTCCAGCTTCCAGGAGGACGATAGCGCGACAAAATCTTTGCGATTAGACCGCTAAATATGCATGCCGCGATAAGCTGAGCTAATTAAACCGAACTGTTGGCCGCGTGATTTACTCGTGCGCAAGCCCGACGGATTCGGGACGGTCTCATATGTCAGCTTAGCAGCCGAAAGCTGCCACCCATTGTGGAGTTCGGACTGGCAAGAGCTGGTCGACATGGGCCGATTCCGGAAAGGCCGCTTCGGGTCGTAGCCTCAATCAAAGCTGCCACCGAGTCTAGCCATCAACACATCGGAAATAAGCGATGGTTATTGACAGCGTATATTGCATCGGATAATCTCGATGCATGACTACAACCGATGACGCGCTATCGATCCTTTCCGCTCTCGGCCATCCGACGCGGCTCGATGCGTTTCGCCTGCTGATCCGCCATGAGCCTGAAGGTCTGTCGACCGGCGAATTGGTCGAAGCGTCGAGACTGACCCAGAGCACGTTCTCCACCCATCTGGCCGTGATGGCTAAGGCTGGGCTAGTGCTATCGGAGAAGCGTGGCCGCCAGCAAATCCAGCGCGCTAACCTCGACGCGCTGCGCGGACTGATGGTCTATCTGGCCAAGGATTGCTGCCAGGGGCGCGCGGAACTGTGCGAGCCGCTTCTGGCCGAACTCACCTGCTGCTGAAGAGGCAACAATGACCGATATCGTGATCTACCATAACCCGCTTTGCGGGACCTCTCGTAATGCCCTGGCCATGATCCGCAATGCCGGCATTGAGCCTGATGTTATCGAGTACCTGAAGACGCCGCCGAGCCGAGCGCTGCTACTGGATCTCATCGAGCGGGCCGGCATCACCCCGCGCGCTTTGCTGCGTGAGAAGGGGACGCCTTATGCCGAACTGGGTCTCGGCGACGAGGCCTTGACGGACGAGGCCCTCATCGACGCTATGATAGAGCATCCTATCCTCATCAACCGGCCACTGGTGGTGTCGCCGCTGGGGGTGAAGCTCTGCAGGCCTTCCGAAGCAGTCCTGGACCTGTTGCCAGCGGACCAGCGCAGCCCTTTCGTCAAGGAAGACGGCGAAGTAGTGGAAGCGACCCGGCGATGAGCCTTTCGGTTCGTCGGGCTACGGTCGACGATGCGGACGCTATTGCCGCCATTTACGCGCATCATGTTCTTCATGGCACGGCAACCTACGAAGTCGTGCCGCCGACCGGGGACGAGACCGTCGATAAGATCTTGATGGTGACTGGACGGAGCTGGCCGTTCCTTGTTGCCTGCGATGGATCCGCGGTGGTTGGCTATGCCTACGCCACGCAGTTCCGCGATCGACCGGCCTACGCGTACGCCTGCGAGAACAGCATCTATGTGGCGCCCGACCGGCGCGGTGGCGGCATCGGCAAGCTGCTGCTCAATGCCTTGCTGGAGGCCGCTGAAGCCTATGGCTTCCGGCAGATGGTCGCCGTCATCGGCGGCGGTGAACCGGCTTCCGTCGCGCTACACGGCTCCTGCGGTTTTGAGCAGGTTGGCCGCCTGACCGGCATGGGCTGGAAGGCCGACCGCTGGCTCGACACGGTTTACCTGCAAATCGCCTTGGGCGGTGGCACCGCGACCGCGCCTGTCGCTTTCGGGAAGGACTGACGAACATGCCGCTTTTTGAGCGCTATCTCTCGGTGTGGGTCGCCCTGTGCATCGTGATCGGGATCGGTCTCGGCCATTTGCTGCCCGGCACCTTTGAGGCGATCGCAGCGCTGGAGATCGCCAACGTCAACCTCGTGGTGGCGGGCCTGATCTGGCTGATGATCATCCCGATGCTTCTGCGGGTCGATTTCGGCGCGCTCAATAGCCTTCGGCAGCACTGGCGCGGCATCGGTGTCACCCTCGTGGTGAATTGGGCGATCAAGCCCTTTTCGATGGCGCTGCTTGGCACGTTCTTTCTGGGCTATCTCTTCGCGCCGATGCTGCCTGAAGGTGCATCGTCGTCCTACATTGCCGGGCTGATCCTGCTGGCGGCAGCGCCCTGCACAGCGATGGTCTTCGTCTGGTCCAACCTCGTCGACGGTGAGCCGAATTACACCTTGAGCCAAGTGGCGCTCAACGACCTTATCATGGTCTTTGCCTTCGCGCCGATCGTAGGGCTGTTGCTCGGCGTGGCATCGATTACGGTGCCGTGGAGCACTTTGGCACTGTCGGTGGGGCTCTACATCGTCGCCCCCGTGGTCATCTCGCAACTGCTCCGCCGAGCCCTACTTCGCGGTGGCGAGAATCGGCTTCAGCATTTCCTGTCTGCGATCGGCCCGATCAGCCTTGCCAGCCTGCTCCTGACGCCGGTGCTGCTGTTCGGCTTCCAGGGCGAGCAGATCATCCGGCAACCGCTGGTAATCGCGTTGATCGCCGTGCCGATCCTGTTTCAGGTCTATCTCAACGCCGGCATCGCCTATTGGCTCAGCCGTCGCTTCGGCGTGGCGTGGTGCGTCGCTGGCCCATCTGCACTGATCGGTGCCTCCAACTTCTTCGAACTGGCTGTTGCCGCCGCCATCAGCCTCTTTGGCCTCAGTTCCGGCGCCGCGCTAGCAACGGTCGTGGGCGTGCTGGTCGAAGTGCCGGTGATGCTGTCGATCGTCGCCTTGGTGAAGCGGACCCGCCCCTGGTACGAGAAAGGTATTTTCGCATGAGACTGCGTGAACTCACCGCCCCCAACCATCTTCCTGCCCTGGACAAGGCTTTCGCGCTGGCTCGTCCCGCTAGCTGCCTTGGCCCTGATCAACCGCCTCCGCGCATTCTGCTGCTCTATGGCTCGCTGCGGGAACGCTCGTTTTCGCGCCTTGCGGTAGAAGAGGCGGCCCGCCTGCTGCAATTCTTCGGGGCTGAGACGCGGATTTTCGACCCGAGCGACTTGCCACTACCCGATCAGGTCGTGGGCGACGATCACCCGGCGGTGCATGAACTGCGCGAGCACGCGCTATGGTCGGAAGGCATGGTCTGGTCCAGCCCGGAACGGCATGGTCAGATTAGCGGCATCATGAAGACGCAGATCGACCATCTTCCGCTTCAGATGCACGGGATGCGGCCGACGCAGGGGCGAACGCTTGCAGTCATGCAGGTGTCCGGTGGCTCGCAGTCGTTCAACGCGGTCAATTCGCTCCGCCTGCTGGGCCGTTGGATGCGGATGTTCACGATCCCCAACCAGTCCTCTGTGGCGATGGCCTACAAGGAGTTCGACGAGGACGGCCGGATGCGAGCATCAAGCTATTACGACCGCATCGTCGACGTGATGGAGGAACTGGTCCGCTTCACCGTGCTGATGAGGCCGCACGTTGTGCAACTCGTCGACCGCTACTCCGAACGCAAGGAAGCTGGGCTCCCGGTTGATAACGCAGCGGATCATTCCGCAATCGCAATCATGCCTCAATCCTCAGTGTCGCCCTGACCATCGAATGACTGGTTCTAGGTTTAGACGCAATGAGGGTGAATGGCTGGAACGGGCGCCACCTGCTTGACCCCTGCTCGCCCCTCCGATGACCGGTTCCGGCATGAGCCGACCTTCCTAAGGCCTTGCCGGAACGGCTTGAGTTGGTCGATTGTGGACTGCGGCTATAACGACGGTCCGACCCGCTGACAGGCAAGCGCGTTAAGGTAGCGGACGTCCGTCTCGCAGCGCCCTTCGGCAAGGACCGCGGCCTACATGCCCTCTTTGATGTCA
>OUNM010421674.1_pt1 | contig 16492 bp, 13 predicted proteins | sample 1769961 | NCBI WGS metagenome assembly OUNM01 (sample SAMEA3914820, study PRJEB12502) | metagenome | biome: forest; material: soil | place: USA | collected 2012-03-12 | depth 0.3 m
AGTCGCGGAAGGACTTGGGGACGGTCGTGAAGTGGCCGTGGCAATCGATGATCATGGCCACTCCTCAGGCGCGCGGGTCGACGAACAACTCGCTCATCGACATGCGGCGCGGCGTCAGGCCCTGCTTGAATGCGGTGGCTTCGAGCGCCTCGATGGTCTTGCGGTTCTCCTCGATGCCGTAGGGCAGCGGATCGTGGCCGACGATCTTGCGCAGCTCGAGGTACTTCTTGTCGCTCTTGCTCGTGGCTTCGCCGGCGTCCAGCTTGGCCAGCCATTGCTTCTTGGCCGTGTCGAACGCGTCGTAGATCGATTTCGCGACCCACGGATGTTCGGCCAGCACCGAGTCCTTGACGACGATGGTGCCGTGCATCGGGTACACGCCCGTGCGCTTGTAGTACTCGGCCTCGATCTCGGCGGCATTCGGGAACAGGTCGGGATAGTCGTTCTCGACCTCCTTCCAGTCGCCCGTCGGCGCGCCGGTGCGCCCGATGCCCGCGTTCGCACCGAAGCCCGCCGCGAGCTCGCCGCTGGCCATCATGTCGGCGAGCGACGTGCCTTCCGGGGCGTGCACGACGTTGGGCGGCAACTGCAACTGCGTGACGTGCTCCTCGTCGTCGACGACCCACGTGACCTTCGACGAGTCCAGCCCGAACTCGTCGATCAGCACCTGGCGCGTCCACACGCCCGTCGTGACCGAATAGGCGCGCACGCCGACCTTCTTGCCTTCGAGATCCTTGGGCGTCCTGATGCCCGCGTCCGGCCGCACCAGCAGGCCGCTGTGGTGGAAGCGGCGCACCACGAAGATGGGCAGCGCGACGAACGGCGCGCCGTACGCGCGGGCGATGATGTAGGTGGTCGGGGCCAGTTCGCACACGTCGAACTCGACGTCGCGCACCATGCGGCGGAACGCGCCGATCTGCGGCTTGACGGTGATGAACTCGGCGTCGACGCCCTCGATGGGAATCGAGCCGTCGCGGATCGCCGAGGTGTTCGGGTGATCGGCGATGGCGATCTTGAGATGGACTTTCGCGGACATGTGTCTGTCTCCAAATGGGTTGTCTGGGGCGGCAGTCCCTCGCGAGGCGCCGGGCCGGGGCCCGTGTCGTGCAGCGGCGGGCGGGTGCCTCGTTGCAGATCCGGAACTGCCCGGATCGAGGCGCGATAGTAGGTTCGCTTGTCGCGCCGTGGACGCCTGCGAACTCAATTCCGATGGGCGCGGACGAGAACCAATGGCGCGCGCCGGACAGGCCGCAGCCGACGCCGGTCCGGCGCGGAAAAGGCGCGCCATCGGATCTCGTCCGCGCCCATCGAATATCGATTCGGCGACGGGCGCGCGGCGCGGTGCGAACCTAATATCGCGCCTCGATTCGACAGCACCTACCAAGACAACGGAGACATCATGAAAGACATCAAGTCGAGGGTTTCGTCACCTCTGATCGTTGCGGCCTGCATCGCCGCATGCACGCCCGCGTGGTCGCAGGACAGCGGTGCCGCGAGCAGCAACGAGGCGGTGCTCAGGCGCATCGACGAGATGACGCGGCAGATCGAGCAGCTCAAGGCGCAGGTGCAGGCCAACGAGGAACGCGTGAACGCCGCCGCCAAGGCCGCGACGCCGCCGCCGGTCGCCGCGGTCTCGGGCAAGGGCGCCACCGAAGGCCTCTCGCGCCAGGCGAACCAGGAGGCCACCGGCAGCACGGACGCCGACGAGGAGCCGGCGGGCAAGGCCATCATCGCCTCCCCGAAGGCGAGCCTGGACTACTACGGCATGATCGACGTCGGCGTCGAAGCCCTGAGGGGCACGCTCGCCAGCGGCAAGGAGGGCGAGTCGGTGCGCATCAGCAACGGCATCATCACGCCGCACTTCGGCCTGATCGGCCATGGCCAACTGGTCTCGGGCCTGCAGGGCTCGTTCAACATGGAAGGCAGCTTCGCGCCCGATGCCGGCACCTCCGGCATCGGCGGCCGTCTGTTCGGGCGCCAGGCCTGGGTGGGCCTGTCGGGCGGCTTCGGCACCGTGCGGCTGGGCCGCCAGTACACGGCGGTGCGCATGGGGTGGGAGGACGCCAATCCCTACGGCACCGGCAACCAGGGCCTGCGCCTGCTCGATCCGCGCATCTCCAACCCGCGCGCCGACAACTCCATCAGCTACATCGGCAAATGGGGTCCCGTCTCGGCGAGCGTGAACCTGAGCGCGGGTTGGGACGCGGTCGACGGCAACGCCTCCAACACCGGCCCGGCCAACTCGGCGGGCGCCGACTGCCCGGGCGAGGTGCCGTCCAACAATCGCCAGTGCCACGAAGGGTCGGCGGGGCTCAAGTACGACGGCGGCAACTGGGGCCTGACGAGCGCGTACGAGAAGCTGCGCGGCGGCACGTCGGCCACCTTCGGCGGCCTGACGTCGCCCACGCTGTCCGACAAGCGCTTCGTGCGTGGCGGCTACCTGAAGCTGCCCGGCGGCACGAAGCTCACGGCCGGATGGATCCAGCGCGACAACGAAGGCAGCAAGACGCCCAGGAGCAACCTGTACTGGACGCAGGCGGTCGTGCCGGTGGGCAGCGGCTTCTTCGTCGACGGGCTGCTGGGCGAGTTGAAGTACGAGGACTCGGCCAACAAGGCGCTGCTGGTCAACCTGCGTGGCCGCTACGTGGTCTCCAAGGACACGACGCTGTACCTGACGGGAGCGATGATGAACAACGACGGCACGCTGGCCCTGCCGGCGACCGCGAGCACGCCTGCACCCACGCCATCCGCCGGCGCCAAGCAGGGCAGCGTCATCACGGGCATCCTGTACAAGTTCTGAAGCGGACAGGACGTCTGCAGGGACTCAGGCGAGCAGCCTCGCGGCCGCCCTGGCCGCCGACATGTCGGCCACGCTCGCCATCGCGCCCTTGTGCTTCAGGCTGCCCAGGCCGATATACATGTCCTGCAGGTAGTCGATGTCGCCGTCGGTCAGCGACAGGTCGCTGGAATAGGGCCGCTGCGTCTGGTTGAAGTCCCACACGGCGCGGGCCGAGGCGAGGTCGAACTTCTTCTGCGCTTGCCGGCGCGCCTCGAAGAACGCAGCGCGGGCGCCGGGCGACATCAGGTAGTCGTACAACGCGCCGTAGGCCGCCATCGCCGCGACGATGGCGTCGTGCTTGTGCGCCAGCGCCGTGGTCGAGGCGTAGGCCGTCTGGAAGACGCAGCGGGGCAGCCCTTGCCACAGGTTGCCGTCGGCGAGCGGCACCAGCGCGTTCGCGTCGGCCAGGTGCGAGATGCTCGCGCAGCAGGCATCCGCCTCGCCATGGACGACGGCCTCGTAGCATTGTTCGTTGCCGCCCTTGTCGACGAAGTTCACGCGCGCGGCGTCGATGCCTTTCTCCTTCAGGAGCTGCAACATCAACGCGTGCAGCAGGCCCAGGTGCGGCCCGACCGCCACCGTCCTGCCTGCGAGATCGGACAGCTGCCGGATCGATCCGGCGCCCGCGAAGACCGTGAGCGCGACCTTGCGCATGCCCGCACCGATGATCCGCACCGGAGCGCCCTGCTCGATCCGCGGCAGCACCCCGTTGTAGCCGGACACGAGACAGACATCCGCCAGCCCCGCGGCGATCGCGTCGAACGGGCCCGCGACGCCGGGTACCTCGACGGCCCGCGCGTCGACGCCGAAGCGCCCGAAGTAGCCCTGACTGTCCATCAAGGCCTCCAGAGTCGCGTTCTCCAGCCCGGGGTTGCAGGCGATGCGCAGCGCGGCATCGGAGGCGCGCGCGAGCCCGCCGAGGGCGATGCCCGCGCCGAGCAGGCTGGTGCCGCGCAGGAAGCGGCGGCGGGTGAAGGCGTGCGACATCGATGGGTCTCCGTTGAGTGGCCGGCCTCGCGGGCGAGGGCGTCACAGCCTAGTACCGGCGACGCGCCGGCGGCCATTCGAAGACGCGCCGGAGGCATCGAAGTTTTGCCGACGCATCGCCTGCGGCGCCGGCATCGAATCTTCGCGCCGCCCATCGGATTCGCGTCCGCCGACGACACGCCGGCGCCTGCGCGCTCTAACATCGACTCACGATCCATGCACGGCCAGGTCAATAGGCCGGGGATCGCGGAACGCCATCAGGAGACAACAGTCATGGGCATCACACGCAGAACGGCACTGTCCGGCGTCGCGCTCGCCGCGGCGGGGGTCGTGCCGGCCTTCGCCCAGCCCGTCGAGGAGTTCTATCGCGGCAAGTCGCTCACGCTGATCGTCGGCGCGGATGCGGGAACGCCCACGGACATCATCGCGCGCCAGTTCGCGCAGACCTTCGTCGGCTACCTGCCAGGCAGGCCCGACCCCGTGGTGATGAACGTGGTCGGCGCGGGCGGCATGGTGGCCGCGGCGTCGCTGCAATCGCGCCAGCCGCGCGACGGCACGGCGATCGGGTTCCTGCAGCGCAACAACCTCTACATCCCGCTGCTCGATCCGCGCCAGAACGTGTTCGATCCGCGCAGGGCGCGCTGGCTGGGCAGCCTGAGCAAGGTCGAATACTGTCTCGTCGCGATGACGCGCGCCGGCGTGAGGAACGCGGACGACCTGTTCCGCAAGAAGATCTATCTCGGCGCGACCGGCTTCTCCAACGAGAACCGCATGATGCCGGCGCTGCTCGATCAGTACCTCGGCACCAGGCTGAGCATCGTGCCCGGCTACACGGGACGCGGCGAGGTCTACCTGGCCATGCAGCGCGGCGAGGTCGACGGCTGGGCCTCGACGGTCGACGGCCTCAGCGAGGGCGAGCCCGCGCGCATGATCGCGCAGGGCAAGCTCAAGGTGCTGCTGCATCTGGGCTGGAGCAGCCCGCCGGAGTTCCCCGACGTGCCCAACCTGAGCGCCTACGTCACGCGTCCCGACGTGAAGGCGCTGTTCGATTTCTTCCTGCTGCCGTTCCAGGCCGGCCGCCCGATCGCGGTGCCCGAAGGCGTGCCGCCCGATCGCCTCGCGGCGCTGCGTGCGGCCTTCTCCCGCACCATCGCCGACCCCAGGTTCATCGCCGCGATGAAGAAGCAGGGATACCCCATCGATCCGATCGACGGCGCCGCCGTCGAACAGATCGTCGCCCAGTTGTACGCAAGCTCTCCCGAGGCGCTCGCCGGCGTCCGCAAGCTGCGGAATCCGGACTCCTGAGCCCGCGCCTTCGCCATTCGTCAATGTCCTCGGGTCCGGCACCGCGCCGGCCCGGGTGGCCGAACACGTCCCTTGAAAGGGTTGAGACATGTCCCTCGAAATCATCGACATCCATCCGCACATCATCTCCGCCGACACCGCCCGATACCCCATCTCGCCGCGCGAGGGCCATCGCTCCGACTGGTCCAGCACGCGCCCGATCACCTTCGAGCAGCTGGTGGCCGAGATGGACGAGTCCGGCGTCGCCAAGGCGGCGATCGTGCACTCGTCGACCACCTACGGACACAACAACGCCTACGTGGCCGACAGCGTGGCGCAGCAGCCGCGACGCTTCACCGGGGTCTATTCCTTCGACGTCGCCGCGCCCGACGCGCTGCAGACCTTCGACCGCTGGCTGGCCCGCGGCATGGGCGGCATCCGGCTGTTCACCGGCGGCGCGACGCACCAAGGCGACGGCGGCTGGCTGGTGGATCCGGCGACGTTCCCGATCTGGGAGCGCTGCGCGGACCTCGGCATGACGATGGTGGTGCAGACCACCCCCGCCGGCCTGGGCATGGTGGCCACGCTCGCGCAGCGCTTCCCGTCGGTGAAGATTGCGCTGGACCACTGCGCGCGGCCGGTGCTCGATGGCGGTCCGCCGTACGCCGCGTGCGCGGCGCTGTTCGACCTGGCCCGGTACGAGAACGTGTACCTCAAGATCACGCCGCGCACCTTCGACCTCGCGCAGAAGGCGCCGGGCGGCGCGCACGCGTTCTTCCCCAGGCTGGTCCAGGTCTTCGGCGCCGACCACCTGGCGTTCGGCTCGAACTATCCCGCCTCGGCGGGCCCGCTGAAGGCGCTGATCGAACAGGGCCACGCCTGCTTCGCGAGCCTGTCGGAAGAAGACCGCGCATGGGTCTGGGGCCGCACGGCCAGGCTGCTCTACCCGACGCTGGCCAACGACGCATGATGGACGTGTCGACACTGTTCGCCTGACGGGACGACTCATGGACTTCTTGGGAACTCTGAACGCGGCCGGCCACGCGCTGTCCATCATCACGTCGCTCGACCGCCTGGGCTTCCTGGCGCTGGGCGTCGTGGTCGGGCTCGCGCTGGGCCTGATGCCCGGCATCGGCGGGCTCACCGGCTTCGCGTTGCTGGTGCCGTTCACGTACACGATGGATCCGTATGCGGCCTTCGCGATGCTGCTGGGCATGCACTCGGTCATCGCCACGTCGGACGTGATCACCGCCGTGCTGTTCGGCGTGCCGGGCCACGCCGGTTCGCAGGCGACGGTGCTGGACGGCCTGCCGATGACCAAGCGCGGCGAGGCCTCGCGCGCATTGGCCGCGTGCTACACGTCCTCGCTGGCGGGCGGGCTGATCGGCGCGGTCGTCCTCGCGTTCATGGTGCCGTTGGTGCGGCCGCTGGTGATGGCCATCGCCACGCCGGAAATGCTCGCGCTGACCATCTTCGGCATCGCGATGGTCGCGTCGCTGTCCGGCAACGCGCCGCTCAAGGGCATCGTCGCGGCCTGCTTCGGCATCCTGGTGGGCATGATCGGCACCAACGCGCAGACGGGCCAGCTGCGCTGGACCGGCGACCTGCTGTACCTCGAGGACGGCATCCCCATCGTGCCCATCATCCTCGGCATCTTCGCGCTGCCCGAGCTCTGCGAACTCGCGATCACGCGCCAGGCGATCGCCGGCGACGTGCCGGTGCGCTCGCGCGAGGGCATGCGTCGCGGCGTGCTCGACGCCGTGCGCCACTGGTTCCTCGTCCTGCGCTGCAGCGTGATGGGATCGTTCCTCGGCATGATCCCCGGCATCACCGGCGCGGTGACCGACTGGATCGCGTACGGCCATGCGCTGCAGACCGAGAAGGGCGCGAAGGAGACGTTCACCAAGGGCGACGTGCGCGGCGTGATCGCGCCCGAGTCGGCCAACAACGCGCGCGAGGGCGGCATGCTGGTGCCGATGCTGGCGTTCGGCGTGCCGGGCGGCGCGGTGCAGGCGATCCTGCTCGGCGCGTTGATGGTGCACGGCTTCATCCCCGGCCCGGACATGCTGACCAAGCACCTGTCGGTGACGTACACGATGGTGTGGTCGATCGCGCTGGCCAACATCCTCGGCGCCGGCCTGTGCTTCCTGCTCAGCGGACAGTTCGCCAAGATCGCGACGCTGCGCCACACGCTGATCCTGCCCGTCATCATCCCGGTCGTCTTCGTCGGCGCCTTCGAGGGCTCGCGCAGCTGGGGCGACCTCGTGGTGCTGATGGTCTTCGGCCTGCTCGGATGGGGCATGAAGCGCCTGAAGTGGGCGCGGCCGCCGCTGATCCTCGGGCTGGTGCTGGGCCTGCTGATCGAGCGCTACATGTCGATCTCCTTCATCCGCTACGGCGCGGACTGGATGGCGCGGCCCGGCGTGATGGTGCTGCTGGCGCTGTCCGCGCTGGTGTTCTTCACGCCGCTGGTCAGGATGCTGCGCCAGGGCGGCCTCGCGATGCTGCGGCCCAGCGGCCGGATGGTGTTCGAGCGGCAGGACGCGAGCCACCTGTTCTTCATCGCCATCGGCCTGGCCGCGCTCGCCACCTCGCGCGACTGGTACTTCCTGGCGCGCATCGGCCCGACCACGGTGGCGAGCATCCTCGTCGTCGCGGGCGTGACCAGCCTCGCCTACAAGGTCTTCTTCACCCGGCCCGGCGCCGCTGCGCGCGGCGTGCACATGGACTCCGGCAGCTACAACGACCCGTTGCTGCCGAACCGCCAGATCCTGCTGCGCGCCGTGCGCTTCCTGTGCTGGCTGCTAGGCTTCCTCGCCTGCACGGCGACGATCGGGATGGTGCCGACGGTGCCCTTCCTGATGGTGGCCTTCATGCGCATCGAGGGGCGCGAATCGTGGCGGCTCAGCCTGATCATGGCGGTCTGCGTCACCGCGCTGCTGTATGGCGTCTTCGATCGCGTGCTGCACGTGACGTGGCCGGCCAGCGCGCTCGAGCAGCTGCGCGCCGCCTGACGACCCTTCACCGCCGGGGCGTGTCCCCGGCCCTCGCAACGCATGGAGATTCCCGCGATGGACAACCGACTCGCAACGATCGATCCGCAGGCCGCGACCGCCGAACAGGCCCGGGTCATCGCCCGCCTGGGCGAAGGCCGCGGCCGCATCCCGACGCCGTTCAACATCTGGCTGCACAACCCGCGCCTGGCCGAGGGCATGGAGATCATCGGCACCCACGTCGACCGCTCGCCGATATTGAACGAGGCCGAGACCGAGGTGGCGATCCTGTCGACCGCGGTGTTCTGGAACGCGCCCTACGTGGTGGCCAACCATCGACGGCACGCGCTGAAGTCCGGCGTGCCCGAAGCGGTCGTCACCGCGATCCTGGAGCGGCGCCGGCCCGCCGGTGTCGACGGCCGTCTCGGCGCGGTCTGCGACGCGGTGTGCGACCTGCTGGCCGGCGGCGCGATGGACGACGCGCGCTTCGCGCGCCACGACGCCGAACTGGGCCGCGCGGTCATCGCCGAACTGCTGGTCACGATCGGCTACTTCACGTCGATCTCGCTGGCGATGACGATGCACGCGCTGCAACCCAGGCCCTGAACCGGGCGACCCGCCATGCAGACACGACGACAAGCGGCCGGGCCCGAGAACCCGTGGGTCATCCTCGTGCTGCTCTCGCTCGGGCTGATGATCTCGTTCGTGGACCGCACCAGCCTGTCGGCCGCGCTCGCCGACAAGGGCTTCATCCGTCACTTCGCGCTGGGCAACGTCGACCGCGGCTGGCTCGGCGCCGCGTTCTTCTGGTCGTACGGCGTGCTGCAGATGCCCATGGGCTGGCTCGTCGACCGCTACGGCGTGAAGTGGCCCTACGCGGCCTGCTTCCTGCTGTGGTGCCTGACCGCGGCCGCCACGGCGATGGTGACGACGCTGTCGGCGCTGATCCTCATGCGCCTGCTGATCGGCGCGGCCGAATCGGTGGTCGTGCCCGCCACCTATCGCTATCTCGCGGACCACTTCCCGGAGCACCGCAAGGGTACGGCGCTCGGTATCTTCTCCGTCGGCGGCAAGATGGGGCCGGCGCTGGGCGCACCGATCGCGGCCTGGCTGATCGTCAACGCGTCGTGGCAGGCGATGTTCGTGGCGACCGGCCTGGTCGGCCTGGTGTGGCTGGCGCCGTGGCTGCTGATGCTGCGCAACGACTACCCGACGCGGCCCGAGCTGGAGGCGCGCCGGCGCAGCGCGTCGACGGTGCCGTTGTCCAACCTGCTGGCCAGCCCCGTCGTGTGGGGCGGCCTCGTCAACAACTTCTGCTACGCCTACTTCAACTTCTACTGCATGACGTGGATGCCCGCGTACCTCGTCGAGCAGCGCGGCCTGTCGCTCGAGAAGTCGGGGCTCTACACGTTCTTCAGCTTCGCGGGCATCGCCATCGTGGCCGCGCTGGCCGGTTGGGCGGCGGACATGCTGATCGCCCGCGGCGGGGACGCGGTGCGGGTGCGCAAGTGCTTCATCGTCGCGGGCTTCGCCGGCGCGACGACCGTGCTGCTGGGGGCCTATGCGCCGTCGCTGGGCATGGCCTTGTTCTGGAACGTGCTCTCGCTGACGCTGCTGGGCCTGGTCACGGCGAACAACCTGGCACTGTGCAAGCTGACGCTGATCCCGAAGCAGGCCGTCGGCCTGAACACGGGCCTGCAGCAGGTCGCGACGAGCCTTGCGGGCGGGGTGTCCGCGGGCCTGTCCGGATGGCTCCTGCACGTCGGCGGCAGCTACGAGCTGCCGATGATGGCGATCTTCGGCTTCCTGCTGCTGGGGGCGATCGGCACGATGGTGCTGATGCGCCGCGAATGGGCGCCCCGGGTCGACTAGCCCGCACGACACCCCAAAGGGAAAGCGACATCAACATTGAGGATGTCCCGCCGGAGCCCCCGACGCAGACTCGCCTGCACGTCGATCGAATCCCCAGAGGAGATCCTGATGACCACGGCGACTCCCGAGAATCCCGCTGCCCACGCGCGCGCCTTCGGCGCGGGGCTGACCGTCCTGACCTGCGTCTCGCTGTCGGGATGCGCCTCGCTCTGGAATCCCTACCTGGATTCGACGGCGCTGAGCAAGCCGCTCTGCAGCGAAGGCCAGGCCTGCTCGGTGGAGGATCGCTTCCAGGGGATGCGCAATGCCGTCGCGCAAGCGCAGACGAGCGCGCATTCGGGCGTGACGGATCGCGCCTATGTCGAGACCGTCTCCTCGGCGCTGGCCTTTCCCGCCGCGGGCTACCTCATCTTCCGCGGCGCGGCCGCCGGCGGCGCGCTGGGCAACGTGCAGAAGCGCCAGCTGCTGGGCGCGGGCCTGGGCATGGCGGCGCTCTACGAGACGCGCGAGACGCTGCTCTCGGGAAGTCCCGAAGGCATCTACCTGCAGGCCGAGGCGCGGCTGGCGTGCGTGGTCAACGAGGCGGATCGGTACACGGTGGACTATCCGGCGCAGACCGCGTCCACCGACCAGGCGCGAGCCGCGGCGCGCACCGATTGCGACGCTCAATCCAGCGCGCTTCAGGCAGGCCTGCAGGACGTCCGCCTGCTGCAACAGAACAAGAAGGATCTGACCGACCCGCTGGGCCTGCAGTTGCCCGACATCATCGCCGCCGCGCAGAAGGCGCTGGACGACTATGCGAGTACGCCCGCGAGCCTGCAGGATGCGGTCTACGCCATGCGCGGGGCCGCCAACCGGATCGTCGTCGACACCAATGGGCAGCTCAAGCTCCCAGGCGTCAGCCCGGCGACCGCCACGCCGCTGCTGCAGTCCGCGCTGACCCAGGTCACCGCGGTGAGCGCCAAGATCCCCACGGCAAGCACCCAACAGGCCGCGGGCGGTGCCGGCGACAACGACAGGACGGTCGTCAAACTGAGCGAGTCGACCACGGCGTTCATCGGGCATTGCCTGCGTCCCCATCCGGCCACCAGCGGGGGCTTCGGATCGTGCACGACGTACTCGATCACGGCAGCGCCGCTCCCGACGATGACGACCACGCTCTCCGGCAACGCGGCGTCGCTGGCCCCTGGCAAGTCGCTCTCGTTCCTCGCCACCAGCAGTCCCACGGGCCAACCCTGGGCCACGGTGCTGGGCGACGTCTCGTCGGCGCAAGCCGCCATCGAGCAGGTGCAGCAGCAGACGATCTCGCCGAACCAGACGCAGGTCACGGTCAACTACAAGAACGCCGTCGCCGTGGACACGCCGCTGACGCTGTCCATCGCCCCGATGGGCACGTCGGCGGCCGCGGTCACCGTCACGGTGACGCTGCTGGCCAAGGCCGCGCCAAACGGGGCGGCGCAGACGGGCGGCACGCAGGTCGGAGTGGCGGGGACGCCTCCATTGAGCGCCGTGCAGCAGGCCGTGATCATGAAGATCGGTGCGGACAAGATCCCGGGCTTCGACAAGGCGACCGACATCGCTTCCCGCGTGGATGTGCTCGGGACGGCGTGGCGGGCGCAATGCACTCCGGCAGCCGGGGTGACCCCATCGGCCGACCAACTCACCGACACGAGATTCCTCAATTCGTTGATGCAGCCGCCGGCCCCGGCCGCCAAGCCCTGGTGCAAGTCCGCCACCTAGATCGGAGTGCCCCATGACGACTGCCCAGATCTGGAACAGCGCGCGCGGCACCGACGACTTCGGCAGCGTCGGTTGCCTGGCCCGCGTCGCAGGACAGGAGGCGGTGCTCAGCGCGAGCCACGTCCTCTGTCCGGTGTGGCGTGACGTGGTGCCGGGCAGCCTCCATCGACTCACGGTGCTGGGCGATCTCTTCGCCGACGGCGATCTCGTGAACTGGAGTTCGCCGCTCGGCCCGGACGGCGCGGCCTACGCCAGCGGACTCGATGTCGCGATCGGGACGCTCGCGAGCGGGTCGCACGCCAGCCTGATCGGCTCCCAGGGCCTGCCGGCGGATGTCGGCGTGCCGCGCAAAGGAGCGTCGGTGCGGTTCAACGGCGCCCGCACGGGTTCCTGGCGAAGCACGAGGATCGACGACGTGGGCGTCGACGCCCCCATCGTGTGCACGCTGATCGAAGGCGAGGCCCGAGTCTCGGCGCTCCCGGTGACGCTCGGCGGCATGATCCGTTGCCTGGATGGAACCTTGTCGAAGGATGGAGACAGCGGCTGTCTGCTGGTCGACGAGCACGACCTGGCGCTTGGCCTGCTCGTCGGCCACGACGTGGCCATGCAATACCTCTACTTCGCGCCCTTGGCGACAGCCCTGCAGCGCTTCGGCGCGCAGCTGCTGACGCGTCAGAACACACCGGGCGCGCCCGCGCTGCACTGATCATGCTGCAGGCCCTCAACCTCCTCATCGGCATCGTCGGCGTGTTCGCGGCCTACAGCACGCTCGTCAGCACGATCAACGAGATCTGGAACACCCTGCGCGGTACCCGCGAGGTCTACCTGTGGTGGGGCGTCGCCAGGCTGGTGGGCGTGCGTGATCGCGTGCCGGGCGGTTGGGGCATCCGGGGCGCGATCCGCAACGTCATGCGTCGTGTCCACCAGCCGCCCGCCGGCTATCGCGACGAGCCCTCGCAACTGCTGGCGGCGCTGTTCGGCCACCCGTGGATCCGCGCGCTGTGCGCCAGGGACGACACGAGCCGCCACCCGCCGCACATTCCCTCCGACATCTTCGCGGCCGCGCTGACGGACGTGGTCATGGCGCACGGCCTGCCACCGTCCCATGGCCGCCACCTGGACGCCGTGGTCGTCGCCAACGTGGGCCTGCCGGAGGCCGTGCGCCGGCTTCCGCCCGGCATCGCGCTGACGCTGATCATGCAGCGGGCTCTGCAACGCTCGGGCGGCGACCGCACTGCATTCGAAGCCGAGGTGGCCCGCACCTTCGACGAATCGATGGCGCAGGTGACCGACTGGTTCAAGCAGAGCATGCAGTGGCAATCGGTGCTGATCGGACTCGTGCTGTCGGCCGGCCTGGGCTTGGACGCGGTGCACGTCGGCAACGTCATCCTCGGCAAGGCGAACGTCGCCTCCCTGAGCTGGCCGCCCCCGTGGGTCGCGGCTCTGTACGATCGCAGTGGCAAGGACTTCTGGCTGTCGGTCGCCGGCATCGCGATCATGGGACTGGCCGCGTTCGTCGGCCCCACGGCCTGGTTCCAGCTGCTGACCGCACTGACGCCCTTGAAGACGTCGCTGACGGCCCTCCAGGCGCGGCCCGCGGTTGGCGCACCGACGGGCGCCGGATCGATTCCCGTGGGCGACCGCCCCGCCGCGGTGCCGCCGACGGGCAACGTCCTGGAGGCGATGCTCTCGCCGGAGCGGATCCGCCAGTTGCAGGCGGCGCTTGGCGTGACGCCGTCCGGAACGCTCGATGCGAGCACGCGCCAGGCCCTCCGCGACGCCCAGCAGAGACTCGGGATGCCCGTCGACGGCCGCCTGAGCGCGACGTTGTGGAGCAAGGTCGTGGGCACGCCCTGCGTGCCTTGAGTCCGGCTCGAGGACGCGGCGCGGGCCGTCAGGGCATGAACGCGATGCTCAGCGGCGTGGCCGACGCCACCGACTGGCCGGTGTCGGCCAGCGCGCCCGTCGCGGCGTCGATCGCGAACAGCGACACCTTGGCGGCGTTGGCCACCAGCATCCAGCGTCCCGACGGATCGATGGCGAAGGCCCACGGCTTGTCGCCGCCCGAGGCGATGCGTTGGGACAGCGCCAGCTCGCCGCTGTCGGCGTCGACGCGGTAGACGACCATCGTGTTCTCGCCGCGGTCTTCCGCGTAGACGTAGCGGCCGTCGCGGCTCAGGGCGATCTCGGCGCCGCTGCGGGCGCCCAGGTAGCCCGCGCTGCTGACCGTCAGCGTCTGCAGCGGCGCGAGACGGGCCGCGTTCGCGTCCCAGCGCAGCACCTGGAGGTGCGCGTCGAGCTCGTCGAGCACGTAGACGAAACGGCCGTCGCGCGCGAACACGGCGTGGTGCGGTCCGCTGCCCGGCGCCACCGCGAAGGCGCGCGGGTTCGCCGCGTCGTCGGGCGCGAGCGCGCGCAAGGCGCGGTCGAACGGGTAGACGAACACGCGGTCGGCGCCGAGGTCGGACACCAGGGCCCAGTGCCCGGTCGGGTCCAGCGCGATGCCGTGCGCGTGGGCCTTGGTCTGGCGCTTGTTCGGCCCCGAGCCGGTCTCCTCGACGGTACTCGTGACGCCGCCGACGCTGCCGTCGGCGGCGATGGCCAGCGTGGTGGCGGAGCCGCTGACGAAGTTGGCGGCGAGCAGGGTGGCGGAGGGCGCGTCCAGCAACAGGTGCGTGGTGCCGATGCCGCCGGCGTCGGCCTCGCCGATCTTCGTGAGCGTGCCGTCGTCGCGATGCACGGCGTAGGCGACGATGCGGCCGTCATGGCCTGCGACGTCGTTGGCGACGTACAGGATGGGCAGCGTCGGGTGCGACACCGACCAGCGCGGCTTGGCGAGCGTCGCGACGGTGCCCAGCGAGGCCAGGCGGCCGGTGCAGGCGTCGAGCCGCAGGGCCTGCAGCGGGCCGCCGTCGGTGCCGACATAGGCCAGTTGCGCGGGCGCGCAGGCCGCCGGCGGCGGCGCCGTGGCGCAGCCAGCGAGCGCGGCCAGCGCCAGCGGCAGCAGCGCGCGACGCGTCGGGAATCTCGTGCAGGAGGGCGGGGTCATGGGACGTGTGTCTGTGCAAGGACGCTGCCCGCAGCCGACCGGAGGATCGAGTGCAGGCAGCATGGTACGTGCCGCGAGGCCGTCCGCTCAGAAGTGCGCCTCGGCGACGAGCACGGCGGCGCTGCGCTTGATGCCGACGTTCTGCACCGTCGTGGTCTGGAAGGTCTGCGGATTGAACGCGCCCGTCTGCGACGGCGCGCCGAACATGTGGTTCCAGTATTCGTAGCCCGGGCCGACGTAGAACGCCTTGGGATGGCCGAGGAGCGAGCCCACGTCCACCAGCAGCGAGGTGCGCAGCAAGGTCTCGGTCACCGTCTTCTCGGGGACGCCCGTGGCGACGTTGAAGCCGTCGCCGCCCTTGGGCCCCGTGACCGCGACGAAGCCCTTGAAGACGAGCGGCACCGGCGCGACATCGAGCGGGATCATCCACGCGCTGTCGACGTGCCAGGCGGTGTCGTAGTGCAGGTCGACACCGGTGATGCCGTTGTAGTTCTGCTCGTTGCGCGCGCCCACCGTGAGGTTCCAGTAGCCGGGTACCGCGAATTCGGCCGTGAGGCCCAGCATCCACATGCGGGCGCGTTGCTCGAACTGGTCGTCCTTGGTGCCCCATTCGTAGCCCGTCGTGAGGCCCAAATCGCGCACGAAGCCGAAGCCCAGGTGCTGGTGCAGGATCTTGCTGCCGCTCCACTCGACGTGGCCGACGCTGTAGGTCTCCTGCGCGCCATGGGCGCCGGAGGCGCCGGCCACGCCGTCCGGGCCAGCCTCGGGATTGTTGTGGTCGGAGACGAGGTAGTCGACGTTGAAGACGTAGCTGCCGAGGCCAAAGCCGCCGGTGGTGGTCAGCGAGCCGATGTTCTGCGCCACCTTCGCCGCGCTGCCCGGGAAGTGGAAGTTGTTCGAATAGCGATAGCCGACGAAGGTGTCGTTCCAGTTCTGGGCATAGCCGCCGTGGGTCTCCTGCGCCGGCGGCAGGTGGGTGTTGTCCTGTGCGCCGGCCAGGCCGCAGAAGCAGGCGGCGAGCGCGCCGGCGAGAGTCTTGTCGAAAGTGGTGTTCATGGTCTCCGTCCTCGTTTTCAAAGTGCAATTCGGGTTGAGCTCCGCCTGCGCGCGCGGCGGTCGGCCGCATGCGCTCGGGCAGGGATCGGTGGGGCGAGCGTCAGTCCGCGGGGATGTACAGAGGCATCGCCTCTTCCCACAGCGTGTCGGTGATGGCGTGCTGGTTGCTGCCGTCCGCGTTCATCACCCAGTTCTGGCCGTCCGGCTGGAAGCTGTTGTCGTAGAGCGCGAGCTCGTCGCGGAAGCCGTAGTTGCCCGAGTTGTAGGCGATGCGGCCGTCCCAGGTCCAGGTGGCGTGCGCGTCGTTGGACGGGCCCGTGGTCAGGCGCTTGAGGTCGGTGCCGTCGGGCCGGATCGTGAACACGTCGAAGTTGAAGCGGTCCGGATCCTTCGGATCGATCAGCAGCTTGCGCGTGAAGACGATCTTGCTGCCGTCCGGCGACCAGCCGGGGAGGTTGTCCGGCTCGGTGGTGAGGACGGTCGTCTTGCGCGTGTCGAGGTCGAGGATGCGCAGGCCCTTGTCCTGCGGCGACCAGACGCGATAGACGAGCCGCTTGCCATCCGGCGAGTAGCTCGGGAAGCCGGCGTTGGTCGTGCCGTCGGTCAGCGGCTCGGCCTTGCCATCCATGCTGCCGTCGGCCTTGATGCGCACGATCGTGGCCTTGCCCATGC
>OUNM010549031.1_pt1 | contig 16492 bp, 13 predicted proteins | sample 1769961 | NCBI WGS metagenome assembly OUNM01 (sample SAMEA3914820, study PRJEB12502) | metagenome | biome: forest; material: soil | place: USA | collected 2012-03-12 | depth 0.3 m
AAGACCGACCGATGATTCAACACCGCCCCCGGCATAGGCTGGATGGCGCTGAGCGCGACTGGCTTCGTGCCCGCCATCATTTCGCCGTCAGCGCGCAAGGAAATCCCGCCCACGGCCCTCTGGGCTGCCTTGTCGTGTTGAACGACGACGAGATCGCGGCGAGCCGCGGATTTCCGTTTCATTCCCACGCGGACATGGAGATCATCACCTATGTCCGTGAAGGCGTGGTGGTCCACCGCGACAGTCTCGGCAATGTTGGTGAGACGCGCGCAGGTGATGTCCAGGTGATGAGCGCGGGTACTGGTATCCACCATGAGGAGCGCAGTTATCCAGGCGGGACCACGCGCATCTACCAGATATGGATCCTGCCCAGGACCAAGGGCGCACAGCCCCGGTGGGGCACCAAGCCCTTCCCGAAACAGGATCGCGCAGGCCGATGGGTGCCGCTGGCTAGCGGGCTCGACGACAAGGATGCGCTGCCGATCGGCGCTGATGCGCGGGTGGTGGGCGCAACGCTTCCGGCGAACCAGAGCCTGACCTATCCGTTGGCATCGGTCCGTAAGGCCTATGTCGTGCCCGCCTTCGGGCGGATCCGGATCAATGGCCTGCTCCTTGAAACTGGCGATGGCGCGGCAATCGAGGCGGAAGAAGACATCCTGATCGAAGCGGAGGAGCAGGCCGAAATCATTCTGGTCGACGTCGCCTGAGTCCTGTCCAGTTGGTGGTGGGCAGGCTGGCGACGAGCGAGATCGCCAGCCTGCCTGTCCCCTTTACATCTTCAAGGTCTGCCGGATGCCAAAGGTGCGAGGCTGTCCGCCATATTCAACGCAGGCGAGGTTGTGCGCTTTGGTATCAGCATAATCGACGTTGAAGAGGTTGCATCCGAACAGGGATATCGACCAGTTGCTACGGCTGAAGGTGATATTGGCATCGGTCAGACCATAAGCCTTCTGGGCCAATCCCGGCGTGTTGGGGAGATCGGCCGAGAAGTACGAGCGTCAGTCGTAGGACAGGCGCAACGACAATTTCCCGTCCAGGCTCGGCAGATTCGTCCGATCCCATCAATATCCCTCGGAATCGCGCACCGCCTGGGCACCAGGCTCAGGCGGCCTCCAGGATCATCTGCGCCGCCTTTGCGCCAATCATCTGCGACGGGGCCTGGGTGGGCCCGGTGATAATTGTCGGCATGATAGACGAGTCGCAGACCCGCAGGCCTGATATGCCATGCACGCGAAGCCGCGGGTCGACGACGGCGTCCGCGTCCCGTCCCATGCGACATGTGCCAACGGGGTGCCCGAAACTAATTGCAGCGGTGCGGGCGAAATATTGGAGCTCGGCCTTGGACATGGGCTTGCCGGGAACCAGCTCCCGGGCGCGGATGCCATCGAAGGCGGTTTGACGACCAAGCTCGCGGCACATCTCGATGCAGCGCACGGTGGCGTCCAGATCATGTTCGGTGGTCAGAAAGCCGGCATCCAGCCGGGCCGGTTCGCGCCAATCGGCGCTGGCCAGCGTCAGACGACCTCGACTGGTCGGACGCACTAGCGCTGGCGAGATCGTGAAACTGTCGGGCGGCGGCGCGCCATAAGCGGCTCGGACTTCGTCGGTCAGCACCGGCAGCTGCATCAGCACCATCTTGATGTCCGGATCGCTCAACCCGGCATCGCTGCGGACATAGGCCGCTGCCTCGACAGCATTACTCGCCATGGAACGCGGCGGCATTGCGCCCTTATAAGCGGAGACGATCCCGAACAGCAGCGGATGATCCTGAAAATTGCGGCCGACCCCCTTGAGGTCGGCGACCGGCTTGATCCCGAGAGGGCGGCCTGCGTCCGCGTCACCGATGCCGGATAGCATCAGCAGTTTGGCGCTGAACATGCCGCCGGCGGTGACGATCACTTCTTTGGTCGCGCGGACCCGGCGCAGCGAACCGGCCTGTTGGAGCTCGACGCCCTCGCAACGAGTGTCATCGAGCAGCAGGCGTGTCGCATGCGTGTCGAGCAGAAGGGTCAGGTTCGGTCGATCGAGCGCAGGGCGCAAATAGGCACGCGCTGCGCTGGCTCTGGTCCCGCCGCGCGTGATGGTCATGTTCACATAGCCCGCGCCTTCACGCATCGGCCCATTCACATCGTCGAGTACGGGCACGCCCATCTGGCGCGCCGCTTCTATGAAGGCGGGTGCCGTCGGATGCGGCGTCTGGGCGGTCATGACATGCATGGGCCCGCCTGCTCCGCGCCACTTATTGGCGCCGCCCTGCCAGTCCTCGAGGCTGCGATAAACGGGAAGGACATCCTCGAAGCCCCAGCCCTCACAGCCTTGCTTAGCCCAGCTGTCATAATCGCCGGCCAGGCCGCGGACCCAGAGCAGCGCATTTATGCTCGTACCCCCACCCAGGACATGGCCCATTGCCATCGGCACGCGGCGCCCGGCCACGGCCGCTGCAGGCTCCGCCTTGAACTTCCAGTCGAGCGGACCGCCGATATTGGTGAACCAAATGCCCGGCGTGCTGACCTGCGGCAGGTCGTCGGTGCCGCCGGATTCGACCAGCAGCACCTCCGCACCCGCCTCGGCCAGCCGCGCGGCGATGATGCAACCCGCCGCACCAGCGCCCACGACGATATAGTCGTAGCCTGACTTCAGCGCGCGGCGATTGCTTGTCTGGGTCTCGCCGGCAACTGCTGCGCGAGCGACTCCAGTCGTGTCGACAAGCGTGCCTAACCCCATAGCTGCTATAGCCGCCAAAAAGCCGCGACGACCGAGCCTCCCAGCCGACAGTTGATCCAACAGGCATTCGAGCGCTTCTTGTTTCGGGTCGATCATATCCTGTCCCATGAATAAGGCCGAGCAGAAGCCAGAAGCGTCAAGCCCTCACCTTCTCCGACGAGCGCGAAGTCGGAACGAAAAGGTGCGCGGATGCCTGCTCGGCTCGGGCGCCGGCCTCGGGGAGGGGCGGCTGCCAGCCGCCGCCGCTATTGGACGGCGCACCCGGGAGACAAGTGGGGATCCCACGCTTCATGTCTTCCTCTCAAGCTTCTGATCCGGCCCGTTTTGCGCGGGGTTGGTGTGATTCAATCCACTTTACGATCGTAAAGTCAAGTGATGAACCCCGGTGCAGTCGCTGAGCTTTACAAACGTAAAGCTTTGTGTATCGTTGCACGTATTGGGGATGCTAGGCTCAGGCCTCCATGAACAATGCGGCGCAAGCCCGAACCAAGAGTCCGTTGAGGAGAGCGTGGTGCCGACAGAAATGGCAGCCAGCCCGCTACCAATGCCGGTTTATGCGGCCGATCTCTTTGCGCCCGATGCTCTGCAAGACCCATTCGGCCATTATCGTGCCGTCCGCGATGCCGGACCCATCGCCTGGCTTCCGGCGACGCAAGTCTATGCTCTCGCGCGTTTTGACACCGTTCAGGCGGCGCTGCGAAGATCCGACTGTCTGGTGTCGGGCGAGGGCGTTGGGTTCAACGCCCTGTTCAACGCACCGGCCGAACATCCTCCGATAATCCGCCGCGACGGCGAGGACCACCGTCACCTGCGACGCGTGCTCGCGCGGCCCTTGATGCCGGCCGCGCTCAGGCCACACCGCGAAATGCTGAAGGCATTGATCCGTTCCCGGGTCGACCAGCTGGTGGGACAGGGCCCCTTCGAAGCCGTGGAGGGGCTCGCGCAATTTCTCCCGCTCGAGGCCGTCGCGCATCTGGTCGGATTGGGAGACGCCGACCGGAGCCAGATGCTGCGCTGGGCGGCGGCATCATTCAATGCCATCGGGCCACTGGCTTTCGACGGAAGCGACGATCCGGCACAGATGACCGACCTGACCTTGCAGATCGATGTGCGTCGCCACCTCGCGGCGCTCGATCCTGCGACGGTTCGCCGGGGCTCCTGGGCAGCCGGTCTGTTCGATGCAGTCGATACTGGGGAGTTGACCCTCGCCGATGCCCGGGCGGCGCTGGCCGGGCTGGTGCTGCCGAGCCTCGATACCACCATCAACGCCAAGGCCAATCTGCTCCACGCGCTCGCTAGCCATCCGGATCAGTGGCGCGCACTTAAGAGGGATCCCCGGCGAATTCCCGCCGCTGTCCAGGAGAGCATGCGCTTCCAGCCGGTGGTCCGCTGGTTCGCTCGCGTGGCGGCGCGTGACTATGAGCAAGACGGCTTCGTCATTCCGGCAGGCTCTCGCGTGATGCTGCTCTACGGCGCCGCCAATCGCGACGAACGCCATTATCCCGAGCCTGATCGCTTCCTCATCGACCGCAATCCCACCGACCATCTGGGGTGGGGCACCGGACCGCATATGTGCGCAGGACTGCATCTCGCACGCATAGAAATGGAAGTGATGCTCGAGGCCTTAGTCGAGCGGGTTGAGGATCTGTTGGTTGGCGATGCGGTGAAGTCGATCAACCGCGGACTCCATGGTTTCGAACGGCTGATGTTGCGGTTGGACTGATCAGCAACTCCGAACGAACCAGCAATGGAGGGAGAAGTTATTGATCGCAGGGCCTTTGCGGCAGGTGCAACTGCGATCGCATGGAATGCTGCTGCCGGCATTTTGACGGCGGGCGGTATAGCGGAACCGGGCAAGGCGGCTGTCAGCCCCCTGTCCAAGGCAGGAGCAATGGCATGACGCATGGCAAGATCGATACCCATCAGCATTATTTCCCGAAAGCCTATGTCGATGTGGTCGGACTAGACACGCTCGCCGCCCAGATGCCGAACAAAAAGGCGCCGGAATGGTCGCCCGAGCGCGCGATTTCGATGATGGATGCCAATGGCATCGCCGAGGGCATCCTCTCAGTATCCTCGGGGCCGGCCATTCCCGATGCGCGGACATTGCTGCGCAAGTGCAACGATACAGGCGCTGATCTGCGTCAGCGCCACCCTGGCCGCTTCGGCCTGTTTGCGAGCCTGCCGCTGCCCGACATTGATGCAAGCTTGAAGGAAGCTGTCTATTGTCTCGACACGCTCAAGGTCGATGGCTTCATCATCTTCACCAGCTATGATGGGCTGTATCTAGGCGACGCCCATTTCGCGCCGTTGCTCGAGGAACTCGACCGCCGTGGTGCGGTCGCATTCATCCATCCTAACGATCCCGCCTATGCTGTGCCCAATATCGCACCGGCATCCGTGCTTGAATTCCCGTTCGAGACGACCCGCACGGCCACGAGCCTGATCATCTCGGGCGCCATGCGCCGCTATCAGAATATGCGCTTCATTCTTTCCCATGCCGGCGGGACGTTGCCCTATCTCGTCCCACGCATCTCGCTGTCGATTTCAATGATGCCGGGAGTGGCGGAGCAGGTGGGTGATGTGCCTTCTGCCTTCCGTGCATTCTATTATGATACGGCATTATCTGCAGGTGTCTCGAGCATGGCGGCGCTCGCGCAAATCGCGTCTCCCGATCATATTCTGTTTGGCACCGATTTCCCGATGGCGCCTCTGACGGCGATCACGCATTTCGGGAGCGAACTGGAGCGGCTCGAAATCGAGGGTTTCGATCGCGCCCGTGTCTATCGCGCCAATGCTGCGCGGCTACTCGGACGCCAGCCTGCAAGCGACAGCGTCGCTGCATGATCGCGGATGCTCGACCCATCACATGGAGGCGCGTATGACGGATCCTATCCTAATCGTCGGCGGTGGCATCGGCGGGCTGAGCGTCGCGCTCGCGCTCGCCCGGCAGGGTTTCGCTTCCCGGGTTATTGAACGTGCGCCGGAAATCCGGGAAATCGGGGCTGGGCTCCAGCTTGGACCCAATGGCTTCCGTGCCTTCGAGCGACTGGGCATCGCCGAACAGATGGATGCGATCAGCTTTCGGCCCAAGGCGGTACGCCTAATCGACAGCATCGACGGAATAGAACTGTCCTATCAGACGCTGGGCGAAGTCTTCGAGGCTCGGTTCCATCATCCCTACCGCGTTGCCTATCGAGCGGACGTACAGGCGGTGCTGCTGGATGAGGTCAAGGCCTGCCCTGAACTTGTTTCTCTCAACCTGGGGGATGGTGTGGGCCATGTTGCGCAGCATGATGCACGTGTTGCGGTTACGCTAGAGAGCGGCCGCACGCTCACAGGGCCAGCGCTCATCGGGGCGGACGGAATTTGGTCGACCGTTCGCGATCAGCTGTTTGGACCCGAACCTCCGCAAGCAAGCGGGCATATCGCCTATCGGGCGGTTCTGCCCATCGAAGCCGTACCCGCCTCGCTCCTCACCGACGATGTCCAGGTCTGGATCGGCCCCGGCCATCATCTCGTTTGCTACAAGCTCAGGGGCGGCTCGCTCTTCAATATCATCGCGATTGTCCATGGTGATCGCGTGATCAACGGATGGGACACGCTTGGCGACAAGGCGGAGCTCGAGCAGGGCTTTGCCGACGCCTGTCCGGCCGTCCGCGCCCTCGTCTCTCAGATCGATCATGGCCGTATGTGGGCGCTATCTGATCGGGAAGCCAAAGCGGGGTGGTCGCAGGGACGCATCACGCTGCTGGGCGACGCCGCCCATCCGATGCTGCCTTATCTGGCGCAGGGCGCCTGCATGGCGATCGAGGATGGCATCAGCCTCGCTGATCAGCTCGCGCTTTCTCCCGGCGACCCTGTTCGTGCCTTCCAGGCCTACGAGCAGGCGCGCTTTGCGCGGACTGCTAGCGTGCAACGCGCCGCTCGTGAGACAGGCGTGATCAACCATGCTCGGGGCGAGGAGCGCGAGAAGCGCAATGCCTTCCTCGCTCGCCGCCGCCCCGACGATTATGAGGCCGTTGCGTGGCTGTTCGGCGGTGACGGCCCCCGCGCCGATGCCGCGACAGGAGCGGAGATCGGTATCTTCGGGCGCCATATCGCGCAGGAACGGCCTGCCGCTTCCTGAACGGCGCCGGGGCAGAGTTTCGTCGCACCGAGTGATATAAAATTTACCGGTCGTAAAGTTATTTCTTGACGCTCGGGACAATCTGCAGCACAAGAAACGAGTAATAAAAGAATCGTGCATCGCAAGTTGCGAGACGGTTTCTGTCGCGGAGGGGATGATGAAACGTGCTGCATTTCGCGCGTCGCTTTTGTTCGCCTCGACCATGTGGTCGGCCGCTGTCTTGGCGCAATCCAATGCGGTGACGCCCACTCCCGTCGCCGATGCGTCGACTGTGGCAACCGTGCCCGCCGACAAGACGACATACAGCGCTCCTCCGGCGACGCCCGCTGGGGGGGAGATCATCGTCACGGCTCAAAAGCGCAGCGAGCGTCTGCAGGACGTGCCCTTGTCCATAACCGCCGCAACCGGCGATCAGCTCGCCAAGCAGGGCGTTTCCACCCCTGCTGACCTCGAGAAGATCGCGACCGGCTTTACCTACCGGCAAAGCCAGAACGGCACCCCGGTCTTCGCCATTCGCGGCATCGGCTTCTACAGCGAGCAGGTCGCCAATGCGCCGACGGTTACCATCTATACTGACCAGATTCCGCTGCCTTATGCACGCATGACCGAGGGGGCCTCGCTCGATGTGCAGCGGGTCGAGGTGCTCAAGGGCCCGCAGGGCACCTTGTTCGGCCAGAATTCGACGGGTGGTGCGGTCAACTATATCGCGGCCAAGCCGACCGACACGCTGCAAGGTGGTTTCGATCTGACCTACGGGCGTTTCAACCAAGTCGATGCGGGAGGCTATATCAGCGGGCCGATCGCCGAGGGACTGACCTTCCGGCTCGCCGCACGCCATGAATATCGAGATGATTGGCAGAAGAGCACTACGCGCGACGACACCAGCGGCCAGCATAATTTCAGCGTCGGCCGCCTTTTGCTCGACTGGCGCCCCTCAAGTCGGCTCAAGATCGAGGTCAACTTGAACGGCTGGCGCGACCGGTCGGACACCCAACAGACCCAGGCACGCGGCTATCTGCCCGTGTCGGGCGCGCCGCCGGTGACGCCGCAGACCATTGCGACTGCCAATGCACTGACGAGCTATCCCTATGTGACGAGCAACAATAATCGCCTGGCGGATTGGGATGCCGGGCGCAGTTATCGGCGCAATGATCGCTTCTATCAGGCGGCGGCCAATGTCCAGTTCGACGTGACCGACCAAATTCGCCTGATCTCGATTTCCGCCTATTCGCATCTCAAGAGCTTCTCGCCCATCGACACCGACGGTACCAACTATCCGGCACTCTTCATCAATCAACATGGCCTCATCAAGACCTTCACGCAGGAACTCAGGCTCGAAGGCACGACTGGGCGCCTCAAATGGGTGCTCGGCGGCAATTACGAGCATGACACTGCCAACGAGGTCCAGTTCACGATCATCAAGGGATCGAACTCGCAGGTTGCGCTTCCGCCGCCCCTGCCGGCCCTCTCATTCGATGGCATCGATCTCTATAATAACCAGAAGGTCAACGCGAAGGCCGTTTTCGGGAATCTTGACTATCGGCTGACCGATCATGTCAGCATCCAGGGTGGTGTCCGCTACACAAAGGAAAATCGGGACTTTGCCGGCTGTCTTGCGGACAATGGTACACCGACGGGCTTTGGCGCGGTACTTGGCTTGCCCCTGACGGCACCCCACCGTTGCGTCACCTTCCAGCCCTCGGGCGCTCCCGGCGAGGTAAGGGCGCCGCTCGATCAGCATAATGTGTCCTGGCGCGGCAGCATCAACTGGAAGCCAAGCACCAATACGCTGATCTACGTCAACGTCACTAAGGGCTATAAGTCGGGAGACTTCGGAACCCTTCCGGCCGTGAGTTATCAGCAGCTCCAACCGGTCAGTCAGGAATCCGTCATCGCCTATGAGGGGGGCTTCAAGACCAGTCTCTTCAATCGCAAGGCCGACGTGTCCGGCGCCATCTTCTATGATGATTATCGCAACAAGCAGACCCAGGGCTCGGTGGTCGTCCCGCCGTTCGGCAATCTCCCCTATCTCGTTAACGTGCCCAAGTCGCGTATCTATGGCGCGGAGATGGATCTCACCCTGCGGCCCGTCCGGGGGTTGCGCGTCAGCGTAGGCGCGACCTACCTGAACACGCGGGTCCGCGGTTCTGCCATCGTTGAAAGCCCCTTCGGCGTCTCGATCGACGCCCATGGAGAGGCGTTGCCCAATGCTCCCAAGTGGCAGGTCCAGGGGGATGCGGAATATGATGTTCCGCTCAATTCGCATCTGTCCGCTTTCGTCGGAGCATCGGTCTCGTACCGTACCTCGTCGGATGCCGCGCTCGGCTCGCGCACGGGACCGGCGGGTACCCAGGACTGGTTCAAGATCAATGGTTATGGGCTGCTTGATCTACGTGCTGGCATCGAGCTCAACGATCGTTACCGCCTCCAGATTTGGGGCCACAATGTCACCAACAAGGGGTATTGGAACAACGTCGTCCACATCTACGACACCTACGCCCGTATCACCGGCCAACCAGCAACTTATGGCGTAACATTGTCGGCAAAATTCTGACGATTGCACTTCCGGTCGCGTTGGCAAGCGGAAGTAATCGAACGAGGACAACATGCCATGACGCAATCTGCGACCAAGCCTGATCTCGTCGCGATCACACGTGATTATTTCTGGTTGCTGGACGCGAGCAGTCCAGATCTTCTGAGTTTGTTCACCGACGATTTCGATTTCTACTATCCCAAATATGGGCGAGGCAAAGGGGCAGAACAGCTCATGGAGGTCGTGGCCGGCCTCGGACAGCGTGTCCAGTTGGTCGAGCATGACCCCTCGACCTACCTTTTCCTGCCTTCGGGCAATCATGTTGTGGTCGAAGGGACGACTAGGGGCGTCCTCACCAGCGGCGCGACCTGGGCGGCGGGCGAGACGCCCAGCGGTCGCTTCTGCAATATATTCGAGTTTCGCGGCGGCAAGATCCAGCGGCTCGCCGTCTATCTCGATCCCGACTATCTAAACGAGGCTAGGGGCGCGTTTCTCTGGGGACAGGAGGGAAGGGCCTGGTGATCCCAGGGCAGAAGGGCGCCCGCGCCCGGAGCACCGGCGTTGAGCCGACGCGATCGATCTCTGTCCGCTCCTTGCGCTGACCGAAGCCACTTCGGCGCATTCTCTTTCTCTTCAAGGAACACGGCGGCATCAGCAACGTCACCATCGTCGAGCGCGTCCAGGTGCTTTCGAGCCGACCTACGCCTTCAGTCGTCGAAGCTTTGGGTTTGCCCAGGTCCAAGCCGCTTATGCAGGGTCGACGACAGTCGGGACAATAGCTTGATGAGCTGCCGTGCATCGTCGTGGCCGAACTCATCCAGCACATCGTTCCACATTGACAGGAGGCGCGGCAGAGACTGTTGGGCCGCCTGTCCGCCGGCGCAGGTCAACATCAGCAAGACCGAGCGTCGGTCCTGCAACGAGCGCTGGCGTTCCACGAGACCACGGCGTTCAAGCTGGTCGACGAGCCGCGTGACGCCTCCCGTATTCATCCTGAGAGCCCGAGCGAGATCTCCAACTGAGGAGACAAGACCCTTGCTGAGCAGGAACAGGGTCAACCATTGAGAGAAACCGAGACTGCCAGCCGCAAAGCTCGATTCCGCAAGTTGAACCGCCATGCGGCTATTCTCTCGCAGGAGAAATCCCAGCGACTGGCGCAGGTCATAGCTATCTGGTGAGTAGAATTCGGTTTCGGCAACCTTGGTCGATCGGAGCCGGGGACCCGTCATTGATACGCCGCGTCATGAGTGGACGAAACGGGCGGCAGCTGGATCTTGCGGCCCGATCGCAGATCGTCAAGCAGGCGTCTGGCGCGCACGGCACCTTGGTCGAACGGCAGGATGAGTGGACGCATTTCCTCGAAGGAGCGGCCTGCCATATTCTTCTGGATGTCTTCGATCATCGGCCGATCCTCATCCACGAACGCATGTTCGATCGGCTCGCGAAGATGCTCGTCGAGGGCGCTGTCATCAAGCGCGAAATCCCTGCAGGCGGCCCATAGATAATGGGTAGAGGCTTCGGTCTCGGGGGTCAGAATATGAGCACCCCAGACCGTGATACCTTCGCGGCGATGTCGCCCTGCAGGCGTAACGCCGACGTCGAGCCACATCGTCGACGGTGCGTCCCAGCGCATGTTGAGCCAATGGTCGACATGGCCTTCATAATGATTGAACAGCGCGGACCATACAGGCGCGGCCGGTCCATCCGGACACCAGCGGTTCGAGAACAAGGTCGTGTCCGACTGCAGGACCATATGACGTCCATCCTTGATCGCAGCGCTGCCGATGCCCCCTTCATGGACATAGCCCACATGGGTGAGGTCCATGAGATTGTCGGTGATCAGCTCATAATGCGCCCGGGTGCGCAGCCGCCCGCGGATCGTGCGATGGCCGGCATCCTCGAGCCGCGAAAAATCCGGAATGAGTGCAGGATCGGCCCGCTCTTCACCGCCCATCCAGATCCAGAGGAGGGAATGACGTTCGATGAGTGGAAATTGCTTCAGGCGTACGACTCCGGGGATCGCGCCGTGGGGATTGGCCACGCAGCGACCGTCGGCCCCGAACTCCAGACCATGATATGGGCATTGTAGGCGGTCGCCGGGGAGCCGGCGTCCCTTGCCGAGCGAAGCGAAGCGATGCGGGCATAGCCCGGCCAGCGCGGACACGGTTTCATCCTCAAGCCGCAGCAGCACGATTGGCTCATCGCAGACCCTGATCGCGAGGGGCGCGCTCGCCACTTCCTCGCTCCACGCCACAGCATGCCAGCTGTTGAGCAGGAAGGTGGACGAGGCCTTTTTTGGCTGCGCTTCGTCCGGCCCACCGGGAGGCGTTGAGTGGGCTCTAGTTGCCATCGCTGTGCCTCTCCTTGGGCAATTCCCTCGCTTGTTTCAGGCAGCCTGACCCCAGTGCTGGAGCCTGTCAAGCACGACTTTACAAACGTAAAGTATGATTCGACGCACGGCCAGCCCTTCTGATACAGACTTTTTGCGATTACCCCACTCAGCAAACTTGACGATCGTAAAGGATTGCGAGATTGTGCTGACCAACAGAGGGATCTTAGGACTCGCGGAGGGGAAGCATGGAAGGCGTCCAAAATCGGCAGGTCTGGCTGCAATCGCGGCCCAATGGCATTCCGCGGGCGGAGGATTTCGCGATCCGCACTGCGGGCATCCCGGTCCCCGAAGAGGGGCAATTCCTGATCCGGAATGCCTTTCTCTCCGTTGACCCCGCCATGCGGGGGTGGATCGCAGACAAGAGCACTTATTGGCCTCGGATCGAGGTCGGCGACACGATGCGCGCCTTCTCCGTCGGTGAGGTCGTCGCAAGCCGCAATCCCCGCTACTCGATCGGCGACAAGGTGATGGGAATCTTCGGCTGGCAGGATTATGCCGCCGTCTCCGAGCCGGCGGTGATGCGCAAGGTCCTCGAGGATGATCTCCCTCTGTCCCTGTCGCTGGGGGTGCTCGGGCTGAACGGATTGACCGCCTATTTCGGCCTGCTCGAGGTGTGCAAGCCGAAGGCCGGCGAAACCGTCGTGGTGTCGACGGCCGCCGGCGCGGTGGGGTCGGCAGCTGGCCAGATCGCCAAGATCAAGGGATGCCGCGTCGTCGGCGTCACGGGCGGCGCGGAGAAGGTGCGGCAGTGCGTCGACGAGTTCGGCTACGATGCCGTGATCGACTATAAGGCGGAGAAGGACCTCGACGCGGCGCTCGCTCGCGCCTGCCCGGATGGCATCGACGCCTATTTCGATAACACCTCCGGTGCCATCCATGATGCGGTGCTGCGTCAAATCAACCTGCACGCGCGTATCGCCATCTGCGGAACGGCCTCCTATGCGAGCTGGGACCCTTGGAACGAGGGCCCGCGCCCGGAGCGTCACCTGCTCGTCAAGCGCGCGACGATGCAAGGCTTCCTCACCACCGATTTCGCCGCCCGCTACGAGGAGGCGATTGCCGACCTAGTGACGTGGATCCGTGAGGGGCGCCTTCGCTATCGCGAGGACATGCTTGAAGGGATCGAGGCCGCGCCGGGCTCGATCGAGACGCTCTATGGCGGTGCCAACAGCGGCAAGCTTGTCATTCGCCTCTAGGCTCGCCGCAGAGGGGAACAGCTGTTCCGCAGCCCGGCCTCCGAGAGGATCATTACTGTGTCGAAAGTCATAATCAGTTGTGCGGTGACCGGGTCGATTCACACCCCGTCGATGAGCCCTCATCTGCCCATTACGCCCGACGAGATCGCCACCGCATCGATCGAGGCGGTCGAGGCGGGTGCGTCCGTCCTGCATCTGCACGCACGCGATCCCCAGGACGGGCGACCCAGCCCGGATCCGAAGCTCTTCATGCAGTTCCTGCCGCGCATCAAACAGTCCACCGATGCCGTGGTAAACATCACCACTGGCGGTGGGCAGGGCATGTCGCTGGATGACCGGCTGGCCGCCGCCCTGACGGCCTCGCCCGAGCTCGCCTCACTTAACATGGGATCGATGAATTTCGGCCTGTTCCCGGCTCTCGGGCGCTACAAGGAGTTCCGCTACGACTGGGAGCCGACCTATCTCGAAAGCTCGCGGGACTGGATCTTCCGCAATACCTTTAGCGACATCGAAGCGATCCTCGAGCGGCTGGGCCGTGCACATGGCACCAAGTTCGAATTCGAATGCTATGACACAGGCCATCTCTACACGCTGGCCCACTTCCTCGATCGCAAGCTGGTAACGCCGCCGCTCTTCGTGCAGTCGATCTTCGGCGTCCTGGGGGGACAGGGGGCGGACACCGAGAATCTCCTCCACGCGAAGCGGATCGCCGACAAGCTGTTCGGGTCGGATTATCGATGGTCGGTAATGGCCACCGGCCGCCATCAGCTGCCCTTCACGACCATGGCCGCACTGAATGGCGCCAATGTCCGCGTCGGCCTCGAGGACAGTCTCTATGCGGGCAAAGGAAAGCTCGCCACCTCCAACGCCGAACAGGTCCGCATCATCCGCTCGGTGATCGAGCAGCTGTCGCTCGAGATCGCAACACCCGCCGAAACCCGTGAGATTCTGGGCCTCAAGGGTGGTGACAATGTCGCCTTCTGATGCCCGCATCCTCCAATAGGGAGTCCGCCATGCCTTCCATCGCCGCTGAACCACCGGCCAACGCCCGACGCGTCGAACGGCCGGAGCCCATCGTGCGCGCCGACAGGATGGAATATGTCCGTTTCCGGCGGACAAACCTCGATGAGATGGAACGTTTCCTCAAGGATTTCGGCTTCCTGCCGACGCGCGAGGAAGGCGGATGCCGCTATTATCGCGGCCGTGGCACGGCCCCTTATCTGGTGGGGATCGAGGGAGGCGACACGGATGCCTTTTTGGGTTTCGGCGTCAGTGTCCGGGATTTCACCGACCTGGAACGCCTGGCGGCAGTTACGGGGCTGGCCATCGAAGCCATGGATGGGCCGGGGCAGGGGAAGCGCGTGCGCCTAACCGACCCCGACGGACTGACGGTCGATGTTGTGCATGGCCGCGAACCGGTCGCCGCGCTCGAGGCGCCATCCGTGCTCGTTCCGGTCAATACCCCCGTCAAAAAGCAGCGCGTCAACCAGACCGTACGCCCGCCGCTTGAGCCGTCACCCATTTTCAAGCTGGGCCACGTTGTCTTGAACCGACCCGATTTTGATCGGGCGGCAGCCTGGTATATGCGCCATCTCGGTCTCATCCCATCCGACGTGCAGGTTCTTGCCGACGGATCGCCAGCGCTTGCCTTCTTCCGCCTCGACCGAGGCGAGGAGCCAGCCGACCACCACAGTGTCGCGATCCTCGGCGCACCGGCAACGGGGCTGCTGCATGTATCCTTTGAAACCTTCGATATCGATGCGGTTGGCCAGGGGCACCAATATCTGCGGGCCCGTGGCTGGACGCCCTATTGGGGGATTGGGCGGCACAATCTGGGCAGCCAGTTCTTCGATTATTGGAAGGACTCCGTCGGCGATGAATGGGAGCATTATGCCGATGGCGATGTGATGGATGCGAACTATCCGACGGGTTATCACGCGCTCGGTCGGGGAACGTTGTGGACCTGGGGTGATGACCTCCCGGATTCGATGCGCCCCGATGTGCCGATGGAGGAGCTGGCAGAGATCCATGCCGCGGGCGGATTCGGTGATATGCCGCTCGAAAAGGTTCGAAACCTGATGGCTGCCCTGCAATTGGCGCCCCGTCCGTGGATGCGCTGACATGACGCTCGCCTCCGCTGAGCTGGCACAGACGGGCTGGGCGGTCCCGCGCGGATCGGAGCGTTTCGGTGCCGATGGCCTGCTTCCGGCGGAAACGGTTGCCGTTCGCACGGACGCACGTGCCTTTGCCGACGAAGTGCTGCGACCGCTCGCGCATGAACTCAACACCGCTCCGGAGCGGCGGGACGGATTCCGGCACGACGTTTTCCGCGCAATCGCGGAAGCGGGTCTATTTGCCGTGCCCTTTGCCAAGGATGTAGGGGGACGGGGACTGGAATTTCCGACCCTGGCCACGATCGCGGTCCTTGAAGAGCTCGCATATTATGCGCCGGGTGTGGCGTCCGCGATGTACGACGCCCAGATACTGCTGTTCGGCAAGATACTCGATACGGCCGGCGAGCGACTTCGCAGCCATTATCTGCCACGGCTCGTGCGCGGTGAAATTGTTGGCAGCTTCGCTACGAGCGAACCCGAGGCGAGTACCGATCTGTCGGTCTCCTCGATCCAGACCATAGCAACGCCGGTCGACGGAGGCTGGAAGGTGGATGGTGCCAAGCGTTGGATCACCAACTCGCCTGCCGCCGACCATATCCTCTTGCTCTGCCGGACGGGAAAGGGGCTGTCGATATTGCTGGCAGACATGCATGCGCCGGGCGTGTCGGTGTCCGATCCCGATCGAAAGATGGGCAACCACGCCCAGTTGACCGCAGACATCAAGTTAGACGGGCTGTTCGTTCCGGCCGATCACCTCGTCGGCCAAGTCGGCGGCGGTCTGCGGGCAGCGCTCGGCGCGTTGACGCTGGGTCGCATGGGCATTGGGGCGGTCGGTGTCGCCATGGCGCAGCGTGCGCTCGACGTCGCTGCGGCCTATACGTCGCGCCGGACCGTTTATGGTCGCCCGATCGCAGCCAACCAATATTGGCAATACCGTTTTGCCGAGCATGTTATCGAGATCGAAGCGGCGCGGGCTCTTTATCAGAAGGCGGCCCGTTTGACCGACATGGCCGGAGACGCTGGCCCATTCGCGGCGATGGCCAAGGTGAAGGGCAGTTCGGCCGCCGTCGATGTCGCCCGCGACGCGGTCCAGGCCTGCGGAGGCTATGGCTTTGTCCGGACGATGCCGGGCGCCGGCCAGGATTGGCCGCTGGAATCCATCTATCGAGATGCCAAGGTCGGGGAGATCTATGAGGGCGCCAACGAGGTCCAGAAATGGATCATCGCCCGGCATCTCTTCGGACGCGACGTGACGGGCTGAAGGGGACTGGAGAATGGCGGGCAACGTCTATCCCGATGCGGCCGCGGCGCTGGATGGGCTGCTGTTCGATGGCATGACGATCTGCTCGGGCGGTTTTGGCCTGTGCGGCATTCCGGAACGGCTAATCGACGCGGTCGTGGCCT
>OUNM010066412.1_pt1 | contig 16487 bp, 10 predicted proteins | sample 1769961 | NCBI WGS metagenome assembly OUNM01 (sample SAMEA3914820, study PRJEB12502) | metagenome | biome: forest; material: soil | place: USA | collected 2012-03-12 | depth 0.3 m
GCCGCCGTTGAGCATCTCGAGTTGCATGGTGCCGCTGCGCTTGAAGGTGCTGCGGCTGCGGATGATGAGGGCGAGGTAGTGCGCCCGCAACTTGGAGTCCGTGTCGGGAGTGTTGGCGTAGGCGTAGCGAGCCGAGGCCAGGATGGTGCTGGCTTGGATGCCGGACTCTGTTCTCGTTAGTCAAGAGGGCCGGGCAAAAAGTGTCAGAAGAGCAGACGTACGGAGGCCTTGCTTGCGCAGGGAGATGCGCTTCAGCTCCTCGAGGCCGTACTTCTCGGCAGCGCAATAGATAGCCGTGTCCTTCAGCAGCTCACCCTCGACGCTGTGGTGGTAGATGGTGGCCTCGGAGCGACCGTCGTCGCCGGCCTGCTCCAGCTCCCACGAGTTCCTCTTCTTGTTGTGCACGAGGCGAGGGTAGTAGTCGGCCTTGTAGAGATACTCGAGGATGGACGAGAACACCTCGGGCTCTTCGTCCGGGAGCGCGATCTTCTTGGTCTGCGAATCCACCATCTGGTTTTGTAGGACGCTCTGGAAAAAGGGCGAAGCGGCCAGGACATTCTCGTGAGCGGCAAAGATGCGCTGTTCCTGGCCGACGATGAGGGTCACGATCGGGGAGATGGAGCCGCTGAAGGAAGAAGACGTCAGCATCGTGTGCGTACTTCATAAATGCACCACGGGTGACGGCGACTTACCCCAGGGTCGACTCGGAGGCACCGGCATTTGACAGAGTGCCAGCACGGCGACGGCCAGATTCAGAGGGCCTCTTCGTGATGCCAGCATCCTTGAAGGACGAGCTTGCTCTCCGATGCCTACTAGACTTGCTGAAGCTCTTGGGCTGAGGAGGCTCGAAACGTCGAGAAAACATCTTGATCCACTACTATCACGAGCGTCGGCTGCTCTGGCTTCTGCCTGTCTCCACCCGAATCGGCTCGGAGGCGCCGATGAGTTGCGGACTCGGCCCGGAACTACGGGACCGTCGTTGAGGGTCGGGGTCGATGGGGTAATGAATACAAGAGGGCGGCGTGATAAAGGAGATGCAACAAAGAAAGACAACCAAGACAATAATAACAGACGATGGAAATGATAACACAAAAGTCAGATGTCGATGATCCGATGGCTCTTTGGTGATGAGCGGAATCCTACCTTCTTAAGCGAAGTCGAAGTGGACTCGAACGAGAATGGGCAGGAGAAAATCCTCCTCTCATTTCCGGCGAGGGGAAGCTCGCCTCATATTTAAAGCTGGGTGGGAGGCCACGGACGCATAGATGCCTGGTGGACACAGCCCAGCCTGGGCTCGGCGGCCGGAAAAGGCAGCAAAAAACCTTGGGAGGTATCCAGCGTGACTTGACCCCTGCACCGCGTCTGGGGAAATGCGGAACGGACACGGAGTCACCTGACCACTTTAACCCTTTCTGGGCAAGCTTGACGAGATTTTGCGGGATTCTTTCAGGGCACTTCAGGGCACTCCAGGGCCTTCCAGGGCACTCCCTGGGAGGCTGCCTCGAGCATGGGGCGGAAAAGCAAGCCGGACTTGAAATGCCCTGTCAGAACAGGGGTGGTCGGAGTCATTTGGGTTGGTTTTCCATGTTTCCATGTGCCAAATCCCGTCAAGACTTGAGCGCCACGGAGCAGGCGAGGCCGGATTGGGGCGGCCAGCGAGGATTGGCTTCTGGAAACCTTGAACCTGGAAGGCTGAGACATTGGCTGCAACGCTGCAAGGCTGCTGAGGCAGCTTCACTCCCGCGTGAACTTTGGCTCGCCGGTAGCCCACGAGGCAGCAGCAGGCTGATGCTGTGAAAAAGCAGACAGCTGTCCAAAACGGTCGAATCCTTCGAATCAGCTGCCCAATTCGATATCGCGGCGAGCCCAGCAGTTGCCTGCATCAATTGGACCCCTTCAAACTCGAAGACGAAGCATTGGCCACAAGGTCGAGCTCTGGCCTTGGGTGCAGTGGAACAAGGTGGACCACCGTTAATTGAGATTGACTTGGCGGCGCACTCGGGATGGTGGAAACATAACGGTCACAGGCCCTTGCAAACGAAAAAGCACGGAGCAAACGCCCGTTCAACCGCGCCGTTCGCTGACGAAGAAGCAATCAACCAGGCCCTGCTTCACACGGCATGCACGGAGAGACTTTGGGTCGGGAGCCCACCTCTTGGCGTGACCCCTGCTTGTCTCCTTTTCCCTCTGCCCCCTTTTCTGTGTTTGACCTGTCGGGGCGCTGCCAGGGTGACGCCCAGGGGCTGCAAATGGGGAAACGGCTTAGATTGTGACCATGGTGTTGCCACCCGTGATTTTCAAAAAAAGGAAATTCCAGAAAAAAATCAGTTCCGGCAGCCCAGCGCTTGGTGGATCAATTTTAGGATGGCCTGAGCAGCCAGCTTTTTGCCCTCCCCTCTGGCAATCGCCTGCTGGTGGTATGCCACTGGCACACTCCCCCTCTCGGCAGGCAACCCAAGGTCCACGCACCGCCGGTAAAGTCGCTCGCTCTGCTCCTTTGGCACGAGCTCGTCCCTTTCGGCCTCAAGGATGTACACCATGGGTGCTGCCGCGCCTCTCTTTTTAGCACTCTCGGCGATCAACCCCAGGTTTGCCCAGCTGTCCAGATGGTTCCGAAGGAACGGCCACAGATACTTGTAAGGTAGCCACTTCTGTGGGTACAGCGTCTCGAGCATGGCTCTGATCGACACAAAAGGGGTTTCGAGAAGCAGGCCTCTGATCGGCATACTCGACGGCACCCGGCCGGTCGCGGCCAGATTCGTCGCTACCCCTGAGCCAATGCTCTGGCCCCAGACCAGCAAAATAGGGTCGGGACTGCCGTCCGTGCTGAGACTGCGTTCGTGGCGTTCGGCTATCCACCGGACGCCCGCCTCGGAATCCAGCCGGAGACCCGGCTCCGAGGGCCGGCCACGTGAGGTCCAGTAACCCCTATAACTCAAGCAGACAAAGGTCAAGTTCATCGGGGCCAAAGCATATGCCTTGCTGTCACTGACAGCTCGCAGAACCCAGGACAGGTCAGGAAGCCGCGGCGGGATTGACGAGGCGTTTCCTGAGATATTGTCAGTTCAACTCGCCGATTCGGTCCTCAGGATGGCCAACCCTGGAAGTAGAGAACGTAGACATGTGCTGGGGCGGGAATATCCGACTTTGCAACAGCCGGCCGTCTCCCTTGTGGTAGGGGGACGGTTGTGACGGCCAGTGCAAGCTTGGTCCCGTCCTCAGCTTCCGTCCTCTCCGCGGTCCATTCGATGCCTGCACAAAGGCTCGTATAGTCCTCGATCCGCTCCTGGCGAGAGTTTGGCGGCAGTCCGGGCATGTAGATGATTTTGTTCTGGAAGACGACCATCATGACGCACTTCCTACACTCTATTAGCGACATGTTGCAACAAATGAGCCCGCCGAGCGTACATACCAGATCCATAGCCCCACCAGCAGTCCGCCAAAGACCACCGGTGGGAGGAGGACTGGCGGGATGTGGATGCTGCGACAGCCAGTCCCAGCAGAGAAGATATGGGGATAAGCCCCCAATGGACTCCCGCGCTTGATTACAGCCCAAAACGGCGTCGATGGGCGGCGAGTGCTCTGGCGGCCAGTATGCACCAGAGAGCGCAGTGGCGCTGGCCGCCGTAGGACACCGGGCCTAGCATTGGCCGAGATCATTGGCGGGATGCGTCGATCCAGTGCCAGGAAGAGTGGTCTCACTGCTCGCTCCTGTCGGCTTGCCGGGTGGGGTGGATGGCGTGGTGAGGCAGCGAGATGCTGCCCTGTGTCGGCCGGTCCCCTGAGCTGTTTCCTGCTTGCTCATGCCATCGCCGAATCATGTGTTCGTCTGCGACTCGTCAGGGCCCTCGGGATGTTCTGCAGGAAGCCCACGTCCTCCCACGCTCGTGAATCGAGATTAGGGGGCCGATGGAATTGGGCTGGCCTGGTTGGGCGGAAATTCGAGAGGACAGGAGCTGTCGTGTGTTGTTGTCAAGATGCAATTCGTCCAAAGCGCAGGGAGCTTGCCACCCCTTCTGTCAGTGGCAGGCCGCAAATCGGAGACAGAAAGCTGGTCAGATGAGAAGTTTGAGGGAAATGAGCAAACAATTAGCCATTGACAGTCTCAATTGTTTATTCAAAAGCCATACTATGTCTGTGCCTGTCAAAGAGGAGTGACGTCTCAGAGAATGAAATACGGAGTCCAGCTCGATGTGAAAGGTGAGCTCCAGCGGGGTCCACTGACGTTGGTCGGGATTGGGTCCCCTGCCAGGCTGCCAGGGCCCTGGCTCGGATGGCTGAATGGTTGCCGATAGTGCTGTGACGTGACGATAGGCGGCGTGCCCCTCCTTCCAGGGACGTGCCGCGGATTTGGTTGGTCATGCTGAAATCCCACTGTGACACAGGTGCGCTGCTATAAACTCGACCCAGCCACCAAACAGCTGCTGTGCCTTGTTTGGCAGTTGATCCTACAAAACCTCAGGTAGAACCCAAGAGGCTGAAAATCGACGTTCTGACGCATCCACCGGAGTCATCCTTCAACAGCCAAGCCCGACCGCGCAGCTCGCACCCACCGTCGTCGGCCATGGCTTCACCACCGGAAGAAGGCGCCCGGTCGCCAGGCCACCACATCGAACTCGTCGATGACAACCCCTCCCCACGACACGATGGCGAGACCAGCCCAGGGCTGAGGAACAGCAAGGGGTGGGACGGGAAGCTTCGCGTGCCCAAGAGCGCCACGCTGGCAAACCCAGAGGCCCTCTCAGATCCCGAGTACTCGGACGAGGACAACGTCGTGCCTGGTGACGAGCTCGCCGCTGACGAGGGTAAGGAGAAGCGCCAGCAACAAGTTGAGCAACGGACTCGGCTGACTTGGCTGCAGATCTTCTCGACGGCGAAGACTCGGACGTAGACGAGATCATTTGCACCCACTCACGAATCAAGTCGATCCCCGCCCTCCGCCTCGAACGTTTCAAAAAGGTTGCCCGCCTCTGCCTGCGGCAGAACCTGATCCAAGATATCGAAGGCGTATCGGACCTCGCGCCCACCCTCCGCGACCTCGATTTCTACGACAACCTCATCTCGCACATCCGCGGCCTCGACGACCTCGTCAACCTCACCTCCCTCGACCTCTCGTTCAACAAGATCAAACACATCAAGCACATCTCGCACCTGACCAACCTCACCGACCTCTACTTCGTTGCCAACAAGATCTCCAAGATCGAGGGCCTCGCGGGCCTCACCAAAGTCCGCAACCTCGAGCTCGGCTCCAACCGCATCCGCGAGCTGCAGAACCTCGACTCCCTCAGCGCCCTCGAGGAGCTCTGGGTGGCCAAGAACAAGATCACCTCCCTCTCCGGCCTCGGGGGCCTCCCCAACCTCCGCCTCCTGTCCATCCAGTCCAACCGCGTCAGCGACCTCTCCCCGCTCGCCGACGTGCCCCAGCTCGAGGAGCTCTACATCTCGCACAACGCGCTGCAGTCCCTGGCGGGCCTCGCCCACAACACGCGCCTGCGCGTCCTCGAGGTGTCGCACAACAAGATCACGTCGCTCGCCGGGCTCGCCCCGCTGACCGAGCTGGAGGAGCTGTGGGCCAGCTACAATCTGGTCTCGGACTTTGCCGAGGTGGAGCGCGAGCTGGGCGACAAGAAGGAGCTGACAACCGTCTACTTCGAGGGCAACCCGCTGCAGCTGCGCGCGCCGGCGCTGTACCGGAATAAGGTCAGGCTGGCTCTGCCGCAGGTGCGGCAGATTGATGCGAGTAAGTTTGCCTCTTGTTTGCTCGCCATTTTTTGAATCTTCCCTTTGCTATGGTTCGGTCTGCCGATTATCGATACAGAGGACTAACGTGGCTGACAGCGTTTGTACGGCCAACATGAGCCCGGGGGCTTCCAACCACCGCAACACCCAAAATAGAAAAGGAGGGGTGGAATTTTGCATTTGATCTGCTCGACGGTATTTATACGTGGATGGAAGGGGGGAAAGACACCAGGGGCATTGGGCGGCGTTCTCGATTGGCAGAGCGGCATAAATGCGCTCGCAGCGCGCAACTGCTTGTACTCGTTGACTCGTTGATTTGGGTTCATCGCGGACGGTCCGTCTTTTTTGACAACCGGTCCTCTGTGACACATTAATTCGATACACCACATACGTTTCCTAGATTTGGGGTTCTTGAGTTGGATTGATTTCTGTACTAGATGCTGTCGAGAGCAACAACACTTGATCGCACCCGTCCCACGCCACCACCCAATAACATCGACATCACCACAACAGCAGACGGGAGACGGCAGACGGAACGAAATGGCTAGATTTGATATATTCTATAAGAGATCCCACCAAACAAAGCATGCCATGCAGTGCATAAAACCAGATCCCCTTCCCCCTCCTCTCCTCATCCCTGCGACATGATATCCCCCGGATACATGTTGCCCGTTTCTCTTTTCTTTTCTTTTGTCATTTTTTCATTCCAGTCGTGACAAAGACCGGCGGGAATGCCGTCGGCCAGCCCCCCTTGTGATTAATAGTTTAGGAGGGCTATCGGTGCAAAGAAACGAGGCCGGTGTTTTGGCTGCCCGGCCTGTGTCTCGCATCCTCCCCCGCACTCTCGCTGTTGCAGAGGGCGTTTAGCCGAAGATCCAGAGGAGCTCGGTGGGGAAGTACTATAGGTGGGTCGATGGTCAGTATATATGTCATGGGAGATATAGGGGTCATGGAATGAAGTCAAAACTCACGTTGGAGGGCTGGTTGAAGCGGATGCCGCGGTTGAAGCCCGAGATGGTGGCAATGTCCTCCTCGGAGAGATCGAACTCGATGCTGGCCAGGTTGGAGGCCATGATGGGCTCGCGGGTGCTCTTGGGGATGATGGCCAGGCCCCGCTGGGTGGCCCAGCGGAGGAGGACCTGCGAGGGGTCGCGGTTGTACTTGGCGGCGATCTTCTGGATGGTCTCGTCCTCGATGAGGGGAGTCAGCTTGACGGCGTGCTGCATGTTGAACTCGAGGAAGCTGGCGGGGCCGAAGGAGCTGTAGGCGGTGACGGCGATGCCCTCGTGCTTGGCGAGGTTGAGCAGCTCCTGCTGGACGAGGTAGGGGTGGTGCTCGATCTGGAGGGTGGCCGGGCGGATCTTGGCGTAGCGGAGGAGGTCGTAGATCAGCTGGCTCTGGAAGTTGGAGATGCCGATGCTCTTGGTGAGGCCGGCGGGGACGAGGGCCTCGAGGGCGCCCCAGGTCTCCTGGATGGTGGCCTTGCTGGGGCGGATCTCGTCGCCCTCATAGTGCCAGCCGGGGGGGTAGCGGACCGCGGGGTCGACCCACTCGAGGGCGACGGGGAAGTGGATGAGGTAGAGGTCGAAGTACTCGAGGCCCCAGTCGGCGAGCTGCTTCTTGACGATGGGCTCGACGCGCTCGGCGTCGTGGAAGGTGTTCCAGAGCTTGGAGACGATGAAGAGCTCCTCGCGGGTGACGAGACCCTCCTTGATGGCGCGGGCAACACCCTGGCCGCACTCGACCTCGTTGCCGTAGTCTGGTGACACGTCTCGTCAGCCTCTCACTCACTTCTCGGGTCTTCTCAGTGTCTGGGTGTAAGACACAAGCAAGCCCACTTGCTTGGCGCAGTTCCACAGCGTGATCCACATCCCGTCCCGTCCCATCCAGCCCAGACCCACGGCGGCACCGACAAAGTCTCCGACAGCAGGCGACAGGGGTCCGGCAGAATTCAACCCCTCCATCCTGCAGCGCAGACGGCGGGGTGGATAAGACAGAGAAGAGGCGGGGTAATTCCCAATCGCCCTTCCCTGTCCCTCCTCCCACGCGCGCCACGCGCAACACCGTGTCATAGAGATCGCCCACAGACCCGATTTTTGGCTGCTGCTGCCGGACGGACGGGCGGGATGGTGGAGGCGTGGAGGAATGGGCAGCGCAAGAGCGTGACTTACCGCAGGCACCGTCGAAGAGACGGTATCCGGCCTTGATGGCGTTGTAGACGACGTCAGAGGCGACGGCGTTGTCGACCTTCCAGAGGCCGAAGCCCACCTGGGGCATGTCGTAGCCGCTGTTGAGCTTGATGACGGGAGCCATTGTGTCGGTTTGGGAGTCGAGACGAAGGGAGGGAAATGGTATGGGAGATGAAGAGGAAATCAGCCGGGAGGCATTGACAACACCGAGGGGCTGCTGCGGTACTTATACGACTTGCCCCTCCCCACATACTTCTCCAGTACGGGAGAAGGGAGGGGGAGGGGGGAAGGGGGTCGTGGCCACCGACCCACGCAGTAACTTTCCTATGCTACCCTTCATCTAGATGATGAGCCGCCGAGCAGGGTCAGGGCCATTCCGTCCCGTCTGCGGCGGTATCTCCAGCAACAACTCAGGTACCGCCCCTCCCTCCCCCATCTAGACCCGCTCTATCGTCATACGGAGTGGGAGGCCAGGGCTAGACAGCAGGGTCCCTCGGGGTCCGGCGAACGCCAAGATTGCATAACAATAGTCGTCACGGAAAAGACCAGTTGCTAGTGGCCCAGGACGAGGCTCACGATGTCTTGGGGCGTCGTTTCTCCTGCAGTCCGGCCGCTGATTGGCATGGATAATGGTCGAATCGAGCAAACCGATGCCCACCGAAACTCCAGCCAAGGCTGTGGATCGGTCTGGGGACCGCCCATTTGCGCGGGTTAAACGGGTATCCTTCGGTCTGTTGGAGACCTGTGGACTCCCCTGGGCCGTCGCGAGTCGGGTTGCCCATTACAAATGCAGAGCACGCAGTAGCCTCATGCGCACGACGGCACAACTCGTCTGGGAACGCCTGTGTAACCAAGGTGCCCAGTCCGGCAAGGAGTCTTTCGAGGGCCGCAGGCTCGCGACCAGACGCGGACGTACCGCCGAGTCTCTGGGCGGCTGCCGGGCACCAGCGGGCAAAATCTCAGATGATCAGCTGGCCGATGCCGGTGGAATGTAGGGAAATCCCTCCGGACGAGCGATGCGTTCGCTGCAGGGCATCGCTGCTGGGTCTCAGAAGCTCGACTTGACCCGGTATCCGGCCATGTCGCCTATTTAGCCTGATGAGCACCCGCGCCAACCAGAGGGTCCGGCTAATTGGGATGGGGAGAAAACAGGAGCATATCCACTGTGGATTTGCCTTCTCGCCGGAGTGCCTCCATGCCCGCAATGCGCTGACCGTTCACCTGACCCAGACCGACGGTGAGTTCCGGGAGTTGCTGGTGATACTGCCTGCCGAGAGGACGGTCCGAGATTCTGGCACAGCAACGTCCAGCATGCCGACTTTAGCAGAGTTTAGCCATCTCAGGAGCCGGCGCATCACATCGGGCGGCGGTGAGGGCTCGCCAGTGTCCCCGTGTCATCGTGTCATGTGTGTGTTGAATTGGCATTGCTCGCGTAAACGCAGGAAAAGGTCGCGGCGTGCGTTGCCGATGTGCGGTTTCGTTTTCGGATTCAAGTCGTGGTTGATCGACGTGGGAAGTTGAGAGACGGCCAAACAACTTCGGGTTGACGTTGCCAAAACACCAACCATTGTCTCACCAATGCAGTGCGGCTCTTGCTCATTCATTGGCTCGGTTGACGACGAGCATCACAGGCGCTTTGTTCTGTCCAGGCCTCACGGGGAGCTTTAGCCCGAGGATTCCAGGCTCAGGACTCGGGAATCGGGGCCAACTCGTCACATTATTCGTGCAAGAATTGAAAAATGCTCGGGAAGAGCGGAAAACGTCAGTCTTGCAATCTGCAAAGTTACACGATTGCACGTTGCCTTTCTCTAGTCCAAGGGGGGTTCCATTGTCGACAATTGGAGGAAGAAGAAGGAAAAGTAATATGGAATATCTTACCAAGTGTGAAGTTCGAACAGGGTTGAAGGAGAAAAAGATCCGGGAAGAACCAAGGGTTAGGGGCCATTCGCTTAATTTGCTGCCTGCAGGGCCGCAGGCAGCCAGAGCATCAGCCACAACCTACGTGATAAGGCAGGTAATGCAGCCACACCAGCCACACGCGCTGACCATCCCAATTTGGGTGTAGCTTGTGTGGTACGTACCTGGCCAGCTTTCAACATCATCAAAGTGATTTGGACGTGAGCTCGCCAACGCTGCGCCTGTCCACCCCACTAGACGTGATACCTCCCACAACCTCTCCAACGCTGTCATGGGTATAAGAGGGTCGACCCATCGCAACTAAACTCGACACACGCGCACCCCGCCAACCACAGAAGCGGAGGAAGAGAGACAAGGAGGAGGGAGACCAAGAAGGGGGGGCAGCCAACACCATCAACGTCCTCCGCCCGCCAGGCCACCTTCGTCAAGATGTCCATCCTCGGGAAATTCATCTACAGTACGCCCGCGCCGTCCACCACCACGCTCTCTCCGTCCCCCGCGCAAACTAACATCTCGCCTTCCCCAAGTTACCGTCCTCCTCCTCAACGCCATCTGCATCCCCTCAGAAGACCGCTTCCTCGCACGCGGTACGTCTCTGCGCCTCACTTTCGCCTGGGAGGAAGAAGCTGGAGCCCGGATGCCGCAGCATCAACAGAGACCAAGAAGCTAACAACAGCCACACAGTCGGTTTCGCCCCCGCGACATACCAACGCGGCTTCGGCCAAGACACCGACTCGAGCGTCAGGTACAAGGTCATACAGCTGATCTCGAGCGTGCGGACGGTCATGAGGGGTAAGTCCGGCCAGCAACCGCTCGACAACACGTTCTCTCCGCCGGCGGGGAGGCGATGTACCGGACTATGCTAACCGACTTGAGAATAGTTCCCCTAATCATAATCAACACGCTCATCATAGTGTACGAGCTCATCCTCGGCTAAGGAATACGAGGGAGAGAGAGGGAGAGAGTGAAGGTGGCGCCGGATGGTGAAGGACCGGCTGGAGACGATCTCAAACAGTTCGGTCTGAGACGAAGCGGGGAGCGAGTGGAAGGAATATGTCACATCATATACTGGGGACAGTGGTTTGGTCGTGGGCTGGCGTTTTGTGGGAATACAACATTGGGTTCACGCGACATGAAGCTACCACCAGCTCGAATTCTGGTTACCAATAGTCACCTGAAATGGGTATGTTTGGTCAAGAGAAGATGAGGTCAGAGCTCACAACTGGACACTAGCCGGATGAACGGCACACACAAATAGGAAAAGGCGTCCCGTACGGGCATTATTAGCACGGCACAGACAGGACACTCAATTGGCGATACTCGCTCTGTTCGAGGACAGAAACTCCGGCCCTGTCAACCAGAGAGCCAGGATATGGGGCCCTAAGCCTCCCGACCCTACCGACCAAGCCGTGATCGTACATATTACAGCACAACCACTACCAAACCACCCAATCCTCCATTACACCCAACATCCCCTATCCCCAACAACTCCACCCAGACAGCGACGCCCCCTCCTCCCTTTCCCACAGAGACGCCCGCCATTTTGGTCCAGCTCCCCCATCCAAACCGGCGCAGGCAGAACACAGCTCTATACAACTACCCAGACGGCATGGCGAAACCAAACACAAAAAAGGTATCCGACAAGAACAACAACAACAGTCATTAGCAGCACCACCCGTCCCCGCCCCCCCTCAAACCAGGATATATCCAGCGCGCTTTATGTACTGTCCTTGTCCCGTCCCAATCAATCCAATCCCATCCCATTCAAAGAGGGAAAGAGGAAAGAAAAAAAGAAGACGCCAATCCCGCCTCGTCCAAGCCGAAAACCTGTCGTATCAGGCCGTAGAAGAAACCGCCCCCTTCGGCCGCGGCAGCGGCAGCATCTCCAGCTCCACCGCACCACCACCATCCAACGACGGCGACCCCCCCGAGCACAGCAAACACCGCCCCACGCCCCGCTAGGACACAGACGACAAGAACCTGCTGCTCTTTTTCCTCCCCAGCCCAAAACTGAACCGCTCCTTCAGCGGCTTGTCCTTGTCGGCTCCCGTCGGCGTGCCGGGCGGCGCCGTGTCCGCGCGCTGCGTGGTCCAGGAGAGCAGGTGGCCGTTTTTGCCGCTGCCGTTTTGAAGCGGGATGGGTGTTGGCGGGAGAGGCGGCGGGTGGCCGTTCTCTCCGCTGCTTTCTCCGCCGGCGCCGCCTCTGTCGCTTCGGTTCTCGCTCGTCTCGCTGCGGTCGGTCCTGTCGCCGCCGCTTGGGCCGCCGCCGTTCTTGTCCTCGTCCTTGTGGTTGTTGTTTTGGCCAAGGTGCAAAAAGGCAAAGCTCTTGCGGGTCATGGACTTGCGCGTCATGGACTTGCTGGTCCGGCCGGCGCGGTTGAGGAAGCCATTCCAGTGGGAGGTGCCGTTTTGCTCCAGTTCGCCGCCGGCGCCGGCGCCGGCGCCCGCTTCGGAGGAGGTGGCTGTGGGAGTGGGAGTCTCGACTGCGGGGGCATCTTTCCTGCTCCGCTTTTCTTCCTCGGCCGCCATCTGTCTGCTCTCTTCGAGGGCCTGCTGCAGCTGCTCGCGTTCCAGCCGCGTCGTCTCGCGCATCTTCTGCACGGCCTCTGCGCGCTCCTTTGCTGCGACACGCACTTGCTCTTTCTCCGCCGCTTTCCGTGCTTTCTCCTCGGCCTTCTCGCGGGCTTTGAGCTCCTTCTTTTCTCGCGAGATCTCTGCCTTGGTTTTTGGCGAGTCCGTGGCGGCTTTGGCTGGGTCTGCTGCGGTTGCCGGGACAGTGGCCGGTGCGGCAACCTGAATGTGCCCTGGAATTTGGGGGAGCGGTGGCAGCTGGCCGACGGGGGAAGCAGGGTCGATTTCAGCAGGGGCCGACTTGATAGGATCCAGTGCGACCAGTTTTTCCTGCTCGTCAACTGGACCCAAGGGCTGTGAGTTGAGCTTGGAGAGGGGAGCCGAACTCGTTCCGTTGGCCAGCTCGACGGTCGCTGCAAGATCGGCTGTTTCGGCGGCCAGCTTCACCTCATCCATGCCCTCGGCGTCCAGCTCTTCCCGCACTTTCTCAAATGTCGTTTCCTGATAGAACAGCACATAGGCACAAGCCATGCCGGGTTGGTCGCCAAAGAAGTTCCGGACAAAGTTCTTGTCCACGGGCTCCACCATCTCGTCGTCGAAAAGCAGCCAGCCGCGATCCTTGGTCTTGATGACGGCAACGTAGTGCCCGTGGTACGCGTTTCCTCCGATGTGCACAACCACGGCATACAACTCGTACATCCTGTCGGGGTCCTCGGCATCGTCGGTGGTGTTGAACATGCGGAGGTGGTAGGGGTAAACCACGCGGTGGAAGAGTTTCTGCAGGCGGCTGTAGTCCTCGGTGTACTTGAACCGTTTCAGGTGCAAAGCCAGGATCTTGGGCAGCTTCTTCACCTTCATTCGCTTCTCTGCTTCCTGCAGGCCGCCGCAGTGGTCGCAGTGAAACTTGTTCCTCTCGCACAGCATCTCCTCGGCCGAAAAGCTTTGCAGACACGAGGTCACGGACGAGTGTTCCTCCAGGTCTATGGACAAATCCAAAAACGTCTCGTCACGCTGTGATGCAGTCTCGCAGGTCAAGCATCTGGTTTCCGAGGTCAGCACGCCCTCGAAGATGTCGTGCACCCAGCCAGTCCCTGGCGCGCGCGCCCCGAAACTGGTATTCGTCTTCGACAGCGCCGTATCGATTGGCTGGGACGAGTCGTTCTTGCTTCTTTTCTCTGCCAGCTCTTGCATCCGCTTGCCATTCGCCTCGACGTTAGCGATGACGTCGTTGAGCACGATGCCGTAGAACTCGTGGGCGTCCTGGTGCATCGAGTTGCGGAACATTTCGTTGTTGCGCTTGAATATGTCGAGGAACCTTTGTGGACTAAGCACGCCTGTCCTGGACTGGCTGTCGATGAGAGTTGTGAAGATGTCTCGGAGGCCCGTAAAAGTGCACTCTTCCATGCCGTAGGGACCCGCAGTCTCCTGAGCCAGTTCTAATACCGGGCCCTTTATCATGGCCTGCTTCTTCTTGTATTCGGGCGCATCTGGCTTGTCCTCGGGCCGCAATGGCGGTGCCACCGGGGGCAGTTGTGTCCCGCTGAAGGACTGCCTCGGTTTGGCAGGGCCCGCGGCATTCCCGTTTGCATTTGCCTGCAGAGGGGGCCGTATTGTCACATTAACCTTCCTCGCGGGTTCGTACGGTTCGTCCCATGGAGAGGGTGGGGGATAGTTGACGACGTTCTCTCGGAAATGCTCGGAGTGGTAGAGTGCCTGAACAATCGAGTTGCAATAGCTGCAGTGTTGGTGGTCAGCATACTAGCGCTTGCAATGAGCGTGAATCTCTCCACCGCGTTAACACTGACCATGTGTTCCCGAACTAAGGATAGACAAGAAGTATTAGCTCTCTGTACAAGCACGTGGTGGGACTGGACTGGCAGCCTTACATTCTCCAACCCAAAGAACTTGTCGGTGCCATCTTCCCGCACGGGGCCCGCATTGTGCAACAGCTTCTCGACTGGTGTCAAGTCTAGTGGCGGCTCTTCCTTTTTATTCTTGGTGGACGCGGTGCTGTCGGACTTTGAGATACCCTGGACGATCAATGGTTAGCCCGACGGGTTCCACATGGGCGGGAGGGCAGGAAAGGGCGCCGAGGCGAGGGGAGGGTGGCGTGGTGTCGCTGTGTTCTCGGATCTTGTGTGATTTGTGCCCCGAGACACGGCGGCGTGTCTAACTTACAGATCCGGCGCCTTTGAGTTTCTGGAAGAACCCCGCCATGGCGAGCGCCGTGGAAACCGGGCGCTCGGGGCGTCACTCGGCCGGCCGGGGGTGGTCGGTCGTTGTCGTGGATCAGACCGTGTGGACCGGACGGCGTGGGCCGCGTGGACACTGCGAGGCACGATCAAGGGGGGGTCGACGACGGGTCGAGCGATTCGGCGGCAATCATCCGGCGGATGGGAGCAGTATTGCCAAATGTGGTACGTGACGCCGGCAGCGATGGCCAAGAATTATGTGCGCTTGGTATTGGGAGTCGTGCGCACAAGTGTGGCGGAATAATTCAAGTCGCGCAAGTCACTCGGAGTCTCGGCGCAGGTCGTTCGCGACATGCGTGGGTCGGTCGATGGAGGTCGGAGAGTCGGAGAGTCAAGAGACGTGGGATGAGGCGAATGCTGCGAATCGCTGCGTTGGGCACTGCGGACGGTGCGGATGCCGACGTCAAAACCATGCAGGCATCGATGCCAGAGGGATTCCAGAGGGATTCGCAAGAGTGCAGGACGGGGCAGCAGGTTTGCAGCAGGGAGGAAGCGAGGAATCGACGTCGGAGGCAGCTTGGAGGCACACGCAGGCTGTGTGGCCACCCACCGCTGGCCGCACTGAGGAAGCTGGGGTAGCCTGAAGGTCAAGGGTCCTTGCTCGCCATGCAGTTCAGTGGAAAACCGGCTCGTTTCCAGAACAGGCGGAGATGCGGGGCCCTGGCAGCCTGGTGCGCCTGGATCAAGGGACCCGCCCCGCCGAATCTCCCACACCCCAAGTCCCCAACGCGCCACTCGCTCCATCCTTCCCCGTCCCTGAGGGGAACCATGATTTTCCCCTGCTCCCTGTTGGCCGACTCTGTCCATTGGTGGTCCACCGAGGTCAGACTGACAGCTGAGAGGATCGTCCAACGGCGCAACAAGCAGGCTTGTCCCCGGATTTTCAACAGTCTTATTCGCTCGGGATAAGATCTGGGGCACCGCCGGCGACGACAGCGGGAACACCAACGGCAAAAAAATAAAACACACGTGTGCGTGACGACAGCGGCAACGGCAGCGGTAGTGTCGGCGGCAACAGCAGCATCAACGGGAACCACAGCAGCGATGGCAACGGCAACGAACACGGCACAGTGGCAACCACAACGAGAAATATCCATAGCTTCCACCTCCGCAGAACCTGTCGTTGAGAGAGGAGAGAACTTTGAAGCGGTCTGCCAGTGACTAGCTCGTCTTGCCCTTGATGTCCGCTCCCGTCCAGACGCCGCTACGGCAGATGGACTTGGGCAACCCCTCTTTCTCAACATGTTGCTGGTCACTTGACGTGCAGAGCCCGGGCAGACTGCCCCAAATCAACCAAGGAGCCAACCTACCTATCTAGGTACTCTCTCCCTCTCCGACTCACCTCACGGTTCGCTCCCGTCGAGCGCTTCCTCGGTCCCGCCGTTCAAGTGGTTCTTGGAAGCCTGAGTCGGACAGAATGAAACTGCCGTCTTGTGTGCAGAATATATCTTGCCAACCCCATCGCCCATTCGAGATTGGGCTGCATCCCTCGCCGCTGTTGCGTCCAACTGCATGGCCCACGTTAGCGATGTTGCACTCCGCCGAGGCCCATCGGCCCCAGACTCCGCAGAGGGGGGCTGTCACTCCGATTCAACTCACCCGCTAGCAGCATCAATACGGTAGTGATTATCCCACCACCCCCAAGTCACCCGGCTTAAGCTTTGTGGCGGGGTTGGCGGAGGCAAACTTCTGCACGACAACCGACTGTCTCGAGGCTTGTCATTCGAGGCGAGCAGCCTTCGGTCATGCCCCAAGGTTACATCCCCCGCCGTGTCACAGTCCCACACGAGGCGCCAGCCCCAGCCAGGCGGATTCCTCGA
>OUNM010576151.1_pt1 | contig 16478 bp, 16 predicted proteins | sample 1769961 | NCBI WGS metagenome assembly OUNM01 (sample SAMEA3914820, study PRJEB12502) | metagenome | biome: forest; material: soil | place: USA | collected 2012-03-12 | depth 0.3 m
CCGTCCAGGCGAAAGGTTGGAATCCAGGCCGTGACGGAGGAGCGCCGCCCGTCCCGGCCTCGCGCAAGCACGGTCTCGCAACAGAGCGAAGCGATCGTCCCTCCATTCCGTCCCGCAACAGATCAACCGCCTGTCTTCTTGATCAACGCCATCGCACTCCCGATCAACCCCGACACCTCGCTCATGTTCGCCGGCACGATCATCGTGTTGTTGACCTTCGCCAGCTGCTGGAACGCCTCCACCGCCCGCTCCGCCACCTTCAGCTGCACCGCATCGGCCCCACCCGGCGACTGGATCGCCGCTGCCACCTGCCGGATCGCCGTGGCCGTCGCCTCCGCCACCGCCACGATCGCCGCCGCCTCGCCCTGTGCCTTGTTGATGTCGGCCTGCTTCTCGCCCTCCGAGCGCGCGATGTCCGCCTCGCGCTGGCCCGTGGCGATGTTGATCTGTTCCTGGCGCCGGCCTTCCGAGGCCGCGATCAGCGCGCGCTTCTCGCGCTCCGCGGTGATCTGCGCCTGCATCGAGCGCAGGATCTCGGCGGGGGGCGTCAGGTCCTTGATCTCGTAGCGCAGCACCTTCACGCCCCAGTTGCTGGCCGCCTCGTCGAGGGCGCTCACCACCGTGGAGTTGATCAGGTCGCGTTCCTCGAAGGTCTTGTCCAGCTCCATGCGGCCGATGACGCTGCGCAGCGTGGTCTGGCACAGCTGCGTGATCGCCACCACGTAGTTGCTGCTGCCGTAGCTGGCGCGCATCGGGTCGGTGATCTGGAAGTAGAGGATGCCGTCCACCTGCAGCTGCGTGTTGTCGCGCGTGATGCAGACCTGGCTGGGCACGTCCAGCGGGATCTCCTTCAGCGAGTGCTTGTAGGCCACGCGGTCGACGAAGGGCATCAGCACGCTCAGGCCCGGTGCCAGCGTGGCGTGGAAGCGGCCTAGCCGCTCCACCACCCAGGCGTGCTGCTGCGGCACCACCTTGAGCGATCGCACCACGAAGACGGCGGCGATCAGCAGGAGGACGAGGGCGACGGTGGAGATCGGGGAATCCATGGGGTGGGCACCTGGTGGCGGTTGATCAAGCGACGTGCCGCAGCAGCAGCTCGTTGTGGCGCATCTCCTGGATGACGTGCTGGCCGGGCAGCGCTGGCGGCGGTCCGGCGTGGCGGGCGTTCCAGGCGGCGCCGCGGTATTGCACGCGGGCCGTGCCGTCCGCATTCCACGCGGCCACGTGCACGCGCTCGCCGACGTCCAGGTTGACGTCGGGATTGGCCGCGGTGGGCATCAGCGGCGCGCGGGCGCGCCCGAAGTGCCAGGCCGCCACCGCGCCGCCGCCCAGCACCGCGGCCAGCACCACCTGCAGCGTGGCGGAGGCGCCCAGGTGGGCCGCGATGGCGCCGGCCGCGGCGCCGATGGCCAGCATCAGCAGGTAGAACGTGCCGGTGCCCAGCTCGCAGGCCACCAGCAGGCCGGCGACGATCCACCAGGTGGCGGCGGAGGACACGAACATGGGGTGGCTCCCAGGGCAACGGCGGGGCGCCGGTGCAGGGATGATGCCATGGCGCACGGCGCGGTGGCGGCGCATGGCGAGGTCAGGCCCGAGGCCTCACCCAGCGCCCATGCGGTGTCAGGTCGGAGACCTGACACCCACCTCCTCCACCACCGGCGCCATCGCCTGCACGCGGGCCGCGGGCACCAGGATGCGGAACGTGGAGCCGCGCCCCACCTCGCTGCGGATCTCCAGCTCGCCGTCGTGCCGCTGCACCACGTGCTTGACGATCGACAGGCCCAGACCCGTGCCGCCCGTCTCGCGCGAGCGGCTGCCGTCCACGCGGTAGAAGCGCTCGGTCAGGCGACCCAGGTGCTCCTTGGCGATACCCGGGCCCGTATCGTCCACCGCGATCTCCCCGCCGCCGTCGTCGCGCCGCAGCCAGCGCACCTCGATGCGCCCGCCGGGAGGCGTGTAGCGCACGGCGTTGGACACCAGGTTGGCCACGGCGCTCACCCACTCGCTCTCGTTGCCGGACAGCGCGGCCTCGCCCAGGTGCTGCGGGTCGGCGTCGAAGTCCAGCACGTGGCGGCCGGCCGACAGGCCGCGCGATTCGCTCTCCACCTGCGCGAACAGGCGCGTCACCGGCACCCAGCGGTCCACCGCCGGCCGCGGGCTGCCTTCCAGCTTGGCCAGCGTCAGCAGGTCCTCCACCAGCGTCTGCATGCGGTGGGTCTGCTGCTCCATCAGGCCCAGCACGCGGCGGCGTTCCACCTCGGTCAGCGGCAGGTTGGCGATGGTCTCGACGAAGCCCGCCAGCACCGTCAGCGGCGTGCGGATCTCGTGCGACACGTTGGCCACGAAATCGCGGCGCATGGCCTCGGCGCGCTCGCGCTCGGTGATGTCCAGCGACAGCACCAGGCGCATGTCGCCCGCGTAGCGCCGCGCCAGCACCGACAACAGCCGGTCGCCGGCGGGCGCGGGGAACGTCACCGCGCCATCCAGCTCGTCGCGCTGCAGGTAGGCCACGAAGGCCGGCGCCCGCACGAGGTTGGTCACGCGCTGCAGCCGATCGCGCTGCGGGTCCAGCCCGAAGTGCGACGCCGCGGTGCGGTTGCACCACTCGATCTGGTCGTTGCCGTCGATCAGCAGCACGCCGTTGGGCGAGGCCTCGATGGCGTTCAGGAACTGCGCCAGGCGATCGCGCTGGTCGGCCAGCGCACGCTCGCGCTGGCGCAGCGCGCGGTCGATGCGGTAGCCGATCTCGCCCCACAGGCCGTGCCCCCGCGGCGCCGGCACGGCATGGTCGCCACGCAGCCAGCGGATCAGGCGCCAGGCCCGCAGGCCGTCCACCGCCACCACCACCGCCGCGCCGGCCGCGGCGCCCAGCGCCGTGCCCATCTGCGGGGCGCCCAGCATCCCGCCGGCGATCGCCCCCACCACGCCGCCGCCCAGCGCGAACAGCGCGGCCAGGCCAATCCGCGCCAGCAGCCAGTTCATGCGTTCGCCAACGTCACCACGGCGGCCACGACCCCGTCAGGCCGGCACCGCGCCCGACGCCTGCGTCAGGCGGTATCCCGCCCCGCGCACGGTCTCGATCAGCCCCGCGCACTGCACGGGCGTCAGCGCCTCGCGCAGGCGCTTCACGTGGACGTCCACGGTGCGCTCCTCGATGAAGACGTGGTCGCCCCACACCCGGTCCAGCAGCTGCGCCCGGCTGTGCACGCGCTCGGTGTGGGTCATGAAGAAGTGCAGCAGGCGGAACTCGGTCGGGCCGATCTTCACCTCGCGCTCGCCGCGCGTGACGCGGCGCGTGGCCGGGTCCAGGCGCAGGCCGCTGATCTCCACCGCCGAATCCAGTGCCTCGGGCGCGCGCCGGCGCAGCACCGCGCGGATGCGCGCCAGCAGCTCCTTCGTGGAGAACGGCTTGGTGAGGTAGTCGTCCGCCCCCACGTCCAGGCCGGACAGCTTGTCGGCTTCCTCGGAGCGCGCGGTCAGCATAATGATCGGCAGCTCCCTGGTGCGCGCGTCGCCGCGCCAGCGCTTGGCCATCGTGAGGCCGCTCTGCCCGGGCAGCATCCAGTCCAGCACCACCAGGTCGGGCAGGACGCGGTCGATCTCGTCCTGCGCGGCGTCGCCGTCGCCGGCGATGGCGCACTCGAAACCGGCGTGGCGCAGGTTGATCGCCACCAGCTCGGCGATCGCGGGTTCGTCTTCGACGATGAGGATCCGGCTCATGTTCGGGAGGTTCTCGGGGATGTCAACGGACCGCGTCTTCGACCGCCTGCACGCTGTGGTGCCGCACGTCGGTGCCCTTGACGATGTAGATGATCTGCTCGGACAGGTTCTTCGCGTGGTCGCCCACGCGCTCGATGGCCTTGGCCACGAACACGAGGTCGATCGACGCGCTGATGGTGCGCGGGTCTTCCATCATGTAGGTGATCAGCTTGCGCATCAGGCCGTCGAACTCCTTGTCGATCTCGTCGTCCTGCTTCAGCACCTCCAGCGCCTTCACGATGTCCAGGCGCGCGAACGCGTCCAGCACCTTGCGCAGCTGCGCGGTGGCGAGGCTGGCCTCGAACGACAGGTCGTTCACCGGCAGGCGCATCCGGCTGGACACGCCCGTGTTGATCAGGCGCTGCACCGTGCGCGCGATGCGCGAGGCCTCGTCGCCGATGCGCTCCAGGTTGCCGATGGTCTTGCTGATGGCGATCAGCAGGCGCAGGTCGCGCGCGGTGGGCTGGCGGCGGGCGATGATGGCCGACAGGTCGCGGTCGATCTCCACTTCCATGCGGTTGACCACCTCCTCGCCCTGCAGCACCTGCGTCGCGGTCTCGCCGCTGAAGTTGACCAGGGCGTAGACGGCCTGCGCCACCTGGGATTCGACCAGGCCGCCCATCTCCAGCACGCGGCCGGAGATGCCGCTCAACTCGGCGTCGAACTGGGTGGAGAGATGCTTGTCGCTCATGTCGGTGTCCGTCCCTTGCTCAGCCGAAGCGGCCGGTGATGTAGTCCTCGGTGTCCTTCTTCTTCGGCTTCATGAAGAGCTCGGACGTGCGGCCGAACTCCACCAGGTCGCCGAGGTACATGTAGGCCGTGTAGTCGGAGCAGCGCGCGGCCTGCTGCATGTTGTGCGTGACGATCACCACCGTGTAGTCGGTCTTGAGCTCGTGGATCAGCTCCTCGATCTTGCCGGTGGAGATGGGGTCCAGCGCGGAGCACGGCTCGTCCAGCAGCAGCACCTCGGGCTTGATGGCGATGCCGCGCGCGATGCACAGGCGTTGCTGCTGGCCGCCGGACAGCCCCGAGCCGCTCTGGTCCAGCTTGTCCTTCACCTCGTTCCACAGCGCGGCCTTCTTCAGGGCCCACTCCACGCGCTCGTCCATCTCGGCGCGCGGCAGGCTCTCGAACAGCTTCACGCCGAAGGCGATGTTGTCGTAGATCGACATCGGGAACGGCGTGGGCTTCTGGAACACCATGCCCACCTTGGCGCGGATCAGGCTGACGTCCAGCTTGGCATCCAGCACGTTCTCGCCGTCCAGCACGATCTCGCCCGTCGCGCGCTGCTCGGGATACAGCTCGAACATGCGGTTGAACGTGCGCAGCAGCGTGGACTTGCCGCAGCCCGACGGCCCGATGAAGGCCGTGACCTTGCCCTCGGGGATGTCCAGGTTGATGTTCTTCAGCGCGTGGAACGCGCCGTAGTAGAAGTTCAGGTTGCGCACCGACAGCTTCACGCGCTCGGTCACGGGCAGGTCGATCTTGGCGTCCATGGCGTTGGGTCAGTGTTTGTTGCGGAAGAGCACGCGCGCGGCCACGTTCAGCAGCAGCACGCCCACGGTGATCAGGAACACGCCGGCCCAGGCCAGCTGCTGCCAGTTCGCGTAGGGGCTCATCGCGAAGTTGAAGATCGTGCGCGGCAGGCTCGCCATCGGCTTGGCCATGTCCGCGTTGAAGAACTGGTTCTGCAGCGCAGTGAACAGCAGCGGCGCCGTCTCGCCGAAGATGCGCGCGATGGCCAGCAGTACGCCGGTGATCACGCCGGAGCGCGCGGCCTTCAGCGTCACCGACGAGATCACGCGCCACTTGGGCGTGCCCAGGGCGTAGGCCGCCTCGCGCAGCGCGTTGGGCACCAGGTTCAGCATGTTCTCGGTGGTGCGGATCACCACCGGGATGACGATCAGCGCCAGCGCCAGCGCGCCGGCCCAGCCGCTGAACGCCTTCATCGGCACCACCACCAGCGCATAGACGAACAGGCCGATGATGATGGACGGGGCCGACAGCAGGATGTCGTTGATGAAGCGCGTGACGCTGCCCAGCCACCCCTTCTGGCCGTACTCCGCCAGGTAGATGCCGCTGAAGACGCCGATGGGCGTGCCCACCAGCGTGGCCACGGTCACCATCGCGAGCGAGCCGTAGATGGCGTTGGCCAGTCCCCCGCCTTCGGTCATCGGCCCGGGCGTGCTGTGCGTGAACAGCGTCAGGCTGAGGCCGCCAGCGCCCAGGCGCACGGTCTCGACCAGGATCCAGACCAGCCAGAACACCCCGAAGGCCATGGCGCCGAACGCCGCGGCCAGCGCCACCGCGTTGGTGCGGCGCCGCTTGCGCTGCATCGCCAGGCGCGACTGCGCGATCGCGTGCTGGCGCGTGTCGGTCGCGGGGGCGTTCACGAGCGCCCTCCTTCCGAGCGCTTCAGGCGCGCCAGCAGCACCTTGGAGAACGCCAGCACCACGAAGGTGATGAAGAACAGCACCAGCCCCAGGTACATCAGCGACGCGCGGTGCATGCCCTCGCCCGCCTCCGCGAACTCGTTGGCCAGCACCGACGTGATGCTGTTGGCCGGCTCGAACAGCGACACGTGGTCCAGCTGGCTCTGGTTGCCGATGACGAACGTGACGGCCATCGTCTCGCCCAGCGCGCGGCCCAGGCCCAGCATGATGCCGCCCACGACGCCGGTCTTGGTGAAGGGCAGCACCACCTTGTAGACCACCTCCCACGTGGTGGCGCCCAGGCCGTAGGCCGATTCCTTCAGCATCGGGGGCGTCACCTCGAACACGTCGCGCATCACGGCGGCGATGAACGGGATGATCATGATGGCCAGGATGATGCCCGCGGACAGGATGCCCATGCCCACGGGCGGCCCGGAGAACAGCGTGCCGATCACCGGCACGCCCGAGAGCAGCGATTGCAGCGGCTGCTGCACGTAGGTGGCCAGCAGCGGCCCGAACACCATCAGGCCCCACATGCCGTAGACGATGGACGGCACCGCGGCCAGCAGCTCGATGGCCGTGCCGAGCGGGCGCTTGAGCCAGTTGGGCGACATCTCGGTGAGGAACAGCGCGATGCCGAAGCTCACGGGCACCGCGATCACCAGCGCGATCAGCGACGTGGCGAGCGTGCCGTAGATCATGACGAGGCCACCGTAGTGGTCGTTCACCGGATCCCACTCGCTGTGCCACAGGAAGCCCAGCCCGTACTCGCGGATGGCCGGCGCGGCCCCCACCAGCAGCGAGCCGATGATGCCCACCAACATCGCCAGCGTCACCCAGGCGGCGCCATGCGCCAGGAACGAGAAGACGGCGTCGCCCCACGGCGCGGCCAGGCGCCGCTCGGGCGGTCGGCCGGCGGGGTCCGCGCGGCGATCGTCGTCGACGAGGGGCAGGCGGTCGGTGGCGGGCAGGGTGGCGGACACGTCGTGCTTTCGGCGGGCTTTCGCAATGAGGGAACGGCGCGCGGCAGGGGTGGGAGCCCCGCCCGCGCGCCGCCGCACCAGCGCAGGGAGGCTTACTTCGTCGCGACGGCCTTGCCGGCGCCGTCCTTCACGTTGGCCCACTGCTTGCGCACCAGCGCCTTCAGCGCGTCCGGCAGCGGCACGTAGTCGAGGTCGGTGGCGGCCTTGTCGCCGTTGGCGTAGGCCCAGTCGAAGAACTTCAGGGCGGCCGTCGCCTGCAGCGGCTTGTCCTGCGTCTTGTGCATCAGGATGAAGGTGGCGCCGGTGATGGGCCACGAATCCTTGCCGCCCTGCTCGGTCAGCAGTTGGTAGAACGACCTGGACCAGTCCGCGCCCGCGGCGGCCGCCTTGAACGTCAGGTCGTCGGGCTCGACGTAGTTGCCGGCCGCGTTCTTCAGGGACACGTAGTCCATCTTGTTCTGCTTGGCGTAGGCGTACTCGACGTAGCCGATCGCGTTGGGCAGCTTCTGGACGTACTGGGCCACGCCCTCGTTGCCCTTGCCGCCCACGCCGCCCGACGGCCAGTTCACCGCGGTGCCTTCGCCGATCTTCGTCTTCCACTCCGGGTTCACCTTGGAGAGGTAGTTCGTGAAGATGAACGTGGTGCCCGAGCCGTCAGCGCGGTGCACCGTGGCGATGGCCGCATCCGGCAGCTTGACGCCGGGGTTCAGCGCCGCGATCTCGGGGGCCGACCACTTGGTGATCTTGCCGTCGAAGATGTCGGCCAGCACGGCGCCGGTGAGCTTCAGCTGGCCAGGCTTGACGCCGGCCACGTTGATCACGGGCACGACGCCGCCGATCACGGTGGGGAACTGCAGCAGGCCGGCCTCCGCCAATTCCTCGTCCTTCAGCGGCATGTCGGACGCGCCGAAGTCGACCGTCTTGGCCTTGATCTGCTTGATGCCGGCGCCCGAGCCCACCGACTGGTAGTTGATCTTGTGGCCCGTGCCGGCGGCGTAGGCCTCGGCCCACTTGGCATAGATCGGCGCGGGGAACGACGCGCCGGCGCCCGTGACTTCGTCAGCGGCGGTGGCAGCGAAGGCGGACAGGCCCAGCGCGGCGGCGCATGTCACCAGGCGGATCGAAGGAGAAGTCATCTTGTGGCCCTCAGTGGCTTTGAATGGAGTGGTCGTTCATGGAACAACCGCCACTGTAGGCAGCCATCGTGACCGTTCTATGACACGGTGTCACCCCGCCCGGCTGCGCCACCCGGCCGTCATCAGGGTGTCACGCAACCGTCACGAAACGCTCACGACGCCCGGGCGGCCTGGGCCAGGCGCTCGGCGCAGGCCGCGGCCTGCGCCCCGTCCTTGGCCTCGACCATGACACGCAGCACCGGCTCGGTGCCGGAGGCGCGGATCAGGATCCGGCCGTCCTTGCCCAGCTCCTGCTCCACGGTCGCGGCCTCGGAGACCAGCGTCCTGTTCTGCTTCCAGTCCGCGCGCGTGGCCAGGCGCACGTTGATCATCTTCTGAGGGAACAGCGTCATGCCGTCCAGCAGCTGCCGCAGCGACTTGCCGCTGCGCTGCACCGCCTGCAGCACCTGCAGCGCGCTGACGATGCCGTCCCCGGTGGTGTGGCGATCCAGCACCAGCAGGTGCCCGGAGTTCTCGCCGCCCAGGTGCCAGCCGCGTTCCAGCAGTTCCTCCAGCACATACCGGTCGCCCACCTTGGCGCGCACCAGCGGCACGCCGCGGGCGGCCAGCGCCTGCTCCACCGCCATGTTGGTCATCAGCGTGCCGACCACGCCGGGCACGTCCTCGCCGCGGTCCAGGCGGTCCGCGACGATGGCGTAGAGCAGCTCATCGCCGTCGTACGCCGCGCCTTCGGCATCGATCATCTGGATACGGTCGGCATCGCCATCCAGCGCGATGCCATAGTCGGCCTTCTGGGCCAGCACGGCGGCGCGCAGCGCCTGCGGGGCGGTGGCGCCGACGTGGTCGTTGATGTTGACGCCGTTGGGTTCGCAGCCGATGGTGACGATGTCCGCGCCGAGCTCGTGGAAGACGTCGGGCGCCACGTGGTAGGCCGCCCCGTGCGCGCCGTCCACCACCAGCTTCAGGCCCTTCAGCGACAGGTCGGCGGCGTAGGTGGACTTGCAGAACTCCACGTAGCGGCCGCTGGCGTCCGCCAGGCGGCGGGCCTTGCCCAGCTGCGTGGCCTCCACCCAGCGGGCGGGTTCGGCGATGGCGGCCTCCACCGCCAGCTCCCAGTCGTCGGACAGCTTCTCGCCCGACTCGGAGAAGAACTTGATCCCGTTGTCGTTGAACGGGTTGTGGGAGGCGCTGATCACCACCCCCAGGTCCAGCCGCAGGGCGCGGGTGAGGTAGGCCACGCCCGGCGTGGGCAGCGGGCCCGTCATCATCACGTCGCAGCCGGCGGACGCGAAGCCGGCCTCCAGCGCCGATTCCAGCATGTAGCCGGACAGGCGCGTGTCCTTGCCGATCAGCACCGTGGGCCGGCCCTGCCCGCCCGCCGTGCGGGCGCGCAGCACGCGCCCCACGGCGTGGCCCAGACGCAGCACGAAGTCGGGGGTGATGGGGGCGGTGCCGACGGTGCCTCGGATGCCGTCGGTGCCGAAATATTGTCGTTGGGTCATCGTTGTTGTCCTTCCTGGAAATTCGGCCTCAGGCCTGCGGCCCGGGCCCCTCGTCCGGCGCCAGCGCGGCCCAGACCTTGAGTGCGTCCACCGTGGCCGCCACGTCGTGCACCCGCACGATGGCGGCGCCACCCGCCACCGCGGCCAGCGCCGCGGCCACGCTGCCGGCCAGGCGCTCGCCCACCGCGCGGCCGGTGATCTGCCCCAGCGTGGACTTGCGCGACCAGCCCAGCAGCAGCGGCTGCCCCAGTGCCAGCAGCTCGGGCTGGCGGCGAGACAGCGCGAGATTGTGCGCCGGCAGCTTGCCGAAACCGATGCCCGGGTCCAGCACGATGCGCGCGGGGGCGATGCCGGCGGCCACCGCGGCGTCGCGCCGCTGCCGCAGGAACGCGGCCACGTCGGCCACCACGTCCCCATAGTCCGGCGCCTGCTGCATCGAGCCCGGCTCGCCCTGCATGTGCATCAGGCAGACGCCCACGGACGGATGCGCGGCCACGCGGGCCAGCACGCCGGCCCGGCGCAGTGCGCGCACGTCGTTGACGATGTCGACGCCCGCGTCCAGCGCCGCGGCGATCACGCCGTCGTCGCTGGTGTCCACCGAGACCGGCACGCCCAGGCCGAGCGCGGCGCGCAGCACCGGCAGCACGCGCGCCTGCTCCTCGGCGCTGTCGGGCGTGCGCGCGCCCGGGCGCGTGGATTCACCCCCGATGTCCAGCAGGTCGGCCCCTTCGGCCACCAGGCGCTCGCAGTGCGCGATGGCGGCCGCGGCCGTGGCGTGCAGGCCGCCGTCGGAGAACGAGTCGGGCGTGACGTTGACGATGCCCATCACGCGCGGGCGATCCAGCGACAGGCGGAAGCGCGTGGTCTGCCACAGGGTGGGCAGCGGTGGCGTGTAGGACGGCGATGCCGCGACGGCTGTCATGCGGGGCGGAGTATCGGCGCCATCGGCGCCGGAAAGGGCAACGGGGCCGAGGCCCCGTTGCGTTGGATCAGGTGCGCCGCAGCGGGCGCCGCCGGCGGGATCAGGCCGTGGCCGGCTCGGTGGTGACCGGCGAGCCGGGGCCGCCCGACTTCGGCGGGGCCGGCGTCCAGTCCTTCGGCGGACGCGGCGGCTTGCCCTGCATGATGTCCTCGATCTGCTCGCCGTCGATGGTTTCCCATTCCAGCAGCGCCTTGGCCATGGCGTGCATCTTGTCCTGGTTCGTCTCGATCAGCTGGCGGGCGATGGCGTACTGCTCGTCGATGATGCGGCGCACCTCGGCGTCGACGCGGCGCATCGTCTCCTCGGACATCGTGGTGGTCTTGGTGACCGAGCGGCCCAGGAACACCTCGCCCTCGTTCTCCGCGTACACCATCGGGCCCAGGGCGTCGGTCATGCCGTAGCGGGTGACCATGTCGCGGGCGATGGAGGTGGCGCGCTCGAAATCGTTGCTGGCGCCGGTGGTCATCTGGTTCATGAACACCTCCTCGGCGATGCGGCCGCCGAACAGCATCGAGATGCGCGACAGCATCATGATCTTGTCGGTGCTGTAGCGGTCCTTCTCGGGCAGCGACACGGTGACGCCCAGGGCGCCGCCGCGCGGGATGATGGTGACCTTGTGCACCGGATCGAGCTTGGGCAGCAGCCGCGCGATGAGCGTGTGGCCGGCCTCGTGGTACGCCGTGTTCTTGCGCTCTTCCTCGTCCATGACCATGGACTTGCGCTCGGCGCCCATCATGATCTTGTCCTTGGCGCGCTCGAAGTCGATCATCTCGACGACGCGGCCGTTGCGGCGGGCCGCGAACAGGGCGGATTCGTTCACCAGGTTGGCCAGGTCGGCGCCGGAGAAGCCCGGCGTGCCGCGCGCGATGACGTCGGCGCGCACGTCGGTGCCGATCGGCACCTTGCGCATGTGCACGTGCAGGATCTGCTCGCGCCCGCGGATGTCCGGCAGCGTGACGTACACCTGGCGGTCGAAGCGGCCCGGGCGCAGCAGCGCGGGGTCCAGGATGTCCGGCCGGTTGGTGGCCGCCATCACGATGACGCCCAGGTTGGTCTCGAAGCCGTCCATCTCCACCAGCATCTGGTTGAGGGTCTGCTCGCGCTCGTCGTTGCCACCACCCAGGCCGGCGCCGCGGTGGCGGCCGACGGCGTCGATCTCGTCCACGAAGATGATGCACGGGGCGGACTTCTTGGCCTGCTCGAACATGTCGCGCACGCGGGCCGCGCCCACGCCGACGAACATCTCGACGAAGTCGGAGCCGGAGATGCTGAAGAACGGCACCTTGGCCTCGCCCGCGATGGCCTTGGCCAGCAGCGTCTTGCCGGTGCCGGGAGGCCCGACCATCAGCACGCCGCGCGGGATGCGCCCGCCCAGCTTCTGGAACTTCTGCGGGTCCTTCAGGAAGTCCACCAGCTCCTTCACCTCTTCCTTGGCCTCGTCGCACCCGGCGACGTCGGCGAAGGTGATGGCGTTGTTGGCCTCGTCCAGCATGCGTGCGCGCGACTTGCCGAAGCTGAACGCCCCGCCCTTGCCGCCGCCCTGCATCTGCCGCATGAAGTAGATCCACACGCCGATCAGCAGCAGCATGGGCGCCCAGGACATCAGCAGGCTGGTGAGCAGCGACGGCTCCTCGCGGGCCTTGACGTCGAACTTGACGCCGTTGTTGATCAGGTCGCCGGTGAGGCCGCGGTCGAGCGACGTGCCCACGGTGTGGATCTTGCCGCCGTCGGTGGATTCAGCCGAGATGTCGAAGGCGCCGTAGCCTTCGGTGATCTGGACCTTGGAGATCTGCTTGCTGCGGACCTTGTCGAGGAATTCCGAATACGGGACCGAGGTGCCCTGCTGGACGCTGTGGTCGAACTGCTTGAAGACCATGAACAGCACCAGCGCGATGACCAGCCAGACTGCGATCTTCGAAAACCATTGATTGTTCACCGCGGCTCCTTCTACAGATTCCAAGACCTCGCCGTCCGAGGCGGACGACAGGCTCGCGACCCACGGCAGGTGGAGTCGATTTTAAGACAGTCAAGTGCCCGGGAATCCGGGGTCTGGACGGGTTTCGGGGGTCATTCCGCGGTTTCAGGGCGGGTTTCATGCCCGGAACCGACGGTTTTGCCTGGATGTTTCAAGCCGAAACCCACCAGGAAGGTCTCGGACGACTTGTCGCGAGACGCCTTGGGCTTGACCGCCTTGACCACCCGGAAATGCGCCTTGAACAGCGCCACGAGCTCGTCGTAGCCGCCGCCGTGGAACACCTTGGCGACCAGCGCGCCATCGGGCTTGAGGTGATTCTGCGCGAAATCCACCGCCAACTCGACCAAGTGGGAGATTCGCGCCGCGTCGGTGGCGCCCACGCCGGACAGGTTGGGCGCCATGTCGGACACCACCACGTCCAGCGGCTGGCCGCCCACCAGGGCCTCCAGCTCGTCCAGCACCGGCTGCTCGCGGAAGTCGCCCTGCAGGAAGTGCACGCCCTCGATCGACTCCATCGGCAGCATGTCGAGCGCCACGATCATGCCGTTGAGCTCGCCCACCGCGGCGCCGCCCGTGCCGGCGGACTTGGGCGCGAAGCGCCGCCGCAGGTACTGGCTCCAGGCGCCGGGCGTGGAACCCAGGTCCACCACGCGCTGCCCGGGGCGGAACAGCTTGAACTGCTCGTCGATCTCCTGCAGCTTGTAGGCGGCGCGGGCGCGGTAACCGTCCTTCTGGGCCTGCCGCACGTACGGATCCGTGACGTGGTCGTGCAACCACGCCTTGTTCAGCTTCTTGCTCTTGGTCTGGGTCTTCATGTAATCGCGGTTCCAGCAGGGATAATACGGGGATGCCCCAGATCGAACTGACTCCCGCCCGCCGCAAGGAATTGCGCGGCGACGCCCACCACCTCGAGCCGGTCGTCATGATCGGCGCCGAGGGCCTCACGCCCGCGGTGCAGAAAGAGGCCGACCTGGCGCTGAAGGCTCACGGCCTGATCAAGGTCCGCGTGCTCTCCGACGACCGCACGGCCCGCGAGGCCATGCTGGGCCAGCTGGCCGAGGCGCTGGACGCCGCCCCCGTGCAGCACATCGGCAAGCTGCTGGTGCTGTGGCGCCCGGTGGCCGAGAAGGCCGCCGCGCCCAAGGAAGACCGCAAGGCCGGCCCGCGCGTCGTCAAGATCCTGAAGTTCTCGAAGAACGCCAGCCAGCGCCCGCAGATCAAGCGCATCACGGTGATGGGCAACCAGCGCATCGCCGCCGGCGGCACGTTGAAGCGCAAGGACAAGCGCGTCACCAGCGTCAAGAAGAAGCAGGCGGACTGACCGGGCCGTCGCCGGCCATCGCGCCGGCTGCCGCCGCCGCCCCGGTGGCGCCCCACGCCAGGGCCGCCACCGCGCAGATCTTCACCGCGAACAACCCCAGGCTGACCGCGTGCAGCTGGCCGAACGAGAGCATCGTCGGCCCGCCCGTGCGCGCCTGCTCCATGGCGGGCTGCAGGCCGTAGTAGCCCAGCAGCGTGCAGGCCAGGGCCACCAGCGCGCCCACCATCGGGGCCGAGAACTGGCTGGCGCCCTCGCCTGCCTGCCACGCGTCCAGCGCGCGCCGGCGCTCGATCATCAGCAGCAGCATCGCCAGCACCACGCTGGTGGCGGCCTCGCGCGCGAAGATCCACGCCACCACGCGGCCAACCAGCGGCCGCTCCAGCACGGCGAACGGCGCCGGGGTGGCCAGCAGCGCCACGCCCAGCAGCAGGCCCAGCCACGCGCCGGGCAGCAGCCGGCGCAGGCGTTCGCGCCAGTCCACCTTATTCGTACCGGACCTCGACGATCTCGTAGCGCTTCTCGCCACCCGGCGCGAACACCACGGCCTCGTCGCCGGCCTCCTTGCCGATCAGCGCGCGCGCGATGGGCGAGCTGATGGACACCAGGCCCAGCTTCAGGTCGGCCTCGTCGTCGCCGACGATCTGGTAGGTGACCTCCTGGCCGGAGGACGCTTCCTCCAGGTCGACCGTGCAGCCGAACACCACCTTGCCGCCGGCATCGACGGCCGCGGGGTTGATCACCTGCGCCGCCGCGAGCTTGCTTTCCAGCTCGAGGATGCGGCCCTCGATGAAGCCCTGCTTGTCCTTGGCCGCCTCGTACTCGGCGTTCTCCGACAGGTCGCCCTGCGCGCGGGCCTCGGAGATGGCCTGGATCACGGCGTGACGCTCGACGGTCTTGAGGCGGTGGAGCTCTTCCTTGAGCTTCTCGAAGCCGCGCTGGGTGAGGGGAACGGTGGCCATGTGTGGGTCTGTCGGGTCGTCGATCGATCGGGGGGAAATGCAAACCGCCGCCCCGGCAGCCGTGTCCCCTGGCGGGAGCGATCGGCTGGCGGGCGGCGGCCCAGTGCGTGGGAGTTTAAGGCAATCCGCGCCGGGGAGGGGGTCTGGCCTCCGGCCCGACCCCGTATTCGCTCTCCCCGGCCGGGCAGCGTGCAGATGCGGGGTCAGGCCTGAGGCCAGACCCCTTCTCCGGTCACGGCAGCTCCGCGTGCAGTTCCTGCAGGGAGACCACCGTCACGTCGTCGCCATGCTTCAGCGCCTCCGTCGCGGCCTCGCAGCCCGCCATCGTCGTGTAGTAGGTGACGCGGTTGGCGATGGCGGCCGTGCGGATGTAGCGCGAGTCGGCGATGGCCGTGCGCGTCTCGTCCACCGTGGTGAACACCAGCTGCACGTCGCCCGCCTTGATCATGTCGGCGATGTGCGGCCGGCCGTCCTTCACCTTGTTGCACAGCTCCACGGGGATGCCGGCCTCCTGCAGCGCGGCGGCCGTGCCCCGGGTGGCCGACAGCGTGAAGCCCAGGTTGACCAGGTCGCTGGCCACCTTCACGGTGCGCGGCTTGTCGTTGTTCTTCACGGTGAGCACCACGCGGCCCTTGGTGGGCAGGCGGCTGCCCGCGCCCAGCTGGCTCTTCAGCATCGCCTCGCCGAAGGTGCGGCCCACGCCCATCACCTCGCCGGTCGAGCGCATCTCGGGGCCCAGCACGGGGTCGACGCCCGGGAACTTGTTGAACGGGAACACCGCCTCCTTCACGCTGAAGTAAGGCGGCACCACCTCGCGCGGCGCGCGGCCGTCGGGGCCCACCTGGTCGGCCAGCCTGACCCCCGCCATGCAGCGCGCGGCGATCTTGGCTAGCGGCTGGCCGGTGGCCTTGCTGACGAACGGCACGGTGCGCGAGGCGCGCGGGTTCACTTCCAGCACGTAGACGATGCCCTCGTCGCCCTCGCCCTGGATGGCGAACTGCACGTTCATCAGGCCCACCACCTTGAGCGCGCGGGCCATCAGCGCGGTCTGGCGGCGCAGCTCGTCCTGCATCGCGGCCGACAGCGAGTACGGCGGCAGCGAGCACGCGGAATCGCCCGAGTGCACGCCAGCCTGCTCGATGTGCTCCATGATGCCGCCGATCATCACGGCCTCGCCGTCGCTGATGCAGTCGACGTCCACCTCGATGGCGTCGTCCAGGAAGCGGTCCAGCAGCACGGGGCTCTTCTCGCTCACCTTGACGGCCTCGCGCATGTAGCGCTCCAGGTCCTTGTCGCCGTGCACGATCTCCATCGCGCGGCCGCCCAGCACGTAGCTGGGGCGCACCACCAGCGGGTACCCGATCTCGTGGGCCAGCGCCAGGGCCTGCTCCTCGGTGCGCGCGGTGCGGTTGGGCGGCTGCTTCAGGCC
>OUNM010977121.1_pt1 | contig 16473 bp, 17 predicted proteins | sample 1769961 | NCBI WGS metagenome assembly OUNM01 (sample SAMEA3914820, study PRJEB12502) | metagenome | biome: forest; material: soil | place: USA | collected 2012-03-12 | depth 0.3 m
CGAGACCGGCGTCGTGCAGTTCCCGCGCACCCGCATCTCGGTCGCGCCGAACAACCCCGCCGTCGACACCCAGGAGCCGTACCGCTTCGCCGAGCGCCGTGCGAGCGTTCTGAGCTACTCGGCTGATTACCTTACCTTTTCCATGGCGCCGCCGAACCACTACGGCATGATCGTCTTCGAGGGCGGCGGGCGGATCATGATGGACATCACCGACGTCGCGCCGGGCGACGTGGAGACCGGCCTGCCGGTGCGGATGGTGTTCCGCATCAAGGAGGTCGACGAGAAGCGCGGATTCGTCCGCTACTTCTGGAAAGCCACGCCCGACCGCACGGCGATCCCCGCCCAAACTGCTCAAGCCGCCGAATAGGAGCTGATCATGCCACAGGGTATCCGCGACAAGGTCGCCATCCTCGGGATGGGCTGTTCGAAGTTCGGCGAGCGATGGGATGCCGGTCCCGACGACCTGATGGTCGAGGCCTATCTGGAGGCCATGCAGGACGCCGGCATCGACCAGACCCAGCTGGACGCGGCCTGGTTCTCCACGCACATCGACGAGATCGGCACGGGCAAGGGCGGCACGCCGCTGTCGATCGCCCTGCGCCTGCCCAACATCGCCGTCACCCGGGTCGAGAACTTCTGCGCCTCGGGCTCGGAAGCCTTCCGCGGCGCGGTCTACGCCGTGGCGGCAGGCGCGGCCGACATCGCCTTGGTCGTGGGCGTCGAGAAGCTGAAGGACACCGGCTATGGCGGCCTGCCGGTCGCCAATCCCGGCACGCTCAATCCGCAGGTGATGCCCAACGGCTCGGCCCCGGGCAACTTCGCCCAACTGGCCAGCGCCTACCGCGCCAAGCACGGCGTCTCCAAGGACGACCTGAAGCGCGCCATCGCTCACGTCTCGGTCAAGAGCCACGCCAACGGCGCCAAGAACGCCAAGGCCCACCTGCGCAAACCGATCACCGCCGAGCAGGCCCTGAACGCCCCGATGATCGCCGAGCCCCTGGGCCTGTTCGACTGCTGTGGCGTTTCGGACGGCGCGGCCGCCGCGATTGTCACCACGCCAGAGATCGCCCGCAGCCTGGGCAAGCACGACCTCGTCACGGTGAAGGCCCTGCAGCTGTCGGTCTCGAACGGCTATGAGAGCCAGTACAACGGCTGGGACGGCAGCCACTTCCACACCGCCCGCATCGCCGCCGGCAAGGCCTACAAGGAGGCCGGCATCGAGCGGCCGCGCGAGCAGATCTCGATGATGGAGGTGCACGACTGCTTCTCGATCACCGAGCTGGTGACGATGGAGGACCTGTTCATCTCGCCCGAAGGCCAGGGCTGGCGCGACGTGCTGGACGGCTTCTACGACGCCGACGGTGGGGTGCCGTGCCAGATCGACGGCGGCCTGAAGTGCTTCGGCCATCCGATCGGCACCTCGGGTCTGCGCATGCTTTACGAGATGTACCTGCAGCTTCAGGGACGCGCTGGCGAGCGGCAGCTTTCCAACCCGGTTTTCGGCATGACCCATAACCTGGGCGGCGCGCCGGCGAGCAATGTCTGTTCCGTGGCGATCATCGGGCAGGAAGGGGCTTAAAGCCTGTCGGGCCTTGGTGTACCCAGGGTCCATGGGTGGTCGCTTCAAAGGCTTCAAGCGCTGGATCTTCGCCGGGGTGGTGCTGTTCCTGGCGCTGGTCCTCGCGGCCGCGTTCATCTGGCGCTTCGACATCCTCAGCAACGCGCTGGACCCCAAGGTCCCGTTCCTGACCTACCAGCCGCCGCCCGAGCCGGACTACGCCAAGGCCGAGGCTTGGGCGCTGCGGCCCAAGGATCCGGCGGGACCGGCGCCGGCGGATCGCCCCGTCGACATCTTCTTCGTCCATCCGACCACCTTCGACGGCGGACACGACTGGAACGGCGCCATCGACCAGCCCAAGGCCGCGCGGTTCCTCTCGCGCGTGGTGCTGCCCAACTATGCCGGGCCGTTCGACCGCGTGGGCCGCATCTTCGCGCCGCGCTATCGTCAGGCCAGCCTCTATACCTACCTGACCCTGCGCGACGACGCCCGCGACGCCCGGCGCTTCGCCTATGACGACGTCAAGCGGGCCTTCGAGGACTATCTACTGCGCTACAACCAGGATCGGCCGTTCATCCTGGTCGGGGTGGAGCAGGGCGGCACGCTGGCCGACCGACTGGCGCGCGAGGAAATCATCGCAAAGCCCGAACTCAAGAAGCGCCTGGTCGCCGCCTATCTGATCGAGACCGTCGTGCCCGCCGACGAGCATGCGCCGAACGCGCCGCTGCCGGCCTGCGAGCGGCGCGCCGAGACCGGCTGCGTCGCCGCCTGGGCCTCGGCCGAGGAAGGCGACTTCCAGAGCGTACAGGAGCTGATCGGCCGTTCGCTGGTCTGGGACGCGACCGACCAGCTAGACAATCTCGAGGGGCGCCAGCCGCTCTGCTTCAATCCGTTGCTGGGCGGAACCTCGCTGGAGCGCGCGCCGGCCCGGATGAACCTGGGCGCGGCCAACGCCACGGGACTGGAGTGGGGCGCCCGGCCGGCCTTCCTGCAGCGGCAGGTCTCGGCGGTGTGCGAGAACGGTCTGCTGCGCACCAGCCGGCCCAAGTCCAACGCCCTGCGCGACAGTGGCTCGTGGGCCGACCGGCGCAAGGTCGACGCCTTCAACCTGTTCTATGCCGATATCGAGGCCGACGCCCTGGCGCGGGCCGCCGCGGCGACCGGCCATCGCCTAAGCGACACGGTCGCCATCAGCCTCCAGCAAGGCCCCTAGGCCGCCATAGGCGGGTTGGTCGATGGCGATCTGGGCGATCGCCGTGGCGCGCAGATGGGCCAACAGGGCAGGGTCCAGCGGCGAGAGCGTTCCGTCTCGTAGCGCTTGGCAAAGGCGGGCGTTCAGAGCCGCGTGGTCGCCGGCCTGGTCCACGAGCGCCGCCAGCCGCTCCACCGCTTCAGCCTCGAGCCGCGCGCCGTCTCGGGCCTCGCGCTCCAGGATGGCGCGCGCATTGTCGGCGACGCGGGCCAGGAACGCGTGGCGAGCGTCTCCGGGCGCGGCGACCTCAGCGTCGAAGGCGGCCACGGCCTCGGCCAGTTCGGCGGCGGTCGGATGACTGATCACGCGGCCGCCTCCATCAAGGCGACGAGGTCGATCTCGGTTTCGCTGGTGCGCCGTCCGATCATGGCGCGCTCGACCGAACGGTCCGCGCCGCTGGCGAAGCTCTGGTACATCATCAGGCACATGACGCCCCACTTCAGCGAGCCGAGCGCTTGCCAGAACTTCACGCGACCCAGCGAGATGTCGTCGCCATGGCCGGCCAGCAGGTCAGCATAGTCGCCAAAGCCGCCGACCGGTTTCTTCCATTCGCCGAAGCGCCAGGAGTTGACGCAGATCCAGCCCAGGTCCTCGGCCGGATCGCCCAGATGGGCCAGCTCCCAGTCGAGCACGCCAACGAGACCTTGCTCGGGATGGATCATCAGGTTGCCGTTGCGAAAGTCGCCGTGCACCAGAACCGGCCGCTCGGGCGGCGGCGGGGCGATGGCCTCCAGCCAGCGGAACGCCGCCTCCAGGATCGGCCGTTCGGCGCCCAGTTGGCGATAGATGGCCTCGTAGCGCGCCAGCTCGCCGCGCGCGTCGGACGTCGCCAGCGGCGGCAGCGCCTCGGTCGGAACAGCGTGGATCTTGGCCAGCACCTCGCCACAGCGCCGGGCCAAGCCGGACCGCACGTTGGTGAAGGCCTCGTCGCGGGCGATCCGACGACCCAGGGTTTCACCCTCCAGTCGACGCATGACATAGGCCTCGCCCAAACCGTCCTCGGGGGCGCAGACGTGGACGACGCTCGGCGCCGGCGCGCCGGCGGCGTCGGCCGCCCGGATCAAGGCGGCTTCCGAGGCCAGCGGCAAGGCAGTCTCGCGCATCGCCGCACCGTCGGGACGACGCCGCAGGATCAGCGGTGCGCCGTCGTCGAGGTCGAAGGCCCAGGTTTCCAGGCTGGCGCCGCCCGACAGGCGGCGGGCGTTCGCCGCGCCGGTCGCGGTCGGCGACAGGCGCGGGGCGAGGCGATCGAGGGCGGCGGCGACGTCCATGACGCCAGCTTCTCCGGCTGACCCGGCGTCAGGCAAGGGCCTCGCATCTTTACGGCGACCCCGGCGCGCCTTAGGCCTGACGCCGCAACCTCAAGGTCAGGATTTCGAATGCCTCCGGTCTCGCCGCGCTGCTCGATGACGTCGCCGGCATCACCAAGCTGGCCGCAGCCTCGCTGGACGATGTGGGCGCGGCTGCCGGCAAGGCGGGGTCCAAGGCCATCGGCGTGGTCGTCGACGACACGGCGGTGACGCCCGGCTACGCCATGGGCTTCTCGCCCGACCGCGAGCTGCCGATCGTCTGGAAGATCGCCCTGGGCTCGCTGCGCAACAAGCTGTTGTTCCTGCTGCCCGGCGCCATGCTGCTGTCGGCCTTCGCGCCGTGGGCGGTGACGCCGATCCTGATGTGCGGCGGGGCCTATCTATGCTTCGAGGCCACCGAAAAGGTCCTTGAGGCCTTCACGCCGGAAGCCGAGGGCGAGGCGATCGAGGAACTGGCGCTGAGCGGTCCCGAGCTGGAGAAGCAGAAGGTCGCCGGCGCTATCCGCACCGACCTGATCCTGTCCGCCGAGATCATGGCCATCGCCCTGGCCGACGTCTCCAGCCAGCCTCTGGCGATCCAGGCCGCCGCCCTGGCCATCGTCGGCGTGCTGCTGACTGTCGGCGTCTATGGCGTCGTCGCCCTGATTGTGAAAATGGACGACATCGGCCTGCACCTGTCGCGCGGCAAGTCGCAAGGCCTGCGCGGCTTCGGCCGGGGCCTGGTCAAGGCCATGCCTTGGACCATGGAGGCCCTGACCATCATCGGCACGGCGGCCATGCTGTGGGTCGGCGGCGGCATCATCGTCCACGGCCTGGAGAAGTTCCACCTGACGCCGGTTCCAACCTGGGTCGAGGGCGTCTCGCACTGGGCGGGCCAGGCGCCGGGCGTTGGTGGGCTGACGGGCTGGCTGGCCTTCGCGCTGGGCTCGGCTGTCTTGGGTTTGGTCATCGGCGGCGTGCTGGCCGGGGCGATGCACCTCTGGCATCACCGAAAGGGAGTGGCGGCGCACTAAGACCTATTTCCGGCAACGGAACAGGCCGACATCCTTCCCGATTTCGAAGACGCCGCCGTGGCGGTCGAATTCGGCGTGGACCACGTCGACGAGGGCGGTCTGCGTCATCTCCGGAGCGCTATCCAGAGGTGGCATGCTCAGCAGGTAGTCGATGACGTCCCGCGGATCGGTGCAGGCCAGGGTGTCGGGATAGGAGATCAGCTCGACCTCGGCGAAGCGCTCGCGCAGCAAAGGCTCGGCGTCGAGGATGTCGAACGGCTGTGGTCGAGCGATGGTGTCGGGCAAGACTTGGCGGCGCAGGTCGCCCAGTTCCCGCATGTTGTGGCGACCGTTGAGAGCGATCAGGGCGACGCCGTCGGGCTTGAGCACGCGGTGGAGCTCGGCGATCCCCGCCGCCGGATCCGGCAGATGATAAAGCATATGGATGGCCATCGCCGTATTGAACGTGTCGTCGGCGAACGGCAGGGTCGAGGCGTCGGCCGCCTCGCCGGCGACGTCGGTCCAGCGGCCGGTGTTGCGGGCCGTCTCGACCGCCGTGGCGACCATGCCGGGAGACAGGTCCAGCAGGCGCAACGACAAACTGGCCGGCAGGGCCGGCGCCGTGGCCTTCCAGAAAGCCCCGGCGCCGCAGCCGGAGTCGAGGCAAGCGCCGCCTTCCGGCCAATGGCCATGCTCGACCAGCCAGGGATACCAATCATCGCGGCCATACTTGCGATGGAGTCGTGAGCGCGCTTCCAGCTTGGAGGCGTCGCGGTACTGGCTGTCGCGCAGATATTGCTGCTCTTGGGTCAGCATGTGGAAACCTCTGGCTTGCGACCCGCCACCAGGGTCGCGCAGCCGAAGAAGCAGCGCTTGAAATCGACCTCCAGACCCTCGGCGCGCAGCATGTCGCCGAAGGCCGAGGCGTTGCCGAAATTGGTGCTGTAGGTCCCGATCATCGTGAAGTCCTGAGCGCCGGCGAGGAAGATGCGCTCGATCAGCGGCAGCACGACCTTGAGGTGGAACAGGTAGAGCGGCCGCAGGATCCAGCCCTTTGGGTCCGAGGCCTCGATCAGCGAGAAGACGCCGCCGGGACGCAGGCTGCGGGCGACCAGCTTGGCCAGCCTGGCGTGCTGCTCGGGATTGAAGGTCTTCAGGCCGAAGGTCGACACCACGAAATCGGCGCTGGCGTCCGGAAGGGTGCTGGTCAGGGCGTCATTCTCGACGAAGGTGATCTTGTGGGCGCGGTGGCGATGCAGGCGTTCCAAAGCGCGCTGGTGCATGCCGGACGAGATGTCGACGGCGGTGATCGACGCTAAATCCGGGAAACGCTTCAGCATATGCGGCCAGAGCTCGCCCGTGCCGGCCATCAGATCGTAGCCTGTCGGCGTCGCGGTCGGCGGTTCGGGCAGGGCGGCGACGCACTGCCGGCGCCATCGCTCGGTGAAGCCGAACGAGCAGATCCAGCTGAAGGCGATGTACTTGCCCGAGCAACGATCGAAGACCGCCTTGACGAAGGCCGGGTCATAGATGTCCGCCATTCGTCGTCGCTCCTAACTTAGCCCGCCTCGTGCAGCGGTGAGGCCGGTTTCCAGTCGAACAACTCCTGCAGCATGCGCAACGCCTGGCCGCGCGGCGAGGTGAGGTCCGGATCGCGGGCCAGGATCAGCCTTGCGTCGTCGGCGGCGACGGCGATCAAGTCGCGATGCGCTACCGGGTCGGCCAGGCGATAAGCCGGGAAGCCGCTCTGCTTGAGGCCCAGCGGGTCGCCGCCGCCGCGCAGTTCCAGGTCCTTCTCGGCGATCTCGAAGCCGTCATCGCTGCGCCGCAGGATGTCGAGGCGCTGCTGGGCCACCTCCGACAACGGCGGGTCGTAGAGCAGCACGCACGAGCTTTCCCGCGCGCCCCGGCCGACGCGGCCGCGCAGCTGGTGCAGCTGGGCCAGGCCGAAGCGGTCGGCGTGCTCGATGACCATGATGCTGGCGTTGGGGACATTGACCCCGACCTCGACCACCGTGGTGGCGACCAGCACGCTGACCTCGCCATCGACGAAGCGCTGCATGACCGCGTCCTTCTCGGCCGGCGGCATCTGGCCGTGGACCAGGCCGACGCCGGGTAGATGGCGGGCCAGATCGGCGGCGCGGTCCTCGGCGGCCCGCAGGTCGACCTTGTCGGACTCCGAGACCAGCGGGCAGATCCAGAAGGCCTGGGCGCCGCCCGCGACGGCGGTGCGCAGTCGGTCGACGATCTCGGGCACGCGCGGCGTCGGCGCGGCGCGGGTGGCGACCGGCGTGCGGCCCGGCGGCTTCTCGTCGATGCGCGAGACATCGAGGTCGCCGAAGACGGTCAGTTCCAGGGTGCGCGGGATCGGCGTGGCCGACATGGCGAGAAGATGGACTCCTTCGCCCTTGTCCTGCAGCCGGCGGCGCTCGTTGACGCCGAAGCGGTGCTGCTCGTCGATGATCGTCAGGGCCAGGGCCTTGTAGGCCACGTCGTCCTGGAAGAGGGCGTGGGTGCCGACCACGACATGGTGGGTTCCGTCGGCGATGCCGGCCAGCTTGGTCGCGCGGCTCGCGCCCTTGTCGCGGCCGGTCAGCAGGATCACCGACAGGCCCAGCGCCTGCAGAGGCGCGGCGATGGTCTCGAAATGCTGGCGAGCGAGGATCTCGGTCGGGGCCATCAGGGCCGATTGCAGGCCCGCGCCCGCCGCGTCGGCCATGGCCAGCAGCGCCACCACCGTCTTGCCTGAACCGACATCGCCTTGCAGCAACCGGCTCATCCGCTCGCCCGAGGCCAGGTCGCCACGAATCTCGGACAGGCTGTGGATCTGGGCGCCGGTCAGCTTGAAGGGCAGGGCCTTCTCGGCGGCGTCGGAGAGCGGGCTGGCGGCGATGCGCGGACCCGGGTGAGACCGGCGGGTGGCCTTGCGCTGGGCCAGGGCCAATTGGTGGGCCAGAAGCTCGTCATAGGCCAGCCGGCGGCGCGGTCTGGCCAGCAGTGACAAGTCCGCTTCGCTGGTCGGGCCATGCAGAGCCGTCAGGGCTTCGCGCCAGCCGGGCAGCTTCTCGCGCTCGCGCCAGGCGGCGTCCTGCCATTCGGGCAGGTCCGGCGCGCGGGCCAAGGCTTCCAGGGCGAACTTGCGGAAGGTGCGCGAGGGCAGGCCGTGCGTGGCCGGATAGACGGTTTCGACCTCGGGGATATCGCCGGCGCGTTCCTCGTCGACGATGTAGTCCGGGTGGGCGATCTGGAGCTCGGACGCGAAGCCGTCCGGCCGCTCGACCTTGCCGCTGACGGCCCGGCGCGCGCCCTTGGGGTGCTGACGCTCCAGATGCGGACCATGGCCCTTGAACCAGATCAGGGTCAGGAAGGCCGTGCCGTCCCAGGCGCGAATCTTCCAGGGCTGGCCCAGGCGATGGGGCGGCTGGTGTTGGTCGATGGTGACGATGAAGGTCTGGACCTGGCCCTCGATCGCCTGGTCGGCCGTGGTGACGCTACGGCGGATCAGGCCGGTCGGCGACGTGAACAGCACGTCGCGCACGATCGGCCCCGCCAGCTTCTCGACCAGCGGCGCGACACGGGGGCCCACGCCCTTGAGCGTGGACACCGACGTGAAGAGGGGGAAGAGAATCTCCGGGCGCATCCGCCGCGACCATAGCCGGGTCGCGCGCGGCGGGCAGCGGTTTAGTCGGCCTGATTCATCACCGGCTGCAGGGCGATGACGATGTCGGAATATTCGTCGGCCCGCGAAGCGCCCGAGACGTTCAGGCGCGTGTAGAGCCACGCGGCGCCGTGACGCGCGTGAGCCTCGGACCAGCGGCCCTTGGCGTCGATCAGGTTGTTAGCCTCGCCCGCGAAGACCACGGCCCCCTTGGCGTCGACATAGACATAGTTGCCGGCGATCGTGGTGTTGGGGTCACCGTTCTCGGCCAGCTTGTAGCGGTAGACGGCGCCCGAGGCGCCCTTGAGTTCGATGTAAGGCTTCACGCGATCCTCGCCAAAAAACCACCCGGCGTCGGTGCTCAGGTCGTGAAGCGCGCCCTAGGCCAAATTATGGCTGGAGGACGCCTGACCTGGCCAGGAACCGACGGGTCCGCTCCTCGCGCGGCGAGGCGAGAAGCTGGCGTGACGGTCCTTGCTCCACGATGACGCCGCCGTCCATGAAAATCGTGCGGTCGGCCACATCGCGCGCGAAATCCATCTGATGGGTGACGATCACCATGGTCCGTTTTTCGGCCGCCAGATCGCGGATCACGGCCAGGACCTCGCCGACCAGTTCCGGGTCGAGGGCCGAGGTCGGCTCGTCGAGCAGGATGACCTCGGGATCCATGGCCAGCGCCCGGGCGATGGCGCAGCGCTGCTGCTGGCCGCCGGACAGGGCGGCGGGATAGGCGTCGGCGCGACCGGAGAGGCCGACCTTTTCCAGCAGGGCCAGGCCTCGTGCGCGGGCCTTGGCCGGGTCTTCCTTGCGCACGACGATCGGCCCTTCGATCACGTTCTCCAGCGCCGTCTTGTGCGGGAAGAGATTGAAGCTCTGGAAGACGAAGCCGACTCGGCCGTTCAGCGCCTTGGCCAGCGGAATCTTGCCGCCGGCCGTGACGCCCGCGATGGTCAGGTCGCCGCCGTTCAGCGGCTCCAGCCCGGCGATGCAGCGCAACAGGGTGCTCTTGCCCGAGCCGCTGGGGCCGATCACGGCCACGACTTCGCCGGGGACGACGGTCAGGTCGACGCCAGCCAGGACGGGGGTGTCGCCGAAGCTCTTCTTCAGGCCCTTGGCGTCGATCGCGCTCATCGGCGGCCCTCCGAGGCGCGGCGCTCGAGGCGGCCCTGCAGCGTGGCGAGAACGGTCGAGACGATCCAGTAGATGGCCGCCGCGGCGAGATACATCGTGAAGATCTCGTAGGTCCGAGCGGTGATCAGCTGGGCCTGACGAAACAGCTCCGGCACCTGGATGGTGGCGGCCAGCGAAGTGTCCTTCACCAGGCCGATGAAGCTGTTCGACAGCGGCGCCAAGGCCGTGCGGGCGGCCTGGGGCAGGATCACGCGGCGCAGGGTCTGGCCCCGGCTCATGCCCAGCACGCTGGCGGCTTCCCACTGGCCCTTGTCGACCGCGTCGATGGCGCTGCGCAGGATCTCGGAGGCGTAGGCGGCGATGTTCAGCGAGAAGCCGATGCCGGCGGCCAGCAGGGCGGGCATCTCGATCCCGAACTGCGGCAGGCCATAGTAGATGAGGAAGAGCTGCACCAGCAGCGGGGTGCCTCGGAAGGCCGAGACATAGACCGCCGCCGGCCAGCGCAGCAGCGGCGTCCGCGACAGGCGCATCAGGGCCAGGCCAAAGCCCAGCACGACGCCGATGCCCATGCCGATCACGCTGAGCAGGACGGTATAGCCCGCGCCCTTCAGCAACAGCGGCGCCGACTGGCGCAGCAAGTCGAGGCCCGTTTCCATGGTCTAGTGCGTCACGTCCTGGCCGAACCACTGCTGGGAGATCGCCGCCAGCTTGCCGCTGGTGCGCAAGGCGTCGATGCCCTGGTCGATGATGACCTTCAGGCCCGGATCCTTCTTCATCGCCACGCCCGAGCCCTGGGCCGCGAAGGCCTGGCCCGAGGCGACGAACTCCGGCGAGTTCTTGACGAAGTCGGCGGCGACCAGGCGGTCGTTCAGCACGACGTCGATGCGGCCGGCCTTCAGGTCCTGGTATTTGGTGGGATCATCGTCGTAGGTGCGCACGTCCGCGGTCGGGACGTTGGCGCGGGCCCACTGCTCGTAATTGGTGCCCAGGCCCACGCCGACCTTCTTGCCGGCCAGGTCCTCGGGCTTTTCCAGCCCCGGCTTGTCCTTGAGCTTGATGATCTGGATGCCCGAGACGGTGTAGGGCTCGGAGAAGTCGTACTTGGCCTGGCGTTCGGGCGTGATGGTGATCTGGTTGATCACCACGTCGACGCGGCCCGATTCCAGCGCACCCAGCAGACCTGCGAACGGGGCGGGGCGGAAGTCGGGCTTCAGCTTCAGTTGCGCGGCCAGGGCCTTGGCGAAGTCGACCTCGAAGCCGGTCAGCTGCCCGTCCTTGCCCTGGAAGTTGAAGGGCGGATAGGTGCCTTCCAGGCCGATGCGCAAGGTCCCGGAGGCCTTAATGCGGTCCCAGGCGCTGGCGCCGGCCTCGGGCTTCTTGGCGCAGGCGGCCAGCAACGACAGGCCAAGACCCGTCAAAACGGCGCGGCGGGCAGGGAATCGCATCGGGAAGACTTTCGACGAAACAATCCTGCGCAGTTCTATACGGGCGGGCGCGGTTCGCCAGCCCGAACATGGCTGTTCAGGGCGCGGACGGATCGTGACGGCGATTTAAGCTGACGCGCGCGGCGAACTCGCGTTCGGTGACCCGGCTCATACGAGGGGAGGGGCATGGCTCAGTCATTCGACCCGGCGGCCGCGACGGCCGCCTATCTGGCGCAACTGCCGCCGGAAGCGCACGTCAAGGCGCAGCACTACACCCAAGGCGGCCACTGGCTGCTGCTGTGGGGCACGCTGATCACGATCCTGGTGTCGTGGATCATCATTCGCACCGGCGTGCTGGGCCGCATCCAGCAAGGCGTCGAACGCAAGAAGGGCTGGCCGTTCCTGGCCAGCGTGGTGGTCGCGGCCGTCTTCCTGCTGCTGGACTGGGTGCTGGAGCTGCCCTGGGCGACCTATTCCGGCTGGTGGCGGCAGAAGCAGTACGGCCTGACCAGCCAGGCATTTGGCGGCTGGCTGACCGAGAACCTGATGTCGACGGCGATCTCGACCGTCTTCATGGCCCTGTTCATCGCGCTGCTCTACCTCTTGATCCGCAAGGCGCGGCGGCTGTGGTGGCTGTGGGCCGGCGCGCTGACGGCGGGCTTCATCATCTTCAGCCTGCTGCTGGCGCCGGTCTATATCGAGCCGCTGTTCAACAAATATACGCCCGCGCCGCCCGGACCGGTGCGCGACGAGGTCGTGGCGATGGCCAAGTCGGTGGGCATCCCGAGCGACAAGATCTTCGTCTACAACGGCTCCAAGCAGTCCAACGCCTACACGGCCAATGTCTCGGGCCTGGGTGGCTCGGCGCGCGTGGCGATGAGCGACGTGATGTTCAAGAAGGGCGCGGACCTGGCCGAGGTGCGTGGCGTCGTCGGCCACGAGATGGGCCACTACGCCCATCAGCACTCGCTGTGGATCGCCGGCATCTTCAGCGTGCTGGCCATCGTGGCGCTGTTCATCGCCGACCGGGTGTTCCCGTGGTTCGCCCGCGCGCTGAACGCCACGGGCGTGACGGGCATCGCCGATCCGGCGGGCCTGCCGGTGCTGGCGGTGATCCTGGCGGTGCTGGGCCTGGTCGGTACGCCGATCACCAACAGCCTGATCCGCATGGCCGAAAGCGACGCCGACCACTACAGCCTGACCAACTTCAACGAGCCCGACGGGCTGGCCAAGGCGCTGGTCAAGACGATCGAGTACCGCGCCGCGACGCCGTCGAAGCTGGAAGAGGTGATCTTCTACGATCACCCGGCCGTGGGCGTGCGGGTTCGCCGGGCCATGGACTGGAAGGCGACGCATCCGAAGGCGGCCAACGCGCCCAGCCAATCCAAATAACCCGACTTCCCCGGCGAAGGCCGGGGCCCAGATACATCAAGGGCGGTTGGTGAGTTCGCCAACCGCCCTTTTCATGTCTGGATCGTTCGTGGGTTCGACCTGGGTCCCGACTTTCGCCGGGAAGGTCGGAGCTTGGAGGCGCTAGCGCTTCCGCACGAACACCGTACCCGCCGAGTAACCCGCGCCGAAGCTGCAGATCAGGCCCGTCTCGCCCGCCGCGAAGTCGTCATTGGCCGTGTGGAAGGCGATGATCGAACCGGCCGAGCTGGTGTTGGCGTACTCGTCCAGGATGATGACGTTCTCGCCCGGGGCCGGGTCGCGGCCCAGCACCTTGCGGCCGATCATCTCGTTCATGTTGATGTTGGCCTGGTGCAGCCACAGGCGCTTCAGGCCCGTCGGGTCGACGCCCAGATCGCCGGCGTGCTCGACGATCATCTCGCTGACCATCGGCACCACCTCGCGGAACACCTTGCGGCCTTCCTGGACGAACAGCTTGTCGCGCGCGCCTTCGCCTTCCGGGGCGGCGCGGTTGAGGAAGCCGAAGTTGTTGCGGATGTTGTTCGAGAACACCGTCTTCAGGCGCGTGCCCAAGATCTCCCAGCCGCCCTGCGCCTGATCGGCGTCCTCGACGATCACGGCCGTGGCCACGTCGCCGAAGATGAAGTGGCTGTCGCGGTCCTTGAAGTTCAGGTGGCCCGAGCAGATCTCGGGATTGACCATCAGCACGGCCTTGGCGCTGCCGGTCGTCACGAAGTCGGCGGCGGTCTTGATGCCGAAGGTGGCCGACGAGCACGCCACATTCATGTCGAAGGCAAAGCCCTCGATGCCCAGGGCCTGCTGGATCTCGATGGCCATGGCGGGGTAGGGGCGTTGCATGTTCGAGGCCGCGCAGATCACCGCGCCGATCTCCGACACAGGCTTGCCCCAGCGTTCGATCGCCTGCTTGGCGGCCTCGACGGCCATCTCGGCCAGGATCGACAGCTCGTCGTTGCTGCGCTCGGGCAGCACCGGACGCATCAGGTCCGGATCGATGATGCCGTCCTTGTTCATCACGAAGCGCGACTTGATGCCCGACGCCTTCTCGATGAATTCGGGCGAGGACGGCGCCAGGGCGACCACGTCGCCGGCCGCGATGGCCTCGGCGTTGGCGGCGTTGAACCGCTCGACGAAGGTGTTGAAGGCCTCGACCAGCTCGGTGTTCGAAATGCTGAAGGGCGGGGTGTACAGCCCCGTGGCGGCGATGACGGCTTGCGGCAAGACGGCGGTCCCGATGATGCGCGCGGGCGGTTTGAAGCCCGCGTTCTGACGCTTGTTTGACCCGTAGATAGCATGGATGCGGGCCGCGTCATCCCTGCGGCATTTCGGTCACGACACCCAATGACCTTAAACGCGGCCGTGAACCGCCGCATGCCCGCCGCGTTATCGGCTTAGCCCTTGGCTGGCTGGGTACGGGTAAGACTACGAGTAGCATAGGATTACAACAATGAAGACTCTCATCGCCACCACCCTGGTCGTCGGTTCGGTTCTCGCGGCTCCGCTTATGGCTCAGGCCCAGAATTCGACGGAAGTCTATGGTTCGTTGAACTATGGTCAAACTCGAACGCACGGTGTCGACACCGGTGCAATTCAAGGGCGCGTGGGCACCAGATTTACGCCTTATTTCGGCGTCGAGGCCGAAGCGGCCGGCGGCGTCGATGACGACAAGACCTACACGCCCACCGGGCCGGCCACGGTGAAGATGGAACACCAGGTCGCGGGCTATGCCGTCGGCTACCTGCCGGTGACCCCGAACCTGGATCTTCTGGCCCGCGCCGGCTACGGCACGACCAAGTTCAAGGCGTCCAATCCGTCCGCCAGCGAGTTCGACGGCAGCCACGACAGCTGGAACTACGGCATCGGCGCCCAGTACAAGTTCGACGACAAGAACGGCATCCGCGCCGACTACACCCGATCGGACTACACCAAGAGCGATCTGAACTCGAACACGGTGTCGGTCGGCTACGTCCGCAAGTTCTAGAGCTCAGTCTCCAGACATGAAAACGGCGCGCTCCTGTCGGGGCGCGCCGTTCGCGTTTCTGGCCTCTGGCGAGATCAGCTGACGATGGTCGGCTGATCGACGGCTGGCTGGGCGCCGTAATAGTGGTTGTGGACGACGGGGCCGGAACCGGGCGGACCGGCGCGGCCCTTGGGATCGTCGCCATAGCGATTGGGACCGGGCGTCCCGTCGATCAGCGTGAAGATCAACACCGCGATCCCGCCGAACGGCACGAAGCTGAGCAGCAGAAGCCAGCCGGACTTGTCGCTGTCGTGCAGGCGGCGAACGCTGACCGCCAGGCCCGGTATGACCAGGGCGATGAAGAACAGGATCAGCAAGAGCCCGATCAGGCCCATGAACAGAGCCACGGGGCCGTCCTGACGACCGCCCGTGATGGCGAACGCGACCGAAGCGAAAATGACGAAGCCCACGCTCAGCAGCAGCTGAAACAGCACGAACAGCCAATATTCCGATCGCCGGGCCCGCCCTTCGAACACGGCGAACTTGCGCAACGGCTCAAGCATCAAGGACATCAAACTCCCCCTCACGTCGGCGTCGGCGCGCCGGCTCAACCTCAGGGAAGGATAGGCAGGGCTTGTTACGCTCGTAAAGCCCCGGCGCCTTGACGCGGCGCGCGCGCTCAGCAATCTGAACGGCAATAAGTTACGGGGGGATGCGTCGGTCTTGGACAAGGCGCTGTTGGTTCAGTTGGGCGGCTCCGTGGCCGCCGTGGCTTTGCTTGTGGGTTTCGCGGCCTGGATGGGCGTGGCGCGTTCGACGCCGCCGCTCGACGGCGATTCGGCGAAGGCCCTGCTCGATCTCGAATTTCCTGATCACCGCCCGGACGCGGTCTGGGTCTCGGCCGACGGCTACGGCGTGATCGCCCGCGAGGGCGATCTGGCGCTGGTGCTCTATCGGCGAGGCGACGGCTATGTCGCCCGCGACCTGCCGTGGAGCGCCATCGCCGCCCTGAAACCGACCCAGGGCCGGCTCACCCTGCGCCTGTCCGACGGCCGTCCTGTCCTCGCCGTCGCCGACGATGTGTGGCCGCCGAAAGAGTTCGCCTGATGCTGAAAGCGCCGTTCGATCCCGTCCAGCTGGCCATCCCGTTCTTCGTGCTGGCCATCGTGCTGGAGATCCTGCTGGGCCGCTTCGGCAAGGCCAAGGCCAACTACGAGGCGCGCGACACGGCCATGTCGCTGTCCATGGGCTTTGGCAGCACGATCGCCGGCCTGCTGCTGGGCGGCGTCATCTTCGCCACGACGGTGTGGGTCTATCAGCACCGGCTCTTCACGATCCCGATGAACGCGATCTGGGCTTGGGTGGCCGTCTTCCTGCTGGAGGACCTGACCTACTACTGGTTCCACCGCCTGGCGCACGAGCGGCGGGTCTGGTGGGCCAGCCACGTCAACCACCACACCTCGACGCACTACAACCTTTCGACCGCCCTGCGGCAGACCTGGACGGGCGGCGTCGCCGGCACCTGGCTGCTGTGGCTGCCGCTGTCGTTCCTGGGCTTCCCGCCGGCCATGGTGGCGATCCAGAAGGGCGTCAGCCTCGTCTACCAGTTCTGGATCCACACCGAGGCGATCAAGCGCATGCCGCGCTGGTTCGAAGCCGTCTTCAACACGCCCTCGCATCACCGCGTGCACCACGCCCGCAACGCGCGCTATCTGGACGCCAACTACGCCGGCATCCTGATCATCTGGGACCGGATGTTC
>OUNM010583492.1_pt1 | contig 16471 bp, 11 predicted proteins | sample 1769961 | NCBI WGS metagenome assembly OUNM01 (sample SAMEA3914820, study PRJEB12502) | metagenome | biome: forest; material: soil | place: USA | collected 2012-03-12 | depth 0.3 m
GTATGTGAGGGGTTGTTTGGGGAGGGAGGTTGAGGGGGATGGGGGGAGGTGTTATGCGGGGATGGTTAGGGTGTTGGTGGGGTTTATGAAGAGGCGGAGGGGGGTGGCTGATGACTCGGAGGGACGGGTGGTGGTTACGGAGGGGTTTTTGGAGGGGTTGATGGGTGTTGGGAGGAATGGGTGTGTGACGTATGATGATCCTGTCGGGGAGCGGTGGTGTTTTGTTGAGTTGTTGAAGTTTATGGTGGAGGAGGGGATGGTCAGCTTCCGGGGGGTGTCGAGGGAGCAGTTGGAGGGGTGGATTCGGGAGCTGCCGGTCGAGGTGCGCTTGATGGCCGAGTATCTGCTGGCGCAGGCCAAGGGGAGCCCGCTGCCGAGGGATTGAGGGGTTTTGGGTGTGTCGGGGGTTATGTCGGGGTTTGTGTCGGGGTTTGTGTCGGGGTTTGTGTCGGGGTTTATATTTGGGTTATTTTGGGGTTCCTGTTGGGGGTTATGTCGGATTATGTCGGGTTACCATGTTGGGTTACCATCGAGGATTGTCGGATATCATGTCGGAGTTCATGTCGGGTTACTACAACATATTGGGCTACCATCAAGGACCATGACGGGGTATGGGATCATCATCAAGGACTCGGGATCATGTCGGGTTATCATCAAGGATTATTTCGGGTACCATCAAGGCTCATGTCCTGTTTTTATCAAAGGCCCACGCCGAGTGTCCGTCAAGGTAAATGTCAGGGTTCATTTCTCTGTGTCGTGATTCTGTCAAGGTCCACCTTGGCCCTATGTCAAGGTTCATGTCAACATTCAAGAAAAAAAAAAACCAAGTAACCAAACGAAAAGAAACGGGAAGAAGGGTAGCTCAGATCTGTTTGTATCTGTCTGTCTGTCTGTCTATACACATCGTCAACCACCACCAACCCAAAACCTACAACTCATCCCTCCCCGTCGCCTGTGCCCCCTCCTCCAACCTCCGACTCTTTTCATTCCTCCCCCCCTCCCCCTCCCTCACCCTCTTCGCCAACGCAGCAATCTCCCCATCATAAACCCCCCACTCCGGCACCTGCCTCCTAGCCCTCTCCAGCTTCGGCTCCTTCGTCTGCGGGTTATTACACAGATCAATGGTCCTCGCCTCCTTGAGCGTCTCATCACTACACCACGTCTCACACCACAGCCACTCCTGCGGCAAACTCCGGATCGGAATATGGAACTGCATGTGATTCGGCAGATCCTGGTCCAGGTTCGCCAGCGAGTTGGGGTCCGCCGACAGGGTGTGGTACTGCTGCCTGAGCCGGTCGCCCGCGGCCAGCTTGCGGAACTGCTGCAGGTCGACGACGTACAGCGCAGAGATGTGATACGGCAGGCCCTTGAGGTACGTCGCCCAGTAGCCCGTCTTCCAGAAGCGGAAGCCTTCCATCTCGGTGCGGGAATCGCACATGGGCGTGAAGCCGTAGGGGGCGCCGTCGAGCGGGAAGGTGACGAGGTCGTACATGTCGGTGCGGACGATCTGGTCGGCGTCGACAAAGATGACCTTGTCGAGGGACAGGGGGAAGAGCACGTCGAGGAAGAGGATCTTGTAGCCCCAGATTTCGCGCTGTTTTTCCTTTTGCTGGCGCAGCCAGTGCGGCCATTTGTACGTGACCATCTCGTACTTGAAGCCGTACTCGGCGGCGAGGTGCGGGATAAAGTCCTTGAAGGACGGCGAGAGGAACTGCTCGATGAACCAGAACTTGACCGTGTGGTTGGTGTGGCGCATGACCGAGACCATCATGATGTTGAGCATGCGCTCGTAGAGGTGGCCGCTGGCGACCGAGAAGATGTTGATCTCGGCGTGCTCCGTGTCGGAGAGGGATTTGGTCTCGGCGGGCTTGCGGCCGAGGAGGCCTTCGGCGAACTTGAGGCCCTTGGAGACAAAGTTCATGGCGCCGCCGGTCGCGGCTTCGACGCTGGTTTCTTCCAGCACGTCTTCCTGCTCCATGCCCGGCTTGCGTTGCAGGCGCGGGTAGAGCGTGGTGCCCTGGAAGCCCATGAGCGCAATCTCGGCCGTCTCGTCGCCAGCGGCCGGCATGTAGCCCTGCGCGCCGACGCTCTGCATGGTAAAGATGTCCGAGCTCCGGCCCTCCTTGAGCCGGATGCTGTAGACGCCGGGGTTGGCTTTGAACTGGAAGAAGCCGAGGTTGGACATGACGATGGTGTCGGCAAAGTGCGCGTTCTGCTCGGTGCCCAGCACGAGCTGGACGCCCCTGGGAGGCTGCCCCGAGGGGATCTCGCGGGAGTGGCCTTCGATTAGGATGTTTTCGAGCTCGTAGACGGCCTCGATATGCTCGGTCCCCCTCTTGGCCTTGATATCCTTGATCCGGAGGTTGTCCAAGTCGTCGACCGAGACCTTGGAGGTAACCAGCCAGGCGGGCGGCACGTCCATGCCGGCAACGAGCAGCGTGTCCTGTGGGACGCTGGCAAAGTTGGCCGAGAGCGCCTTGACCTTCCCGGCCTCGTCAAAGTCGGGTGACGACTCGAGCACGTAACGATAGAACCGCTTGACGGGAAGCTCCTCGAGGCCACCCTGGGGATTGAGAAAGACCTGGAGGTGAACGCCTTCGAGCTCGGAGAGCACCTTCAGCACGGCGGCCCACTTCTGGCCAACCTCGCTGGCGGGGTTGAGGATGGCCACGAGGAAGATGGTTGCCTTGGAGGCGTCGCCCGCCTCAAACGATGTGTAGGCCGACTTGAGTTCCCTGAACTTGGTGGTCCTGGCCGGGGTCGCCGCGTCAAAGATGCCCTGTGGGAGATCCGAGATGCCGGACAAGGCCGTCACAGATGTCAGCTTGGCAGCGGCCAAGGGACCCGACACCTTTTCGCCCAGCCCGAGGTCCTCAATGGCCCTATAGACGGGCAGGATCCGGCTGGCCCGCTCGGCTTCGAGCAGCTGCGCAAAGTCCTCCTTCATGAAGTGCTCAGCCGACACAATGGGGCCTACGAGACGGCCGTTGAGCACGAGAGCGTTGGAGCCAGTCTTCAGGCCGATGCTGGCAAGGAAGTTGGCCAGAGCAGCGTCGTATGCGGGGTCGACTTCCGCCTTGCCGGTTTCCAGGATGGTCTCCAGGTCAAGGATCTGGTTAACCGTCAGAAGCTCGTTCTCGCGAGCCTTGAGGCGTTGCGTGAGCAACGACGGAGAGTGCGAGCCGTCCTTGGTACTGTGGACAATATCCATGCGAACGCCGGGGTGCTCCTTGCGGAACTGAATGGCATAGTATAGGAGTTTCTGGCCGTCAACGGTATCCAGATCGACGACAACGGTCAGCGCGGCCCAGTCTTCCTTGGTTGACTGCTCATCGGCCTCGATGACAGGAACCCTGCCAAGAACGTCGTGGTGCTCGGTGTACACCTTGTTCACGTTAAGCACTTTGAGGTCCTTGGCATCCTCGGGGAAGATCAGTGTGTTACGTCTCGTGATCGCGTTCTCGAGGAAGCGGCCGGGGATCCACGTGTCCTCGTTGACCTGCCCAAAGTAGGCCGCCTGCTGAATGCTCTGCAGATCGGTCATGAGCTTCTGGTTCATGGCTCTGAGCCAGTTCTCGTCGCGAGGAATGGCGAAGCCGTCGAAGAAGACGGAAGGGACCTCGCCACCGGCGCGCAGGCGCTCCACGTAGTGTTTAGCGAGATGGATCTGCTTCTCAAGCGTCTCGGACGTGAAGACGTCCTTGTATGGTAGCGCAGTACCCTCTGCGCGCACAGGCCGGTCCTTGACAGCTTCATTGAAGATGGCCTCGTCTGGCTTGGCCGTCTTCCCGTCCTCCAGCGACTTTTCGAGGTACTGAATCGTTGCTGCCAAACCGTGATTCTCCAAGAGATGATAGACCACCTTGGCCTGCTCAATCGCCTCCCCCGTCGGAGTAAGCGGAACCAGGCCAAATCGAATGGGAATCAAGCGCTTCACAAACGCCAACAACTGTGTGACGTGCGTGATGTCTTGCGGATTGGAGAAATCCACGGGCACAACCAGGTTAAAAATATCCTTCCGGATCTGCGGCAGGCCCTGGCCGAAGTGCTGAACCAAGGACCAGATGCTCGGCGAGAACTCCTGATACCGCTTGTCCTTCTCGAGGTTATTGAGCCAGACGATAACCTTGCCCTCTTCAATCTCGTCGCGCCAGTCAAACCGGCGCTCGTCGTCGTCGCCGGTCTTTGCCTGGGCAACCTCTGCGTGGCCCAGGAGGGAGGTGGCCTGCTCTCCGGTCAGGCCGAGGTCGAGCACGCCGTTGATCAGCTTGCGCTCGCGCTTGAGCAGATCCACGAGCCCAAACGGCTGGATCTGGCGCTCGATCATCTGAAGGCCATTCATCCACAACACGTTCATCCCCTCGGGGACCAGCACCTTCCGGTTCTCGTCATGCTCGGCCTTGAACTCGGCCGAGACGTTGTGGGCGCCAAGCGACGTGGAGTACTTGGGGAAATCCTGGGTGAGCTTGAGCAGAGTGTCAAATGGCGACTCGCTCTGCATGATGAACGAAGCGGCTTTCATTCCCAAAGACGCCAGCTCCGACTTCTCCAGCGGCTTGATGTCTGTGATCTCGTCTTCGCTGAGGACGACCTCGGAGGCGACGATGGGCTTTTGGGCGTCGTCTGCGGGCGTCTTTGCGGCACCCGTGTCCCGGTCATCGATGACGATGTAGTCGGTCCGTTTGAGGGTGAGCTCCACGCCGTAGCCGTTGACGGAGAGGGCGTCGCCGGAATGCCCAGGGCTCCTCCTGTATCTCACGCGGTACGAGCCCTCGCCGTTCCGGGCCAATTTCATGGCGGCCTCGTGGTACGCGCCAAAACTATCCGACGTGATGTCGGCGTACAGGATAACATTACGAGACCCAGCACCGAACTTGCGATCAAACGGGAGGGTCCGTTCTTGTGCAACATTTGCGACGTCCCCACGGGCAGCGTCGAGACTGGGCGTGCAGTACTGCTTGCCACCCACAAGAAACCACTGCGCGCACCCGTCCTGGTTCCCCGAGAGCGACGGCTCTGCGGCGGTTGTGTAGTATTGGTAGTGTGCTTCGATCCGGGGCGCAGCGGTGCGCATCGAGAGTGCCAGCTTGAAAGTCGACAGGGCCTCCCCGTCCATGTGGCCATCGTCGCGCAGCACCTCGACGAACCTTTCGTACAGGGCCTTGTCGGTCTTTGCGTCGGCGAAGTGGCGGTTTGCGATGCGGTCGAGCAGGGCGAAGTATGCCGTTTCGTTCTCGGAAGCTGCTGTTTCTCTGTACCATGTGAGACACGTTCCCTCAGTGAGCGGCGAACGGGAACACCTACAGCAGTTCAACGAGGTAAGGCGGCGAGGGGAATGCCGCCTTCAGCGCGACGTTGACCGACGGCGATGCGGCAACCTGGGAGGGAAGCCATGTGGAGGCGAGGAGGGCGGCGAGGCCCCAGGGGAGCTGGGAGAGTCGGATCATGGCGGCTCCAGCTGCCCAGAGGCGCCGTCACGGCGGGGTTGGTTTGGTGCGTGCCGTCCAACTGCGCACTCCGTCCTGTCCCGTCCTGCCCCGTCCTGTCCGCAGTGTCCTCGATTAGAGAGAGCTGAAGTTGCTGGCAACTCTGTGTCGTCTCGACATGCGCCGTAGCAGTTGGTGCCACGATGGCAGGGTTTTGGACAGTAATTGGTACACGGATGGAATGACACGAGAGAAAAGAAGTGCCAAATGTCCTCAATTAATTTTTGCTCTTCTCGCCCTGCTCGTTTCTTGGTGCTGCGTCCATGGCAGTTGGGTTGGTGTTGGCGGGGCGTTTGGTGTAAGCTGCTCCATAAAGTTGAGCTCCCGCCGCAAGCTTCTGGACACATTTCGCAGGGAGTGCTTGACCAATGGGATCCACAGCTGCCTTCTCGGAGCTTGGTGAGCTCAAACGTCAGCGGCCGGCATCAGGGGCTGTTTGGTGGGGGGTGGACCCTGCTCTGGCTGGTCTGGGCAGGCAGAGAGCGGGACTCATGGGATTCGGAGCTGGAGTGGGCCCGGAAAATTGAATGTGCGTTTTGGCCTTTGGGGCCTGAAGCCTGAGGCTCGCGGGGCCCGCCAAGGGAACCCACACAGCTCTCGATTGAGATGCCACGGTTCCCTATGATTTGAAGTGCGTTGCGTGTGTGGAGCGAGACACCGGACGACTCCTCGAAACACCACCCACCACCACCCACCACTCACCACACACCGCACACCACGCCCCATCGCCCACGCCGCCACTCCTCCGGCTTGCAGGCTGCCCTTGGCCCGCCCATTTCCTGCACGCGCCCCGAATTGCTGTGCGGCATTCGCCCTTGCCGACCACTTCGACACTACTTACCCGTTGACCCCCCTCCTTGATGCTGGGAGCCGACTGCTTCTCGTAGCTACCAGGCCTCGGGTCCCCTCTCAGCCAAGATGCAGTCCTCCGCCGGGATGCTCACAAAGGTGCGGCCTTGCCCTGCCGTGCTCTGCCATGCTCTGTCATGCATCTGCCCTGCGCAATGCACGCACGCCCTCGACCTGCTTGCCCTGTTGCTGACCGGATCCCGCCGCAGTTCGAGTCCAAGTCGTCGCGCGCAAAGGGCATCGCCTTCCACCCGAAACGGTCCGCAGCTCCCTCCACGAGTCCCCCTACGAGTCCCGCCACGCTCCCCCGAACACACCAGACTAATGCCCTGCTCTCTCCAGACCATGGATCCTCGTCTCCCTCCACTCCTCCACTATCCAGCTGTGGGACTACCGCATGGGCACCCTGATTGACCGGTTCGAGGAGCACGATGGCCCCGTCCGCGGCGTCGACTTCCACAAGACGCAGGTGAGGGACAACGGAGGGAAGGCAGTGCTTGGGTGGGATCGGTGCTGACGCGCAGCAGCCTCTTTTCGTATCGGGCGGTGACGACTACAAGATCAAGGTCTGGTCGTACCAGACCCGCCGCTGTCTCTTCACCCTCAACGGCCATCTCGACTATGTGCGCACCGTCTTCTTCCACCACGAGCTGCCCTGGATTGTCAGCGCCAGTGACGACCAGACCATCCGGATATGGAACTGGCAGAACCGCTCCCTGCTCTGCACCATGACGGGCCACAACCACTACGCCATGTGCGCCCAGTTCCACCCCAAGGAGGACCTGGTCGTCTCGGCCTCGCTCGACCAGTCGGTCCGTGTTTGGGACAGTAGGTGATGGCGTTCCCGTCCCGCAGCACAAAGCTGACCGCTCCAGTTTCCGGTCTGCGCAAGAAGCACTCGGCCCCGACGTCCATGTCCTTCGAGGACCAGGTCTCGCGCGCCAACGCGAACCAAACCGACATGTTTGGCAACACAGACGCCGTCGTCAAGTTTGTCCTCGAGGGTCACGACAGGGGCGTTAACTGGGTCGCTTTCCATCCCACCATGCCGCTGATCGTGTCGGCCGGCGACGACCGCCTGATCAAGCTGTGGCGCATGAGCGAAACCAAGGCTGTATGTTCTGTTTATGCGTGAAGCTTTACGCAGGTGACGCTAACGAAAGCAGTGGGAAGTCGATACCTGCCGAGGTCACTTCCAGAATGCGAGCGGCTGCCTGTTCCACCCCCACCAGGACCTCATCCTGTCTGCGGGCGAGGACAAGACCATCCGGGTCTGGGACCTGAACAAGCGGACCGCCGTGCACACCTTCAAGCGCGAGAACGACCGTTACTGGGTCCTGGCCGCGCACCCCGAGATCAACCTCTTTGCGGCCGGCCACGACAAGTGTGTGAACCCGAATCCTCCCAACCAAGATGAATGCTGACCCGAGTAGTGGCGTCATGGTGTTCAAGCTCGAGCGCGAGAGGCCCGCGTCGGCCGTGTACCAGAACACGCTGTTCTACATCACCAAGGACAAGTGTGTCAAGTCCTACGACTTCCAGAAGAATGTCGAGTCCCCGACGATGCTGTCGCTCAAGAAGCTCGGCAGCCCCTGGGTGCCGCCCCGCACCGTGTCCTACAACCCGGCCGAACGCTCCGTCCTGGTCACCTCCCCGGCAGACGGCGGCACCTACGAACTCGTCAACCTTCCCCGCGACGGATCTGGCGCCATCGAGTCGTCCGACTCTAAGCGCGGCCAGGGCAACTCGGCCATCTTCGTGGCGCGCAACCGGTTTGCCGTCCTGAACACGTCGACGCAGACGGTGGACATCAAGGACCTGACCAACAACACGACAAGGTCGTTCAAGCCGCCCGTTGGCACGACCGACATCTACTTTGGTGGCACCGGCAACCTCCTCATCATCACCCCGACGGCCGTGCACCTCTATGACATCCAGCAGAAGAAGACGACAGCGGAGCTTGCCGTTACTGGCGTCAAGTACGTGGTCTGGTCCAACGACGGGCTCTACGCCGCCCTTCTCAGCAAGCACAACGTCACCGTCGTCACCAAGGCCCTGGAGCAGGTCAGCACCCTGCACGAGACGATCCGGATCAAGAGCGCCACCTGGGACGACGCCGGCGTGCTCCTGTATTCGACGCTCAACCACGTCAAGTACACCCTGCTCAACGGCGACAACGGCATCGTCCGGACCCTCGACCAGACCGTCTACCTGGTCCGCGTCAAGGGCCGCAATGTCTACTGCCTGGATCGCGCCGCGAAGCCCAGGATTCTGCAGATCGACCCCACCGAGTACCGCTTCAAGCTCGCCCTCGTCAAGAGGAACTACGAGGAAATGCTGCACATCATCCAGAACTCGAGCCTGGTCGGCCAGTCCATCATCTCGTACCTGCAGAAGAAGGGCTACCCCGAGATCGCGCTCCAGTTCGTCCAGGACCCCGCCACGCGCTTCGAGCTTGCGATCGAGTGCGGTAACCTCGAGGTCGCCGTCGAGGTGGCCAAGCAGCTGGACCGGCCGAAGCTCTGGACCCGGTTGAGCGCCGAGGCGCTGGCCCACGGCAACCACTCCGTGGTTGAGATGTGCCACCAAAAGCTCAAGCATTTCGACAAGCTGTCATTCCTGTACCTCACCACCGGCGACAACGCCAAGCTCTCCCGGATGGCCAAGATCGCCGAGCACCGCGGAGACTTCACCTCGAGATTCCAGAACGCGCTGTATCTGGGCGAGGTTGAGGACCGGATCCAGATGTTCAAGGAGATCGACTTGTGTAGGTGATATCGATTCGTCTCGAGAACCCCGCTGACATGTTTTAGACCCCCTGGCATACATGACGGCCAAGGCCCACGGACTGGAAGAGGAATGCCAGTCCATCCTCGAGGCCACTGGCCTCACAGAAGACCAGCTCAACCTGCCCACCTTCGGCCAGCCGCTCACTCCCCCCAAGCCGGTGGTTCCTACGTACCAGGCCAACTGGCCGACCAAGGCCACCTCCCAATCCATTTTCGAGAAGGCGCTCCTCGGTCAGGTGGAGGGCCTGTCATTAGAAGACGAGCCGGCGGCGACTAACGGGCTGGGTGACGAGGAAGAGGAAGGCGCTGCCAAGCGGGACGCCCTCGGCGAGGCCGACGAGGACGAGGAAGCCGGTGGCTGGGACATGGGCGAGGACATTGCGGCCGAAGCCGACGAGGGCTTCGTCACCGTCGAGAGCACCGAGGCCGGCGGTGCGGGCAGCAGCGAGGCCGAGCTGTGGGCGCGCAACTCCCCGCTGGCCGTCGACCACGTGGCCGGCGGCTCGTTTGAGACGGCGATGCAGCTCCTCAACCGCCAGGTCGGCGCCGTCAACTTTGCGCCCCTCAAGCCGCGGTTCCTCGAGGTGTACCAGGCGTCCAAGACGTACCTCCCCGCGACGGCCGGCCTGCCGCCGCTGGTCAACTACGTGCGCCGGACGGTGGGGGAGTCGGACCTGCGCAAGGTGCTGCCGATCATCCCGCGGGATCTGGAGTACCTCGCGTCCAACGACCTCCAGCGCGGCTACGACAGCATGAAGACCAACAAGCTCGAGGACGGCCTCCGCATCTTCAAGGGCATCCTGCACTCGGTGCTCGTCAACGCGGTGGGCAGCGAGAGCGAGGTGGCCGAGGCCAAGAAGCTGATCGCGTCGGCGAGCGAGTACGCCGTGGCCATGTCGATCGAGCTGGCGCGCAGGGCGCTCGGGCCGACCGACGCGGTCAACAAGAACCCGGCGCTGCTGAAGCGCAGCCTCGAGCTGGTCGCCTACTTCACCATCCCCAAGATCGAGGTGCCGCACCGCCAGCTCGCGCTGCTCAACGCCATGACCCTGGCCATGCGCGCCAAGAACTACAACTCGGCGCTGAGCTTTGCCAACCGCATGCTCGCCAACGGCGGATCCGCCAAGATGCTCGAGAATGTGAGGCCCCCAGTTCCCCCATCACACCACAAGAAGATACTGACAAGTCCCCAGGCCCGCAAAACAAAAGCGCAGTGCGAGCGCAACCCGCACGACGCGGTCGAGATCGAGTTCGACCAGTTCGCCGAGTTTGAGATCTGCGCGGCCAGCCACACGCCCATCTACAGCGGCTCCGCGTTCGAGGAGTGCGCGTTCGACGGCGCAAAGTACCACGCCAAGTATAAGGGCACCGTGTGCACGGTGTGCGAGGTGTGCGAGGTGGGCAAGCATGGGAGTGGGTTGAAGCTTTTTGCTTGAGCCTGGCTCTGTCTGGCTTGGGGTTGTGCTGGAGCCTACCTGAGGTTTTCTGCTTGAGGGGGTGTGGTAATTAGGTTAGGGGTGATGAACTGGAGGGCTTTATGCGGCGGAAAAGTCTGGGGGGGTTAGAGTAGTTGATTAAGGTACGCTACGGCGAGGCTGGCATGTTTGGCATGTGGAGTATGAATGAGCCTGGTTGTGCCAAGAGCAGAAGGATTTGATGCCGGTTCTGTTGTCTCCTGCCTGCCACACAAACCATGTGATCTATCTTCTTGTCCCCATCCCTTGCGAATCCCATGCATACCCCCTAAACAATAGTCTCCAACTGCCGGGCATAGCCGAGGGTATTCTCGATGACCACCTGGCTCATGTCCTTCTCCTGCTCCTCGTCGCCCGTCTCCTGCGCCGAGGGGAAGAAGATGTGGCCGTCCTTGACCGTCCAGCCGCGGGAGCGCGCGAATTCGACCACGGCGCCCTCGGAGTCGAGGAAGAGGAGCGACTTGGTCGAGGCTAAAGGCAGGGAGGGGTAGGCGCGCTCGCTGGAGGAGGCGATTTCGGAGCGGATTTGGGAGGTGAGGATCTGGCGGAAATGTGGTTAGCGGCCGCACTCGATCAAAACAACGATTGAAGGGGAAGAGGTGGTGATGCTACCACCCGGGCCATCCAAGATTTGGACCAGCCGGATAGAACACCAACCCAACCAAACCAAAAACCAAGAAACACGGGGGATGACATACCTCAGAAAACACCCCAAACTCCTCACACGGCACCTCCCCCTTCTTCATAGCCTTCCACATCCGATCATAGCTCCCCTCCATCAACCACCGCTCCAACCGAATCGCATACCCCAGGTACCGATCCCCCTCCACCTCGCCCAGCCCCCGCGCCGCACCAAGAACCTCCAACTCACTGTGAAACTCCCCGTACAGCCCCTGCGTAAGCAACAGAAGCAGATACAAACCCGTCACTTTATTCTGCTCCCCCTCCTGTGCAGCACCACCCTGCGAAGCCTCGTAGAAGGGACGCAGCTGCGTGACATAACGAGTAAAAGCGGGCGGGTTTTTCGCGCGGATGGAGGCCAGCGCGCCTTGTTCGTAGGTCGTGCGGGCGAGGGTGAGGAGGTGGGGGGGGGTGGTGGGCGAGGGGGTTAGGGCGTTGAGTTGCAGGAGGAGGAGCTTGGCGCGGGAGAGGAGGGCGGTTGCTTCGGGGTAGGTTGGGGGGGGGGTTTGGTTGAGGGTGGTGAGGAGTTGGGTTAGTTCGCGGTCGGCCATGTTTGTGGATTTTTTTGGGTGGTGGTTTTTGAGGGGTGGGTGGTGGTGGTGATGGAGGAAGGTTGTTTGTTGGGTTTGGGCGGGCAGCGGTGGATGGGCTGTCTTGTGGTGGTGGATGAGATTGGTGGGTGTGGTGTTGGATTGATTTTTGGAGAGGTCGGGTTGTGGGCGCGGGGGAATTTCGCGTCGGTCGGGTGGTTCGCTGGCGGTGGTGTTGCCCGATGGTGGTTTGATGGAGAATGGAAGTTGGAGATGCAAACACACAACACACACCGGGAGCTGTTGGAGGTGCAGGTGAGGCTGGACCGGGCAGCAGGCTGAAAGGCTGACGTGCCGCGCTGTGCTTGGCAGCGGTTGTGCTGGGAGCTCTGGCGGGTGGCGGCAGCTGGCGGTCAGTGACTCTCAGCTGGCAGGAGTTTGCTGACTTCTGTCTGGGCTGGCTCTCGGGTCACATTCCGGTCTCGTTGCTTCTCCCTGGCTTTCACATTCACACTTGCACTTCACGGCAGTCAAGATTTGATTCCACCCCCATGTCCCGCCACGCAGTGCTGGTTTCCGTAATGGTAACCCGGACTCAACCTGGATGCAACCTAAACGCAAACCAGACCCGGTCTGACTGTGACCGCCGGTCGCCTTGGTGCCCTTTGTTGCCAACACGCGACTCGCAAGAGTTCATCCTGCGCGTGCTCAAGGCTCACAGTGCCTCGTCGCCGGCAACAGCCACCGCCTCACCCGCTCAGCCGTGCCAAACCTCTACTTTTAGACGCCCACCAAGCCCGCTCTCCTGATTACTCACGCTCAGGGAAACACTGCGAGATCTCAGTCTCCAGCCCTCAGCCCCCGCACTATCGGGGCAAACCGCCCTCGAGTCATCGGTGGGAAGAGAATCAGATTCTCATGTGGCCGTCGTGCAATTTGCTGTACGCGTGCAAGGTAGGGTAGAGTCGAGCGCCATTTGCGGCTTGGCTCGCCCGACAGGCTGGAATCGCTGCATCGGGCAAGCTGTCGAGGCATGGCCACGGTCCTGGGCGTGCGGCTGTGTGACACCGCGATCGATGCCCGGTCTGCCAGAGCCGTGTGAGGCGCGCCTTTGTCTGATGGCGTCGGGATTGCTGCATCTGCATTTCCATTCTCGTGTTCTCATTGTGCGGGCGGTGTCTGCAGTGATTCCATGTGAAGGTCTTATTTATTTGCTGCTGCCCGGCTGAGGAATGGTGCCTGGGCTGGATTCCTTCCCGCCCTTGGGATCCGTGTTTTGCTCGCCGGCCTGTTGCCTGTTTGCCTGTTCCTTCCAGCGACCTTTGCTTTGCCTTGCGACTCGACTTGCGACTCGGTTTGCGATTCGACTCGACTTGACACTTGCCTTGATCGAGTCTGACCATCACGAAATCTGCAGTTGGGATGGCACTTTACCTGCCACAGCACCACGCATGCTGCACAGCTTGAGCTGCCCCGCAACACCCTGCAGCTCCTCTGGGTATCGAATCGACGACGAGAACCAACACAAAAATCCCAACGACAGCGGCCATGACGTCCTCCTGGCCCAGCGTCCGACCCACAGGCAGGAGCCAGAACTGGACCTACATCGGCCCCAAAGCCGTCCCGCCTGCTCCTGCATCCAGTTCGAGTCCAGACCGGACGGACCGGAAACCCAAGAAACTTCCAGGTACGTAAGAGTGTGTTGTGCGCAGGGAGTGAGACGACCAGATGCACAGCTCCATCGCGGCATTCAAAGTCGTTGGTGGGGCGGCTTCTATTTCTGGCAGACGTTTCGTTTCCACAGAAGAAGCAGGGGACGTCAAATCTTACAGGGGATACCGGGGATACGGGCAGGGGACCAGCACCGCAGAGGCCCCGTGGAGGGGCAGCATCAGGGCAGTGCAGGCAGTGCCGGCGCGCCAAGGTCCACCGTCGGGCCAGCAGCAGAACGGGCACATCACAGGCAAATCACACGCTCCTCGAATCGCGTCAAGCTCGCTTCGCGCCGACCAAGAAGAACGCCGGCCTCGACTGCGATAAGCCACCCGACTGCTTCGGGAGCGGATGCGGTAGTGGCGTGCGTTGGTGCGCGGGGTCCAGCATGGACACTGCGGACGCAGAGGGGATGGACGGGACAAACGGGACACACGGGGTGGACGAGGCAGACCGGGATGGCCAGGGAGAGATGAGATGGGATGGGACGCACCCTGTTCATATCTTTGACACTCGGCGCAATCCTCGCTGCGTCGCCGCGCTGCTGACTGCGCTGGCTGCCCGCTGCGGCAACGTTAGCGGGACAGCGGGACAGCGGGGACCGTTGCTTGCTGCCCCTCCACCATCCCCCGTCGCCGTCACCCATGCTCCATGCTCCATGTTGGGCCCAAGGAACAGCCACAGTCGGCCCCTCAAAAGAAGAAAAGGATCGTGTCTCGCATTTCCCTCGCCGCAGTTCCGCAGCTCCGCAGCTCCTCGGCTTCCAGTCCCGTCCGTCTGAGCTTCCTGGACGCCAGCTTTTATTTTTCCCGGAGCGAGCAGACAGATCCGACCACCGAGCGACCCGAAGACGAAACAACAAGCTGCGAAGTGCGAACAACGACTGACCCCGGCGCGCCCCTCTTTGCCCCTCTGCTGTGGCCTCCCCTGCGCTGCGGCCGCCTTGCCTGGTCCCCGCCATCGCCGCATCGCCTGTATCCCTAACTGGTGGAAGCGGGGGAAAACGCGCGGAAGAGGCCTGCTGTGTGCTTTCGCGGGGTCCGGCCGCGATATCGGGGCATTTCCTTGCTGACAGCTTCGCTTGTTCAATTTATGCAGGCCCGGATCAGCCGCCCGGTGACGACGCTCCCGACACGCCCGACATGCCGCAGTTTGGCGCAACCTTTGTGCCGGGGGGCTATGATGACTACTACATGCCCGAGGTCATCGCCCCGGCCCCCCAGAGGTAAGTCCAGGCGCATCCCGCGTCCCCCGGCGCCGCCCGAAGCGGAGCGATTGGGTGAGGCTCGGCTCGGGCAGGTGAGGCTGGATCCGTGGAGGCTGGAGGCTGACGACTAGTCGGGCTGCGCGCAGGGTAATGCCCGAGGTGCCCCAGAACATGCAAGACGACATCCAGCGCATGGAACTCGAGGCCAACGACTCCGGCCCCAACCGAGACGGCAAAGCGACCGCGAAGACCGACGAGGGAAAGTCGTAAGTGCTAATGTCCCATGCCCGACGACATGATTGGACCCCCACCGCTTCTCCGCTGTGTGGATCAGGCTGGCTGACGACTGGCGCACCCTCGGAGCAGCTTCAAACCCTTCCAGACCAGCGCCGCCGACTCCGCCGCCATGGACGCACCCTCGTTCTCGCCGTTCCCCAAGGTCAAGGGCGAAAACATCCCGCCCAGCGACGAAGAGAAGGAGCAGATCCTGTGGCAGGCCCGCAACCTCGTGCTCCACTCCAACAATGTGTCGATGCAGGTCACCTGGGCCCGCGACACCCTCATCTGGGTCGAGATCGCCCAGGACGCCGCCGCCCGCGAGTGGAAGCGCGAGGGCAAGGACAAGGAGCGGCCCGCCACCCCCAAGACGGAGCACGAGCTGCGCGTCGACGCCGTCAACATCCTCGACTACCTGTCCCAGCAGGACCACCCCGAGGCCACCTTTATGAAGGGCAAATGGCTCGAGTTTGGCAAGTTTGGCTTCCGCGAGAACAAGCGCGAGTCGTACTCGCTCTACAAGAAGGCCGCCGAGATCGGCTACGGCCGCGCCGAGTACCGCATGGGCATGCTGTACGAGAACTCCAACGACATCCCCAACGCCATCAAGCACTACGCCCTGGGCGTCCAGCTGGGCGACTCGGCCTCCAACTACCGCCTGGGCATGATGCACCTCATGGGGCAGCACGGCCACCAGAAGGACTTTTTGCAGGGCCTCGAGATGATCCAGAACGCCGCCGACACGGCCGACGAGGACGCGCCCCAGGGCGCCTACGTCTACGGCATGCTCATCGCCCGCGAGCTGCCCGACATCACCATGCCCGAGAACGTGCTGCCGTGCGACCTCGCCGTCGCCCGCCAGTACATCGAGAAGGCCGCCTACCTGAGCTTCGCCAAGGCCCAGCTCAAGATGGGGCAGGCCTACGAGCTCAGCCAGCTCGGCTGCGACTTCAACCCGGCCTACTCGCTGCACTACTACGGCCTCGCCGCCCGCCAGGGCCAGCCCGAGGCGTCGCTCGGCGTGAGCCGCTGGTTCCTGTTTGGGTACGAGGACCTCTTCCCCAAGAACGAGCAGCTCGCCTTCAAGTACGCCATGGACGCCGCGCAGGCGGGCCTGGCCACGGGCGAGTTCGCCATGGGCTACTACCACGAAATCGGCATCCACGTGCCCAAGGACGTCCGCGAGGCGCGCAGGTGGTACGAGCTGGCGGCCGACCACGGCAACAAGGACGCAAAGGACCGCCTCGACTCCCTCAGCCAGTCTAGAACGCTGACCAAGGCCGACCACGAGACCACCACCCTCACCCGCATCAAGTCGCAGCACGGCTCCCAGCGCGGCGCCCGCCCGGAGCGCTTCAAGACAGCCAACGTCATGCCCACCGTCACCGAGGCCGACCAAAAACCCCCCGGCATCGACTTCCCCGACCCAACCCCGCGCGCCCCCGCCTTCGCCATCAACGTCGAC
>OUNM010432975.1_pt1 | contig 16468 bp, 17 predicted proteins | sample 1769961 | NCBI WGS metagenome assembly OUNM01 (sample SAMEA3914820, study PRJEB12502) | metagenome | biome: forest; material: soil | place: USA | collected 2012-03-12 | depth 0.3 m
CGCTTTCGGTCTGCGCCTCGATCTTCGACAGCTTGGTGACGCCGTCGACCATCCGCGCGACATTGTCGCCGAACAGTTTCTGGATCTGCTCGGGAGTGGCGACCGTATCCTCGATCGTATCGTGGAGGATTGCGGTGGCGATCGTCTCGTCGTCGAGATGGAGGTCGGTCAGGATGCCCGCGACCTCGATCGGATGACTGAAATAGGGGTCGCCGGACGCACGCTTCTGCGAACCGTGCGCCTGGAGCGAAAAGACGTACGCGCGGTTGAGCAGGGCTTCGTCAGCCTCGGGGTCGTAGCTCAGGACCCGATCAACCAGTTCGTACTGACGTAGCATCTAGACCCAAGATGGGGCCGGAATGCGCTGCTTTGCAACAAAAATGCTGGCCGCAAGCGAGGAAGCTTGCCTACGGCCAGCGAGGGGATGTTGTGTGGAGGGTCGCGGTGCGGACACCGCTACCCTGAAATCAGTTCGCCTTGGCGTTGCACTTCGCCAGCGTGTCGGCGTCGAGCGCCTGGCCGCCAACGATGAACGACGTCAGCTTGCCGACGCGCTGCGCGACGAGCTGGCACAGCACGATGTCGCGCTCCGGCGCCTTGGCGGCGTTGAACGCGCCGTCACGGAACTTCCAGACGGTGTCGCGAGTGATCAGGCTGGTCTTGGTCGGCGCCTCGACAGGGATGGCGCTGTAATAGCCAGGGCCCTGGGGCTGCGCGAACGCGGCGGTGCTGCCGAACATGGTGGTAACGGCAAGTGCGGTGAGAATCCTGGGGGCAATGCGGGACATGTTTTCCTCCTTCGTCCGTTGCAACGCACAATAGGTTGCGAATCACCACCTAGTGTATTAGGTTGCCAGTTGCAACTAAAAACGCACATGGCATTTTCATGACGAACGAAATGGGATACGCTGGCGTGGGAAGAGAGGAATTCTGATGGGCGGACACCTGAGGGAACCGCTGCGCGAACTGGTCGAGTGCAGCCTGCCGGCTGCGCTCGAAGCGATGGGTGAGCGCTGGAGTTTCATGATCCTGCGCGCGGCTTTCAACGGCCTGCATCATTTCGAGGAATTCCAGTCCGAGCTCGGTATCGCACGCAATATCCTGGCCAATCGCCTCGCGCGGCTGGTCGAACACGAGATCCTGACGCGCGAGGCGCTGCCCGAGGATCGCCGCAAGATCCAGTATCGCCTGACCGACAAGGGCATGGCCTTGCTGCCGACGATGGTAGCGCTGCGGCAATGGGGTGAGCGCTGGGAGACCGGCGTGCCGGCGACCCCGGTGCTGGTCGACGCGCGCGACATGCGACGCATCCAGCCGATCCAGGTGCTGTCGCACGACGGGCGTCCGCTCGGGAAAGGCGATCTGCATTGGGCGTTGCCGGAGGACGTGGTCGGTGAGGAAGAGCCGTTGCAGCAGGCGGCCGAGTAACTAGCCCAGCTTCTCGATGAAGTCGCGCACCGGGCCGGGGATCGGCACCGGTCGCCCGGTCGGCAGATGGACGTTGACCGTCACCAGCCGCACCACCGAATGGAGCTCGCCGGTCGTGGCGTGGCACAATTCGAACAATTGCGTCATGCTGGTCGAGCCGAGCCGCTCGACCTTCACATACGCCAGGATCACGTCGCCATAGGAAAACGGCTTGAGGAACTCGACCTCGGCGTGGCGCACGTGGAATTCGGTCTCGGTCCAGACCGGGCCGAGCGCGCCGGCGATCCCGGTCCATTCCCAGAAGTCGGTCCCCGCGACATCGGCATATTCGAGATAGCGCGAGTTGAAGACCACCTTCTGGCCGTCAATCTCGGCATAGCGGACCTTGAGCTGGGTGGCGAAGGCGAAACCGGGACGAGTCATGCCCGCCCCTTATCGCGCGATTCAGAGGACCGCCACCTCGGTACGGTCGCGGCCATTGGCCTTGGCGACATAGAGCGCGGCATCGGCCCCGCCGAACAGGGCGTCGATTTCCCGGTCCGGCAGGACGGGATTGAGCCCGATGCTCATCGTGATGTGGAGGGGCTTGCCTCCGGGGGTCGGGATCGCGCTCGCCGCAAGCACTTCGCGCAGCCGGTCGCAGATCAGCGCCGAGGCCGGGAGCGGGAGCCCGGTGAACAATATCCCGAATTCCTCGCCGCCGATCCGTCCGATCGCATCCTCGTGGCGGAGATTTTCGCGCAACAAATCGGCGAGCATCAGCAAGGCGGCATCGCCGGTGGCATGGCCGTGCGTGTCGTTGACGCTCTTGAAATGGTCGAGATCGAGCAGGGCGAGCGTCGCCGGCTGGCCGGTGCAGCGCGCCATCGCGTCCTCGACCCGGCTGCGGAAAGAGGCGCGGTTGAGGACCCCGGTCAATGGGTCGGTGGTCGCCGCGCGCTCGAGCTCGGCCTCGCGTTCCTTGCGGCGGCCGAGGTCGCGGATCACGCTGACCACGGCGACGATGACGCCGTCGCTGCCGCGCACGGCGCGCGTATTGGTTTCGAACCAGCCGGTGTCGCCATTGGCCTTGATAGCGCGATACTCGACGTTGAAGACGCTGTCAGGCGCGGCGAGTGCCTGGAGATGGACCGCACGGACCTTGTCGCGATCGTCGGGATGGACCAGCTCGCGCGCGTTGGTGCCGATCAGCGACTCGGGTTCGAACAATCCCAGCTCGCGTACCGCCGGCGAGGCGAAACGGATCGTCCCGTCGGGGTCCAATGTCAGCATGATGTCGGTCGCATTGTCCGCGAGCAGGCGATAGCGCGCCTCGTTTTCGGCCAGTTGCGCCATTAGTTTGTCGCGCTGCACAAGAGCCGCGGCGACCGGCAGGGCGATCATGAACAGGATCGCGAGATAGAATTGGAAGAATTGCAGCCGCGCCGCTTCGGATCCGTGCATCAGGTTGATCGGCCCGTGTCCCTGCACCGTCAGGATGCCGCCCATCGTCGCGATGATCAGGATGCCGACCGCGGCACCGGGGCGCTGGAACAGGAAAGTCCCCATCACCAAGGGCACCATCGGCAGGAACAGCAGGGGCAAAGCCGTCTGGGTGAAGACACCATACGACACGCCCATGCCGAACAGGGTGGCGAAGACCGCCTTGATGCCGCCGCGGCGGCGGTGGAATGCGACCCAGTCGATGTCCTTGCGGCCGATCTGCAGCGCGAACGGCGCACCGATCAGGGTCCCGGTGCCATGGCCGAGCACCCAGTCGAACAAGGCCGAGACGAAATCGAGATGGAGCAGGCGCGACGCGATCCCGGCGCCGACCAGGCCGCTGGCGAGTGGTGCGGCGATCACGGCGGCCAGGACGAACATCGCGATCGAGCGATTATTGGCGAACCGGTCGCGCGCAACGCCGAGATGGACGAGCAGCGCGCTCGCCAGGACGCCCTCGCCGACATTGATCGCGGCGAAGACCGGGGCCCAGATCGGCGTCCTGGAGAACATCGCCGATGCCACGCAGGCACCGATGGCGGCGGCGAGCGCGATCGCCGGCCAGCGCCGCCTCGGCTGGTTGCACAAGGCGCCGATCAGCGGCGCATTGGCCAGCCACAGCAAGGCTATTCCACCCGACAGGCGCGTCAGCGTGATCGCGAATGCGGCAAGCAACGCGTAACTCAGGCCGATGCCAATGAGCAGCGCGACCTGCCCTGGAATCTTCGGTCCCATGCCAAAATGGGTAGGGTATAGGGGTTAAGGCGGAGTTTCCCCTCCGCCTTTTTATCTCAGAAAAGCAGCTTGATACCGACCATGGCGAGCACGATCGCGAGGATCGGGCCGAGGAAGCGGTCCGAGACGCGGCTGGCGATCAGGCTGCCGATGATGATCCCGGGCACCGACCCGATCAGCAGCGAGCCGAGCAGGGTGAAATTGACCGATCCCAGCATCCAGTGCCCGATCCCGGCAAGCAGGGTCAGCGGCACGGCGTGCGCGATGTCCGACCCGACCAGCCGGTTCATCGGCGAGCGCGGATAGAGGACCAGCAACGCGGTCATGCCGAGCGCGCCCGCGCCGACCGAGGTCAGCGAGACCAGTGTGCCGAGGATCGCGCCGAGCAGGATCGTCCAGGCCGCGACGCGCCCCTCGGGCTGGGCCGAGAAACGGCCGGTCAGCCAGCCGACCAGCCGCGGGCGGAAGATCGCCGCGGCCGCCGACAGGATCAGGGTCAGCCCGAGCACGACCGAGATGGTGTGCCCGGTATCCTCTGCCTTGCGCGCGGCATAACCGAGCGCGACCAGCGTCAGGATCGTCGCCGGGACACTGCCGGTCGCGAGCCGGCGCACGACTTTCCAGTCGACCGTCCCGCGCCAGCCATGGACCGTGGTGCCGACCGTCTTGGTCGCCGAGGCGTAGAGCAGGTCGGTCCCCACCGCGGTCGCGGGGTGAAAGCCGAACGCGAGGACGAGCAGCGGCGTCATCAGCGACCCGCCACCGACGCCGGTCAGCCCGACCACGAGCCCGACGAGCAGGCCTGCCAGCGGATAAAGCCAGTTGATCACGAAGATGCGCTGAAACGGATCATGCCGGTGTCTCCTCGCCGAGCCATTTGACGACGAAGACGACCCAGAAGACCGGGGTGATCAGCACCAGCCAGAACGTCGACAGGATGAACAGCCAGACCCCGTCCAGGAAGCCGATCAGGCTCGCGATACGCGGGGCATCGGCGCACGTGGCGATCAACCCTTCGACCTCGCATTTGTACGCATCGCCGAGGCAATCGGCGGCCCATCCGCACAGCAAAGGTATCGCGATCGGCGCCGTGGCGGCCACGGCGGACCATAGCCAACCGCGCGTGTCGGGTGTCATCCCGCTTTGGCGCTCGGCGTATTGACCCCCATCGATTGCAGGTATTTGCGCACGTTGCGCGCGGCCTGGCGGAGGCGCTGCTCGTTCTCGACCATCGCGATCCGCACGTAGCCCTCTCCGTTCTCGCCATAGCCCACCCCTGGGGCAACCGCGACCTTGGCGTGAGTCAGCAATTGTTTGGAGAACTCAAGGCTGCCTAAATGCTGGAGCGCGGGCGGCAGCGGCGCCCAGGCGAACATCGACGCTGGCGGCGGTGGAATGTCCCAGCCGGCGCGGCCGAAGCTCTCGACCAGCACGTCGCGGCGCTTGTGGTAGAGTTGGCGGTTCTTCTCGACGATGTCCTGCGGGCCATTGAGCGCGGCGCAGGCCGCAGCCTGGATCGGGGTGAAGGCGCCGTAGTCGAGATACGATTTCACGCGCGTCATCGCCGCGATCAATTTCTTGTTGCCGACGGCGAAGCCCATCCGCCAGCCCGCCATCGAATAGGTCTTGGACAAGGACGTGAACTCGATCGCAATGTCCTTGGCGCCCTTGACCTGGAGGATCGACACGGTCGGCTTGCCGTCGAAATAGAGTTCCGAATAGGCAAGGTCGGACAGGATCCAGACCTGGTTCTCCTTGGCCCAGGCGACCAGCCGCTCGTAAAAGGCCAGGTCGACCGTCTCGGCGGTCGGGTTGGACGGGTAGTTGACCACCAGGATCGACGGGCGCGGCACGGTGAAGGCGATCGCGCGCTCGAGGCTCTCGAAATAATGTTCGTCGGGCGTGGTCGGGACGGCGCGGATCGTGGCGCCGGCAATGATGAAGCCGAAGGTATGGATCGGGTAGCTCGGATTGGGCGCGAGCACGACGTCGCCCGGCGCGGTGATCGCGGTGGCGAGGCTGGCAAGCCCTTCCTTCGATCCCATCGTCACGACCACCTCGGTCTCGGGATCGACCTCGACCCCGAAGCGGCGGCCGTAATAATTGGCCTGCGCCTTGCGCAGCCCGGGAATGCCCTTCGATTGCGAGTAACCGTGCGCATCGGGCTTGCGCGCGACCTCGCAGAGCTTGTCGATGACGTGCTGCGGCGGGGGCAAATCGGGATTGCCCATGCCGAGGTCGATGATGTCCTCTCCTGCCGCGCGCGCCGCTGCCCGCATGCCGTTGACCTCGGCAATGACATAAGGCGGCAGACGCTTGATGCGGTAGAAATCGTCGGACATCGTAACTCCTTTCACCGCCGTCCTTAGGACATAAGCGGGCAAGCGCGAAACCACCTTGTCTTGTTGCTGCGATAGGGGGGCGGCAGGTGGAGACAAATATGCGGTTGCCGCGTTCGATCGGCCAGCAAACGGGAGAGAGAGGATGATCGCCTTGTTGCTCGCCGCGGCTGCCGAGGCGCCGCTTTGCCACGGCGCCGGACTCGACCGCGCGGTGGCGCGTTATGCCCTCACGGCGAAAGCGATGAATCCGCGCCGTACCGCCAGACTCTACACCATTGACGGCGTGCTGGTCGGGCCGAAGGGCGAGCCGATCAGCGGACCGGTCGAGATCGAGGCCTTCCTCGCCGGGTTCGGCGGCTACAAGCTCGGCGAGCAGGTGATGACGATCGATGCGACCAGCGCCGCGGAGGGCGGCGGCTGGCGGACCGATGGCGTGTACCGGCAGCGCGGCAATGATCCGAAAGGCGCAGCATTCGAGGCCGGCGGGCGCTTCCGTGCCGAGTGGCGCTGCACTAAAGCGGGTTGGCGCGTGGCGCGGATGCAGACTTTCCCCGGGGGGTGACAATGGCCGATCAGAACACGCCGAGCCTCGAGGACATGCAGCACTGGACCTGGGTGATGGGCCGGGCGCAGCAGATGATGCTCGAATCGGGGATCGGGGCGGGTGCACCGGTAATCCCGGGATTCAACGATCCCGCGACGCTCGCGCGGATCGGCGATTTCTGGTCGGACAGCCTCAAGCTCTGGCAGCGTTTCCTCGATCCCAAGGCGGCGGAAGGTACGCCCGACCCGGCAGCGGCCAGGGACAAGCGCTTCAAGTCCGAAGCGTGGCAGAACCCGGTGTTCGACTGGATGCGGCAATCCTACCTGATGATCGCCGATCATTTGCTCAAGCAGGTCGACGCGATGGAAGGGCTCGACCCCAGGCAGCGCGAGCAGTTCCGCTTCGCGACGCAGGGCTTCATCGACGCCTTGAGCCCGAGCAATTTCGCCTTCACCAATCCCGACGTGATCCAGAAGACGATCGAGACGCGCGGGGAGAATTTGCTCAAGGGCCTCACCAACATGCTCAACGATATGGGCAAGGGGCAATTGACGCATACCGACCCGCAAGCATTCGAGGTCGGCCGCAACCTCGCCACCACGCCGGGCAAGGTCATTCATCGCTCGCCCTTGTTCGAGCTGATCCAATATTCGCCGACCACCGAGAGCGTGCTCGAGACGCCGCTGGTGATCTTCCCGCCCTGGATCAACCGCTTCTACATTCTCGATCTCACGCCCGAGAAGAGCTTCATCCGCTGGGCGGTCGACCAGGGGCTGACCGTGTTCATGGTGTCGTGGAAGTCGGCTGATGCCAGCCTGGCCGAGACGACCTGGGACGATTATGTCCGCGCCCAGGTCGAGGCGATCGACGTGATCCGCGACCAGCTCGACGTCGAGAGCGTCCATGCGATCGGCTATTGCGTGGCGGGGACGACGCTGGCGGCGACGCTTGCCTACCTCACCGCGAAAGGCGAGGCGGCGAAGGTCAGGAGCGCGACTTTCTTCACAGCGCAGGTCGATTTCGCCGATGCCGGCGACCTGCTCAATTTCGTCGACGACCAGCAGCTCGACATGATCAAGCAGCTTTCGCCCGACGGGTTCCTCGACGGGCGCTACATGGCGGCGACCTTCAACCTGCTGCGCGGGCGCGACCTGATCTGGAATTATGTTGCCAACAATTACCTGCTCGGACAGGATTATGTGCCGTTCGACCTGCTCCACTGGAATGGCGACACGACCAATCTGCCGGCCAAATGGCATCTCGCTTATCTGACCGATCTCTATCGCGACAATCTGCTGGTCCGCCCGGGTGCGCTGGGGATTGCCGGGACGCCGCTCGACCTGACCAAGGTGAAGACGCCGAGCTACATCCAGGCGGGACGCGAGGATCATATCGCGCCGGCCGAGAGCGTGTGGAAGATCACCCATCTGTTCGCCGGGCCGCTCAAGTTCGTGCTGGCGGGGTCGGGGCACATAGCCGGGGTGGTCAACCCGCCGGCGGCGGGGAAATACCAATATTGGACCAACGACAAACCGGCCGGGACGCTGGCCGAATTCGTTGCCGGCGCGACCGAGACCAAGGGCAGCTGGTGGCCGGACTGGATCGGCTGGATCCGCGAGCAGGATGCGACCGAGGTAAAGGTGAAAGGCGCTCGTAAACCCGGCAAGGGCAAGAAGCGCGAGGCCATCACCGACGCCCCCGGAGACTATGTCCGGGAACGCTAAGTTACTGTTTTGTTTCCGTTGTGACGCTTATGTTGCGCTGCACAAAAATCGCTTGACCTTTTGCCGCGATTTACTATTTGTGCAGTGCAGCAATGACGCGGCGGAGAAACAGGATCATGGCGAGCAAGACCCCCGAGACCAAGGCAGCGAAGCCCGCGGCCAAGGCGCCGGTGAAGCGCGCTCCTGTCAAAACCGCGAAGCCCGTTTCGGTTCCGGCCGAAACGGCGCCCGTCGTCGTTGCGGAAACCCCTGCCGTAGAGCAGCCGGCGGCGATCACCGTCGAGACCCCCGTAGTCGAGACCGTTACCGAAACCCCCGTGGTTCAAACCCCCCCGGTTCAAACCCCGGTGATTCAAACCATCGCCGCAGTCGCCGAGCAGGCGCCGGCTGCCATCAAGAAGGAAGTGACCAAGATGAACGAGCAGATCAAGGACGCCGCCGAGAAGGGCCAGGCCTACTTCAACGATTTCACCGCCAAGGCGAAGGCTGCGGCCGAAAAGAGCGCCAAGGCGTTCGAGGACGCCAACGAGTTCAACAAGGGCAACATCGAAGCCCTTGTCGAGTCGGGCAAGATCGCTGCCAAGGGCTTCGAGACCCTCGGCCAGGATTACGCTGACTATGCTCGCAAGCAGTTCGAGACCGCCACTGCGGCGTTCAAGGGCTTCGCGGCCGTCAAGTCGCCGACCGAGCTGTTCAAGCTGCAGTCGGACTATGTCCGCGGCCAGTTCGACTCGTTCGTCGCCGAGAGCTCGAAGAACACCGAAGCGATGATCAAGCTGGCCGGCGATGTCGCCAAGCCGATCTCGAACCGCGTTGCGCTCGCGGCCGAGAAGCTGAAGGTCGCTGCATAAGCAATTTCACTTTCGGGTGAGAGAATGAGGGCGGTCGCCATAGGCGGCCGCCCTTTTTCGTTTTGGATCGTATCAGTTGCGTTTTGGCCCTCTCCCGATTGCGGAAAGGGATTGGGTCGTCAGTCGATGATCTGCCCCCCTTCCGCCGCCAGCCGCGCGATCCCGTCCTTCATCGCCTGGACCTGTTCGGGCGAATGGCCTTCCCATTGGTCGACCTCGCCGACGATCCGCAGCGGATCGCGCGAGCGGTAGGACAAGGTCGGATTGCCGGGGAATTTCTTGTCGGTCAGATTGGGATCGTCGACAAAGTCGCCGGTCGGCTCGACGATGTAGATGCGCTGGCGGCCATCGCCCTGCGCCAGTTCGGCGCCCCAGATCGCGGCTTCGAGCGCACCGGCGAAATAGATCCAGGACATGGGTGTGCCGCCGCGATAGTTCGACCTGAATCCTGCCGAGAGCAGGTCGCCGGGCTTCAGGTCGGCGCGCGTGCCGTGGTAGAAAAGTCGGGAAAGCTTGCCATCGGTCGTCATCGCGTTGCTCCTCTGCTGCGAATCGAGGGCAAGGCACATGCACCAGGGACCCCGGCTTGCCGCAATCCCCACCTCGTGGTACATGATGATAGTGGGAAGAGCCGTTGGGCCTCCCGACCCCCAAAATCGCAAATCTGGAACAGCCGATTGCCGTGCACGTGCGACCATGATCGGTCGCTTTGCGGCGATCCGCGCCGGGAAAAGCCCTTAACGACGCGACACCCTCTTGCCCCAGCGGGGGGCGATGCCATATTTTTGTCTCCGATGCTCGATCCCAACATCATGATGGCCAACGATCCCGACCGGGTCGACGACGGCAATGGCGCCAATAATGGCGACGACGACACCGGCGTCGGGCTCGCCACGCGTACCCGCACGCGGACCAAGGAGCCGACGCCGTATCGCGTGCTGATGCTCAACGACGATTACACGCCGATGGAATTTGTCGTCCTGTGCCTGCAGCGCTTCTTCCGCATGACCACCGAGGAAGCGACCCGCGTCATGTTCCACGTCCACCAGAAGGGTGTGGGGGTGTGCGGCGTGTTCAGCTACGAAGTCGCCGAGACCAAGGTCAGCCAGGTGATCGACTTCGCGCGCCAGAACCAGCACCCGCTGCAATGCACGCTGGAGAAGGCGTAGGGGTCGGATGGTCCGGAACGAGATTCTCGAGACCGCCTTCGAGCAGGTCGATGGAAAGTGGGTCTGGTATCCGAGAGCATTCTCGCGAGGCGTGGTCGTCAGTTCCGAGGAACGTGATCTCTATCTGGCGTTTCGGCCGTTCGCTTTTCGGAAAGCCGTTGCGGGACGCCCGGCAACGCAGCCGAGGCGGCCCTATTTCCCGCCATTGAAGAAGGTACTCCGCGCGATCTTTTCGGCGTTCTAGGGTCCTGGGCGCCGGGGTTTGCCGCCGGCAAAGCCGTCGGCCGGATCGGGCTGGACGCCCGTCCGCCGGCCGCGCGGGGCGGTGCGCATGGCGCACCGGACCGGGCGTAGCCGACCCTCCGCCCCGCAATATTACCTTAACCATCAAGTGTTTCGCTGCGGGACGCGGCCAAATCCGTGGGCGAATAGGTAAGCCTTTTCGGGTAAGGCGCTACGCGCCGGGGTCGTTCCCCGATGCGGCGAAAGGTCAGCGTGGTCGATTGGCGGAAATGGATGGCAAGGCAGAGCCGCGCGACGATGCTCGCGCTGCTGCTCGGCGTGCCCATGCTCGCCGTCTCGGCCAAGGCTGCGGTGATCGCTTATTACGCCAATCTCGCCCGAGCCGAGGCGCCGCCACTGCCGCCGATCGGTTATGAGAGTGAGGACCATTTCCCCGGCGCCGCGCTGTTCTACGTTGCTGAGGAGCAGGCGGCACCGACCGCGGGCACGACTGGCACCACCGCTCTGCCCGACCTGCCGATCCCGGCCAATGCCGATCTGACCCCCGATACCGACGGTACGGTGCGCCCGGCCCAGCCTTTCTCGATGGCCGGCGCCTCGGCGCTCGACCGCGGGCGCGCGCTCGATTGCCTGGCGACCGCAATCTATTACGAGGCAGCGTCGGAAAGCGAGGAAGGCCAGCGCGCCGTCGCCCAGGTAATCCTCAACCGCGTCCGCCATCCTGCCTTCCCATCGACCGTGTGCGGGGTGGTCTATCAGGGGTCGGAAAAGAGCACCGGCTGCCAGTTCAGCTATGCCTGTGACGGATCGATGGCGCGCACCCCGATGCGATCGGCGATGGACCGCGCGCGGCGCTACGCGTTCGATGCGCTCAACGGCTATGTCGTGAAGGGCGTCGGGCTGGCGACGCATTACCATACCTATGCGGTGACCCCGTCATGGAACCGCAGCCTGGTGATGACCGACGCGATCGGCGCGCATTTCTTCCACCGCTGGAAGGGCTATTGGGGCACGCCAGCGGCGTTCAGCAACGCGCGCTATCGTGGCGGTGAGCCGCTGCCGGGGCCGCATGCCAAGCTGGCGCCACCGGTCACGCCTCTGCCCTCGACCCAATTCGCCAGTTACACGCCGGCACCGGGCATGCCGGCGCCGGCGGCGATGCCCGCGGCGCGGACCAATCCCGAGTTGATCCAGCCGGGCTATGCCGATGCCAGCGTGGCGAAGGCGCCGGTCGCGAAGAGCGACGACAATCTGCCGGCCGAATCGCAGATTCTCGACCGCTGGAAGGATTCGGGCAAGCCGTTGCGCTGAGCCCGTCCGCCGTCCCGGCGAAGGCCGGGATCGCCGGCGGATCCTGCCTTGCGCCATCGCCAAAAGTCCCGGCCTGCGCCGGGACGACGAGCCAGTCTATTTCCCCAGATATTTCGCCCACCAGTCGAGCATGCGCTTGCGCAGATCGGCCTGGTGCTCGGGCTGGCGGATGCCATGGCCTTCCTCGGGATAGATCATCAGCGTGGTCGGCACGCCCATTTCCTTGAGCGCGTGCCAATATTCGATCGACTGGGTCGGCGGCACCTCGATGTCGCGTTCGCCGACATAGATAAAGGTCGGGGTCCGCGCCTTCCTGATGAAGGTGATCGCCGACGCCTTCACATAGGGATCGGGATCGTCATAAGCCGACTTGCCGAAGAACGGGATCATCCACTGGTCGATGCCGTTGGTGCCGTAATAGCTGATCCAGTTCGACAGGCCCGCGCCAGCGGCGATCGCCTTGAAGCGGTTGGTCTGGGTGTTCGCCCACATCGACATGAAGCCGCCATAGCTTCCCCCGGTCAGGCCGAGCCGGTTGTCGTCGACCGGCGCGACCTTCTCGACCGCGTCGATCCCGGCGAGGATGTCGCGCAGGTCGCCGCCGCCGAAGTCGCGCTTGTTGGCGGCGGTGAACGCCTCGCCCTGGCCGTACGACCCGCGTGGATTGGGATAGAAGAGATAATAGCCGCGCCGCACCAGCTCGGCTTCATAGCTGTCCGCCTCGATGAACCGCGGCGACGTCGCCGAGGACGGCCCGCCATGGACGTTGACGATCATCGGGGCCCTATCCGAAGCCGGGTCGGCGGGCGGGGTGCGCGGGCCGATCAGCCAGCCCTGCACGTCATAGCCGTCATTCTTCCAGGTGACGCTGCGTGACGACACGCTCGGTGCCAGGCCGTCATTGTCGGTGGTGATCTTCCTCGGCACCCTGGCCGGCCCGGCATAAAGCGCGGGGGCGTGCTCGTAATCCTGCAGCTGGGTCGCGATCACCGATCCGTCGGCGCTATAGACGACGCGGCCGTCGCCGGCACCGAAGCTGGCGGGCTGTTCCCACATCACTTGCGTGCCCTTGCCTGGCGCGAAGCTCGCGACCTGCATGTTCGATCCCATCAGCCGGGTCTCGCGGATGCCGGCCCTAGTCCAGGCGAACGAGGTCACCGTCGCCTTGTCGCCCGCGGTCGCGTTGACCGGGGTGCCGCCGGCAAACGGCACCGTCCAGATGTCGCCGCCTACCGGCCCGAAATCGCTCATCAATCCGCCGATCCAGGCGACGGTCTTGCCGTCGGGGGAGATGCGTGGGAAATTGATCTGCGTGCTCGGCTTGGCGATGTTGCGCACCGCGCCGGTCGCGGCGTCGATCGCGTCGAGCGTCGCCACCCACCAATTGTCGTCGCCATTGCCCACCGCCGTGGTCGCGACGAACCCCTTGCCGTCGGGGGTCCAGTCATATTCGTAGACGTAGCGGTTCGCGGGGGAGACCGGTTTGATGTCGGCCGTCGCGCTGCCGAGGGGGAACACCGCAATGCGTTGTTCGTCGTTGGTCTCGCCGATCTCGCCGACCAACCGGACGCCGGGCTGGGTCGCGCCCGATTCCTTGCCGGCATTGAGCGTCACCAGCACCGCGACGCGCGTACCGTCCGGTGAAAAGCGCGGGGTCTGGGCGATCCCCTTGATGGTGGCGAGCGACGCATAGGGAAGGCCGGCGACCGGCCCGCCGGTCAGGGCATTGCCGGCGGCCCACCACAATTCGGTGACGCCTTTCGCGCGATCGCGCTGCAGCCAGGCGAGGCCCTTGGGTCCGAAGGTCAGCCCCGAATAGCTGCAGGTTGCGCAGGGATCTATCGTGGTCAGGATATGCCCGTCCTTGACCGCGCGCAGCACGATCTTGCCGTGCGCCGGCTTGCCGCTTTCCGTGTCGGCGGTCTCGACGCTGGCCACCATGTCGCCCGCCGGGGACAGCGCCAGACTGGCATAAGCGTGCATCGGCTGCGGGGCGGGTGCGGCGGCAGTGGTGGCGAGCAGGGCAGCAATTGCGAGGGTCTGGCGCATCGGCGACTCCATGGAGGATGGCGATCGATAGGCCCGCCGCCTGCCGCCGAAAAGAGGAAGGGAGGCCGCGCCGTCCCGCGCAGGTATCGTGGCGTACCGACGGCGGCGCGAAAGGGATCGCGAAAAAGGGGCCGGTTGCCCGGCCCCTTCTCCTCGCCCGAAGGCAATCTGCTTACCAGTGGCGGCTTACCAGTGACGGCCGGGGTTGCGGCCGTTGTCCCGCCCGTAGCCGCGGTCGTTCTTCTGGAACTTCACCTTGGCGCTCAGCACATCGTAGCGGCGCTCGAGATCGGCGCGTTCGCGCATGTCGATCCGGCCACCCGAGACGCGGTAGCGATATTCGAGGCCCTGGATCCCGCGCAGCTCGTTCTGGAGCCCGCGCGCCTCGAACCGGTTGAGCGCGCCCGAACGGATGCCCTGGTCGATCCGCATCTGGATCATCTGCGCGCGCTGGTTGACCGGCGCGAACGGCGCGGCACCGGCGACGGCGGGGATGGCGGCAGTGGCGACGCCCAGGCCCGCCAGCAGAACAGTCAGCTTTTTCATGTCTCTCACTCCTTTGGCGACCGAACGATCCGGTCGAGGAGAGAATTGGGCCCTATCTGTCGCGACCATGTCCCGGCGATTGTACGAATGTGTCGCAGGCGGTCGCCAGGGCGAAAGCTTCGTTCAGGTACATGAACTTTAGCTGTCGATTTAGCGGAACGAATAGGGCACCGGCCCGCGCGCATCGGGGTCGATGCTGATTTCGCTCGCTGCCGGCGGGAACGCGCGCTGGTCGCAATCGGCGCGCGGGCAGATGCGGCACGATACGCCGATCGGGGTCGCGACATCATCGGGGTGGATGCCATCGGCATAGACGAAATCGGCGGCGTGGATTTCTTCGCAGCCCAGCGTCACGGCATAGCGTCGCGGACTGCGCGTGTAGCTGCCCGACGGCTTGACCAGTCCCTTGGCCATCGAGACGTAGCGCGTGCCATCGGGCGTCTCGGCGAACTGGACCGCGATGCGATCGGGGATCGCGACCGCTTCGTGCACGCCCCATAACGGACAGGCGCCGCCGAACCGCGCGAACTGGAAGCGGGTTGCCGAATGCCTCTTGGTGATGTTGCCCGCCATGTCGACGCGGCAGAAGAAGAACGGAATGCCGGTCGCCCCCGGCCGTTGCAGTGTCGAGAGGCGGTGGCAGGTCTGTTCGAAACTCGTCCCGAAGCGCCGGCACAGCCGATCGATGTCGTGGCGCAATTCGCGCGCGGTGGCGCGGAAGCGGGCATAAGGCATCAGCAAGGCGCCCGCGGCGTAATTGGTCAGTCCCGCCGCGAGGAGGGCGCGCCCGGCATCCGATGCGAGCCCGTCCGCCGCGATGTCGCGGATGAGTCCAGCGAATTCGAGCCGCGCGAGCTGGTGCGCCAGCGCGAACAACCGGCTTTCGACCGGGAGCGCGGGGTCGAGCCGCAGGACGCGCGCGCCGGTGTCGTAGCTGCGCACCGGACCGCCCAGTTCCTCTTCGGCCTGGACCGTGACACCGAACCGCTCGGCCAGCCGTTCCTCGAGCGCGGATGCGGCGATCGCGCCGTCGCCGAGCTGGTCGGCAATGTCCTCCGCCGCGCGATCGAGCGGATCGACATAATTGCGCTCGGCGTGGAACCAGTCGCGTACTTCCTCCCACGGGAAGCGCGCCGATTCCGCGGCACCCGCCGCGAACCGGTCGTCGAACGCGCGAAGCTGTTCCTGCGAGCGGCGGAACGCGGCATGGAGCGCGACCATCCGTCGTGCGAGTTGCGGCTGCTGGCGCGCGCCGCGGCGCAAGGTCGCCTCGTCGAGCCAGGCATCGGGCACGCTGGGATCGGTCGAGGCCTCGATCGCGTCGACCAGCAGCATCGATTCGTCGGCGGCGGCGATCGCCTCGCCCTCGGCGGGGAACGCGCGGGCGAGCGCGACCATCACCAACGGCGTGATCGGCCGGTCGCCATTCTCGATCTGCGAGAGGTACGACACCGACACCGAGAGCTGCGCGGCCAGCGCGCGCTGGCTCAGCCCGAGCCGCTGGCGCAGCGCGCGGAGGCGATGGCCGGCGAAGATGCGGCGCGCGGTGTCGGTCATGTCGCGAGGATAGTTTGCAAACTCCATCCGGACAAGTTTGCAACATTACAGTTGCAGCATCACGCTGCTAGGGGAAAGAAGCCCGATCCGCATCAGGAGCACCCATGTCCTCGACCATCGCCGAACTCGAACGCAAGCGCGCCGCCGCGAGGCTGGGCGGAGGCGAGAAGCGCATCGCCGCGCAGCATGCCAAGGGCAAGCTGACCGCGCGCGAGCGGCTCAACGTGCTGCTCGACGAAGGATCGTTCGAAGAGCTCGACATGTATGTCGAGCATAATTGCGTCGATTTCGGCATGCAGGACCAGATCATCCCGGGTGACGGCGTGGTCACCGGATCGGGCACGATCAACGGCCGGCTGGTGTTCGTGTTCAGCCAGGACTTCACCGTGTTCGGCGGCTCGCTGTCGGAGCGCCATGCGCAGAAGATCTGCAAGATCATGGACATGGCGATGAAGGTCGGCGCGCCGGTGATCGGCCTCAACGATTC
>OUNM011181294.1_pt1 | contig 16457 bp, 8 predicted proteins | sample 1769961 | NCBI WGS metagenome assembly OUNM01 (sample SAMEA3914820, study PRJEB12502) | metagenome | biome: forest; material: soil | place: USA | collected 2012-03-12 | depth 0.3 m
AACGTCATCGGGTGGCAGATCGACAACGAGACATCGAGCTACGGCGCGGCCAATGACGACGTTTTCGTGGGCTTCCAGCACCATCTGGAAAAAAAATTCGGCACGCCCGAAAACCTCAACAAGGCATGGTTTCTCAACTATTGGGGCCAGGACATCCATTCCTGGGCGGACCTGCCGACCCGGGACGGCGCGCAAAGCACGGGCTATAAGCTCGAATGGTCGCGCTGGAGCCAGATGCGCGTGACCGACTTCCTGCACTGGCAGTCGGATCTGGTTCGCGAATGCGCCGGACCGCGCCAGTTCGTGACGACCGACTTTGCCGGGCAGATGCATGCCGATGTCAACGAGGAGGCCGTTGCGGCCTCACTCGATATTGCGGGCGTCAACATCTACCATTGGTCTCAGCCGGACTATTACAACGGCGCCGACCAGGCGGCCCAGGCCGACTTCACCCGGTCGCTGAAGGGCGGCAACTTCCTGGTGACCGAGACCAACGCCCAGACGACGGACTGGAGCTCGTCCTTCCAGTATCCGCCTTACGACGGCCAGTTCCGCGAAGACGTCTATACGCACATCGCCAACGGCGCCAACATGGTCGAATACTGGCACTGGGCGTCGATCCCCGCCAACCAGGAAACCTATTGGAAGGGCGTGTTGTCGCACGATCTCGAGCCGAACCGCGCCTATGCCGAGATGAGCCGTACCGCGCACGAACTACAGTCGATCGGCCCGCGATTGGTCAACCTCAAGATCCACAACGACGTCGCCATCCTGTGGAGCCGCGATTCGCTCAACGCCATCAACGACATGCCATTCGCCAAGGACAGCCAGTGGGGCGGGGGCGGCAGCAAGGCCGACTACGGGTCCTTGGTCCGGCAGATTCACCGGTCGCTCTACGACCTGAACACCGGTGCGGACTTCGTCTTTCCCGAGACGCAGGACTTCTCGTCGTACAAGCTGCTGATCGTCCCGGCGCTCTACGTCGCCGACGACGCGCTTCTCCAGCGCATCTCGGACTACGTCAAAAAGGGCGGGCACGTCCTGATGACGTTCAAGAGCGGCTTCACCAACGAAAACACGGCGGTACGCTGGACCCTGGCGCCGGGGCCGCTGCGCGAGGCGCTCGGCTTCCACTATCAGGAATTCTCCAACCTGCCGCAGCCGCTCGCGCTGAAGGACGACCCCTATCACGCCGCCAGCGACAACAAGGTGCAGCACTGGGCCGAATTCCTCCAGCTCGATACGGCCAAGGCGCTGGCCTGGTACGATCATCCCTTCTATGGCCGCTGGCCCGCGATCACGGCCAACAGTTACGGCACGGGCAAGGTGATCTACGAAGGGACCTACCTCTCCGACAAGCTGCAGACGGAGGTGCTGCGGGCTTACCTGGCCGAACTCGGCATGACGGGACCCGACCAGCAACTGCCGAAAGGCGTCCACGCGCAAAAAGGCCTCAACGGCTTCAACCGCCAGGTCCGCTACTACTTCAACTATTCAGGCACGGAGGTCACCTTCCCCTACGCCAATAAGACCGGCAGCGATCTCCTGAAAGGCCGCAAGGTGGCCTCCGGGGATAAGCTGACCCTGGCCCCCTGGGACCTGGCCATTATCGAGGAAGACGGGAAGTAGGGCCGGACATCCATATGCGGCCCAGGGCTGCGGTTTCCGCTCCGTCAGTCGCTTCGTAACGGCTGGCTCGATCGGGCCGGCGAGGCCGAAATGGCATGAACCGTCAGGGTGACCAGCGCAATGAGCGCGGCCATGAGGCCCGCTATGGCAAACGACAACGGGTCGAGATCGACGTGGGCGCTGAATGAGCGCAGCCACCATGACATCAGCGCCCAGGCGGCTATGCCGGCAATTCCGTTGGCGACGAGCAATGGCCTGACGAACGGTTCGACGCGGAGAATAAAAAGATCCCACAGCCGGGCGCCCATGGCATTGCGGATGGCGACCTCACGCAGCCGCGCCCGCGCCAGATAGACGGACAAGCCCGTCAGGCCGAGGATCGACAGACAGACGCCGACGATCGATAACAGGCCGAATACCCACCATTGCTGCACCATGTCGTGGTAAAGCCCGCCGAGATAGTCCCTGTAGAAATGCCGCATGATTGGATTGATTGCGGGGTAATCGCGCTTCCATACCGTGTCGATCGCGGCCAGGGTCGCCGCTTCGTCGCCAGACCTGAGCTTGACGTTGAGAGAGGTGAAGAAGAACGCCTGGTTGTCGAAGACGATGGGATTGAGTGGGTCACGAACCGTATCGATCCGCATGTCGTCGGCCACGCCGATGATTTTTGACCTTTGCCGCGCGTGATCGCCCACATAGTCCAGCGTCCGGCCGATCGCCTGTGCCGGCGTGGCGTAGCCCAGGGCCATCGCGACAGAGCGGCTGAGAATGACCTCGTCCGGGGCGTGATTGGCGTTATAGACACCTGAAAAATTCCGTCCGGCCAGCAGGCGGACGCCGAACATCCGGAAAAAATGGGTGTCGACCGTTTCGCGATTGAACTGTACGCGGCGGCCGGACGGCGCCGGCGCCCATCCGGGTCGCGTATCCCGTGCCTCGGGGATGAACCGGGAATAGGCCGCGTCCTGTACGCCGCTGAGCGCCAGGATATGTTGCCGGAAGCTGTCCTCCAGTCCGCCCTTGGCGTAGACTTCGATCTGGACGACACGGTTGGCATCGAAGTTCAATGCGGCCCCCGTGGCAAAGGCCCATTGCCGATAGACGGTCTGCGACGCGATGAGGAGGGTGATCAGCAACGAGAACTGAATGGCGATCCAGCCGACGCGGCCGAGATAGGCGCGGCCGTGCGTCCGTCCGGCGCAGGTCGCCGCGCTTGCCGGTGCCGAGGACAGGATCGCCGCCGGATAGAGGCCGCCGGCGATCCCGACAAGGGCGGCCGCGAGGGCGCAGCCGATGGCGAACGCGGGCGACGTCCACAAGGACAGTTCCAGTCCCAGTCGCGGATTGACGACGGGCAGGAGCCTCTCAACCATCGCAAGGCCGGCCACCGCCGCAAGTCCGTTGATGACGGCGGTTTCCGCAAACACCTGAAAGAACAGATGATGCCGTTGCGCCCCCAGGCTTCGGCGGATCGTCATTTCGGCGCGGCGCTCGTCGATCTGCGCCGTCATCAGGCCGGCGAAATTGACGGCCGCCAGGAAGAGAATGAGGCCTGCGACCACGGCCGTGGCGGTGACGGTATCCCTGTGGCCCCGGGGGGACATCTGGCTGTCGGCTTCCGGCTGGAAGTGCAGGCGGTCCAGGGGAACGACATGGAAGCCCGCGGGCAGGTTGAACGTGTTGTTCCAATGCCGCGCGGCGATCTGCCGGACGGCTCGCGGCGCCAGTTGTGCGCCAGGTTTCAGGCGCGCGAAGGTGTAGGACGACGCCCATTGCCAGTCGGGATGCCTGTCCAGGACCTGCAACATGCCGTAACTGGACAGGCCGGAGATGAAGATTTCGCGGCCGAGGCTGTTGTTGGCGGGGAAATCGGCAAGGACGGCTGTAACCGTGATGGGGGAGCCGCCGTTGACGAGCAGGGTCTGCCCCACCACGTCGTCGCGGCCGAAATAGCGCTTCGCCACCTTTTGCGTCACTGCCACGGTATAGGGTTTGGCGAGCGCGGTCCGAAGATCGCCGGCGACGGCCTTGAAGCGCAGCAGGTCGAACAGGTTGGGGTCGGCCCAATAGATGCGTTCGACAGCCTGGAAGCGGGACGATTGCACCGGCCATTCCACCGGTGTCAGGCGCGCCACGCCTTCGACTTCCGGGGCATCGGTGCGCAACCAACCCGCCAAGCCGGCCGGCGACTTGTCGTTGCCGACCACGGGACTGTCCGGCGGACTATAGACCGAGGTCAGCATCACGGTCTTGTCGGCGTCGGGAATGAAACGGTCGAAGGTCAGCTCTTCGCGGACATAGAGGGCGATAACGATCGCCGCCGCGGCGCCTATGGCCAGGCCCAGCACATTCAGCAGGCTCAGGCCCCAATACTGCAGAAGCGAGCGGATGACGTGGACGAGGGCGGGGGCGCGCAGTCTCATGCCAGCTTGCGCCGCGACAGCAGAATACGACCGTCGAGCATCTCGATGACGCGCTCCGCCTGGTCCGCCTGGCCAAGCGAGTGGGTGACGACAACCAGCGTGCTGCCGTCGGCGTGCAAGGCCTTCAGTATGCCGAAGATCATGGCGGCATTTTGCGAATCGAGATTGCCCGTGGGCTCGTCGGCGAGAATAAGCGGAGGATCGCCGACGATGGCGCGCGCGATGGCGCATCTTTGCTGCTGTCCGCCGGACAATTGCCTTGGCAGGTGGTCGGCCCGGTGGGCGATGCCGACGCGATCCATGGCGTCCATGACGCGGCGGCGCACGTTCCGCCTGTCGTCCTGACGATACAGCAGGGCCAGCTCGATATTTTCGTAGACGGTGAGGCTTTCGATCAGATTGAAGTTCTGGAAGACGAAACCGATATGACGGGCGCGCAATTGTGCCAGCCGGCCCGGCGCCGCGCCTGCCAGCTCTTCGCCTTCGTACATGTATTGCCCCGACGTCGGCCGGTCGAGCGTACCGACCAGGTTCAGAAGCGTCGACTTCCCGCAGCCGGACGGACCGCAGACCGCGACGAAATCACCGGCTTCGATGTCGAGGGACACGCCCCGCAGCGCTGCGACCGTACGGTCCGCCGTCCGATAGTTGAAATGAACGTTGCGTAGGCTGATAAGCGGCATAATGGCGCCACGGTTTCTATCGGGCTTTGGTATCAGCTATCGCGTCAGCCGTACAGGACAGCAAACCGGGAAATGGATGCGGTCTGCCCGCCGGACAGGGTAATGGCGGCCCTCTGGAGTCCTCTCACGCAGGCATCGACCGGCAGGCTTTCGATCGTCCGGATGTAGGGAATTGTCACGACCGCAATTACGGAGCCGCCGTCCAATATCGGACAACTCAGGTCGGTGACGCCGTCGAGCACGCTTGCCGCCTGCACCGGGCTGCGGGTCAGTGCAAAACACGCTATGGCCGGGGCCGAGGCCGGACTGTCGTACCGGTATCCCTCGGGGACATTGATGCTGAAAGCGCCGGGCGACTGGGCCTGGAGAACGACGGTCAGATGACGCCCGAACGGTACGGCAAGATTACAGGATTGCCGCACCTCTTCGGACAAGGCCTGCATCACCGGCCTCGCCCGGTCCAGCAGCTGTTGGATAAAAGGCGCGTTCACGCCCAGTTCGTAGAGCCTGGACGTCGCCACGTAGGTGCCGCGTTCCGTGGCCCGGCCGACATAGCCGAGCCTCTCCAGCGCCTTCACGGCACGAAACACCTGCAGGCGTGGAGCCCTTAACCGCCGGGCGAGTTCCGAAACCCCCTGGGGCGTCGTCTCGGCCCCCAGATATTCCAGAATATCCAGGCCAAGCATCAGGCCATCGACGGGCACTGTCTCATTGGGTTCGGTCTGTTCCGTGGGGATCGGCTGCAACATTTTTGTGAGTCTTTTTATGCGTTCAAGCGATTTTGCACTTTAGCGCAATCCGGGCGTTAAACTAACACGCCGATTTTGTTTGACTTTTTGTGCCGCGGACGACAAGGTTTCTGACAATTGTCCGAAGTGTCCGAATTCGTACATGCCCGTTTCAAGCAAAATCCTGTTCGTCGACGACGACGCCAATGTCCTCAAAACCGCCGAACTGCTCCTGAAAGCGGCCGGCTATGTTTTCATGGGCGCCAGCAATCCCTCGGAGGCTTACAGCATTCTCGCGTCCGAGCCCGTCGACGCCATCCTGCTGGATCTCAATTTCTCGCGCACCCAGATGTCGGGCGAAGAGGGGTTGGCCTGCCTGCGCGACATTCGCCGTCACAACCCGGACGCGGCCGTCGTCGTCGTAACGGGCCACAGTGGCCTTACCGTCGCGGTACAGGCGCTGCGAGCCGGCGCCCACAACTTCATCATGAAGCCCTGGAACAACGAGCGGCTGCTCGACGCCATCGAGGACGCGCTCAGCCGGCGCCGGCCGGCCGCCGGGCCTGATCCGGTGCCCGATCCCGGCGTAATCGTGGGCGCCTGCGACGCGATGGTCCGCGTCCGCGAGCTGGTCGCACGTTATGCACCGCTTGCCGCCTCCGTTCTGCTGGTCGGCGAAGCGGGAACCGGCAAAAGCCTCGTTGCCCAGGCCCTCCACCGGCAGTCAGGACGCGAGGGCCTGAAAATCATGGACGCGGCCGATCTCCGGATGGACGCGCTGGACGGTCTGTCGAGCACGACCGTCGTCCTTGAAGACGTCGACGGGCTGGATCCGGCACTTGCGCTTCCCCTGTCGGGCTGGCTGCAGTCGGGTGGGCGCACCAACAGCCGTCTGGTCGCCACGACGGCCCGGACCGACGGCGACATCGGCCTGCCACGCGGCCTGGCCTACGCCTTGAGCCAGCTCGAAATTACCCTGCCGCCGCTGCGCGAACGGGCAAACGACATCGAAGGGCTGGCGGTGCATTTTGCCAGGGTGTTTGCCTTGCAGCAGGGGCTGCCGGCGCGCGTCCTCGCGCCGGAGACCGTAGGCGCGCTCAGGGGCGCCCATTGGACCGACAACCTGCATGCCCTGCGCCGGGCCGTCGAGCGCGCGGCCGTCGCCGCGCAAGGGCCTGACATTCTCGCTGCCGATCTCGACCTGCCACGCGACCGTGGGGAGACCCCGCAGGACGCCGGTCTCAATCTCGAAAGGACGGAGAAGTTCATCATCCAGGAGGCGCTGAAGCGTCACAACTTCAGCGTATCCAAGGCAGCCATCGAACTCGGCGTGACCCGCCAGGCGCTTTACCGCCGGATGGCCCGGCATGGTCTCTAGGTCCGTGTTAGGGCGCGTGGCGATCGTCGGCGGATTTGCCGCCGCCGCCATGTTCGTTTTCCAGGCGGCGGAGCACCACCTCTGGGCCAATCTGGTCCTTGGCCTGATGGCCGCGGCAGGTTGCGCCGTTGCGTTGATGAGGGGAGGGTCCGAGCGCGCGCCGGAACCGCCGGTCTCTCCCGTCTTCGAGGCCGGACGAGGGGCTGCGCTGGCGGCTGCACTGGAGCAGGTGCCGATCCCCCTGCTGAGATACCGCCCGGACACCGGCGTCCAGGCGGTGAACCGGGCCGCCCGGGCGCTCTTCCGGACGGACGATCGCCTGGCTGAGGTATCCGCGGACCTGCTGGACGCCATCGGGCGCGAAGATCCGGGCGCGGGAAGGGTCGTGCGTCTGTTCGATCGCGCATATGCCGTCGGGGTCAGCGAGATCATGATGGCCGGTCGGGCCGTCCGCCTTGCCAGTCTGGCCGACGTGCAGTCCGAGGTCCGGGTCGCGGAGGCGACCGCCCTTCGCGATCTTCTGCGCGTTCTCAGCCACGAGATCATGAATTCGTTGACGCCCGTGGCCTCGCTTGCCGGCATTGCCCGCAGCCATCTCGAGGGCGAAACGTCGGAAGGCGCGGGGGCGGCGCGTGAGACGCTGGACTTTTTGGCCCAGCGCGCTCAGGGGCTGGCGCGCTTCGTGGAAGCTTACCGGACCCTTGCCCGCCTGCCCGATCCGATCCCGCGGCCGGTCGATCTGGAGGCCCTGCTTCGGGACGTGATCAGGGTTTTCGAGCAGAGTCCTGCGGCCCTGGAGGTCGCCATCACAATGGACATTCCGCCGGATATTCCGCGCCTCGACCTCGACGAAGCGCTGCTGGCCCAGGCCCTGATCAACGTCCTGACAAACGCGGCGGAAGCGACGGCGGCCAATACGGGCGAACGCCGCATCGGGCTGTCCGTCATCCGCGACCAGGACGAACTCCACGTCCGGATCGGCGACAACGGCTGCGGCATCCCCGACGATTTGCGCGACACAATTTTCCATGCGTTCGTGACCACCAAGGCGACGGGAACCGGAACCGGCCTGAACCTCGCCCGCCAGATCGCCCTGGCGCACGGCGGCGACCTTGTCCTGTCCCGTCCCGGCGTGCCGTGGAGCACCGCTTTCAGCTTCATTTTCCCAGTGCCGTCAAAGGATCCGGCGGCCGGTTGACGACGGACTTACGCGTCGGAGGCCCCCAGGGCTTGCGAAAGATTGCGCGCGGTGACGACCAGCGACGCGACGCATTCATCGACGCTGACGCTGAGCTTGCTGCGGATATAGGGTATCGTCAGGGCGGCGATGGGGCCACGGTCGCTGAAGACCGGGCAGGAAATATCGGTGATGCTATCGGTGTAGGGGCTTTGCGCCACCAGGTAGCCTTGCGCCAGCGCCGTATCCGCCAGGGTTTCGAAATGTCGCCATTCCGCCTCTGACACCGTCGATTCAAGACCATTGCGCCAGGCGTCGCGCACCTTGGGCTTCTGGTACGCATAAAGCAGGGCGCCGGACGTCGCCTCGAGCATGTTCTGACGGAATCCCACGCGGATGTGGAAGCTGGGCGCCGCCGGGGCGTCCATCTGGCCGATGACGACGACCTGGTCGTCCGAGGCTACGGCGATGTGGCAGGCCTGGAGGATATCGTCGCTCAAGGTCCGCATGGCCGGAACGGCGTGGTCGAGGAGATTCTTGCTGATGCCCCGCGCCATACCCAGCGCGAAAAGCTTGTTGGTGAGTTCGTAGCCGCTCTGGTTTTCCGCCATGGCGACGTAGCCGCGGTTTTCCAGAACCTGCACCATGCGGAACAGCTCGCTGACCGATTTGCCGAGTTTTTCGGAAATGAGCTTGGGCGGCATGGGCCTGGGCGACGACGCCAGTAATTCGATAATATCCAGGCCCTTTTCAAGCGCCGGCGCGCGATACCTCAGACCGGAGTCTTCGGCGTCGTCGATCTCGTCGGATTTCGGTCTCGCCATTCTGCTGCCAAGCCACCGGATGGTATGGTTTCACCTAAGCCCAGGTCTTGCCGGGCGTTTTTTGGACACCATGTGCCCGAAACGCCGTCCCCGAACCGGGAGCAATCAACCGCATATGAAAAGTGAAGTCAATTCGCTCACTTAGGCTAATCGCAAGGGCAATTGGATACGAAGGCGTCATTTTTCGCCACCGGTGTCTCGAAGAGGTGTATAAATTTTCACAAACAAAAATCTATTTTATATTTGATCATTTAAAATGTGGTGGTATTGTAAGACAATAAGCTTGCGGCCTGAGGGTTTCCCTGACCTGCTGCGGCGCAATTCGAGCGAGCTTATACGCAAACGGAGGGTCTTGTTCTCCCGAACTGTACCCTAATCCTCCCAGCCTTCTCCCCTTGCTCCCGCAGCGCAAGGGGGCTTTTTTGCGCCGGTGATACCCATTTTCACATGTGACCGCGACGCCACAGCTGTCCATTTTGTATTTGAAATGAAATTTTATTCTTGAATATTTGTGCCCCTGTAAATTATTCGTCGTACAAATGGCGGCGATGACGGCCGCCAAGGCAAAAAATCGAAGCGGCGATCGGCGTCAGTTTCGGCACCAGAGGAAACAGTAATGAGAAACATCACACGCAAGCTCGTGTTGAGTGCGGGCGTATCTGCAATCGTCATGGCGGCGGCTGTATCGGCCATGGCCCAGGGCGCGCCGGCGAACGCCGGCGGCGCCGACGCCAAGGATGGCAAGGCGGCCGACAATTCGGTCGTTATCGTTACGGCCCGCCGCAAGGCGTTGAAGAACGCGATCGAAATCAAGAAGAATTCGGACACGATCGTCGACTCGATCGTCGCCGACGAGGCCGGCAAGCTGCCCGACAATTCGATCACCGAAGTTCTTCAGCGCGTGCCGGGCGTGTCCATATCCCGTTTCACTTCGAACAACGGCGGCAGCTCGGCGTTCCAGATCGAAGGTACCGGCGTCACTGTGCGTGGTCTTCCCTTCAATTCGAGCATGCTCAACGGCCAGCAATTGTTCAGCGCCAACGGCGCGAGCGCCATCAGCTGGAACGAAGTCACGCCCGAGTTGATGGCTGGGGTCGATGTCTACAAGGCGTCGCGCGCCGACCTGATCGAAGGGGGGGCGTCCTTGATCAATCTGCGCACCCATCTGCCCTTCGATTTCAAGACCCCCCAGCTCAACCTCACGGTGGGCGCCAGCTACGGCAGTCAGGTGGGAAAGACTTCGCCCCGCGTTTCCGCCATGTTCTCGAAGCGTTTCGACACCAACATCGGTGAAATCGGCGTGTTGTGGGATCTTGCCTACAGCAGCCTGAACCAGCAGAGCAGCGACCTGCAGGTCGGCGCCATGTTCGGCGAATATGCGCCGACCTCCACGCGTGCCGATCATATGGCTTTTGTTCCCAGCTCGTTCACCTGGAGCAACAGTATAGATAAGCGCGACCGGTACGGCGCCTATCAGGCCATCCAGTGGAAGCCGAGCGACAACCTGACGCTGACCAGCACGGTGTTCTACTCACAATACACCGACGACGGTTGGTCGAATAGCGGTTCCGTGGGGTCGAGCCCCTCCGCGACATCCGCCGTTATGCCCAGGACGGGCAGCCCGGTTGAGTATGATGCCAATGGCGGCTTTGTGAAGGGCGGCCTCACGGTCGGGTCCACTGGCAATTCGGTGGAGTTCCAGAACACGACCATGCACACCGGCTGGTTGCCCAGCTGGTACCAGATCGATTGCGGTGCCACTTTTGGTGGTCCTGCATCGTCTGTCCAGTGGGACTGGTCGGCCAATTCCGGTGTTGATCCGTCGAATCCCCCTGCGGGATGGGACGGTAAGATCCTGGCGAAGTGTGGCCCCGCGGGCACCTTTAATCCGAACGGCGGGGCGTCGGCGTCCAACAGCAAAAGTTCGACACTGGATATTTCGCAGAGCTTCCTGTGGACACCTGGTGAACACCTGACGGTGCGTGGCGGCTTGCAATATGTCAGTTCCCGCGCGACCGGACAGAACATGTATGCGGGCATCTCTCAGACCAGCCCGCTGGTGACGTCGATGGATGTCGACCTGACGGGGACACTGCCTATGGTGTCCGGTCTTTCCACCGCCGGCCTGCTCGATAAGGGCAATGCGTATCTCAGCAGCTTCGCCTATCATAAGCCCAAGAACGAAGGGAAGATGGTCGCCGCCCACTTCGATGTTGAATTTCGGGTCAGCGATGATGGATTCCTGCGCAGCATCAGTGTTGGCGGTCGTTCCGCCACTCGCGACGAAAACGATAACAATGCGGGAACCTACTGGGCGCCGCTCAGCCAGTCCTGGTTGGGGAATCCGTGGGGGGCGCATCCCGGAGACCCAAGCTATGGCGCGGGGAATATTCAATATCTCACGAACCCGAACGTCCCGTCATCGGATTATGAAATCGCCACCTTCCCGAATTTCTTCGGTGGCAAGGCGGCTGTTCCGGCCCAGCTTTTTGTCCCCAGCCAAGCCCTCCTGCAGAGTTATGACTGGTACCATTTGCTCAAGACCTATAACGGGCAAATCACCAATGGAACCGCGGATGACTATTGGACGAAGTATATCGATCAGGGACTGAACAAGACTGACAGTCACATTGCCACGAATGCCGTCTATATCGAGGCCAAGTTCGGGCACGATCGTATCGGATTCATTCCGGCGTTCTCGGGTAATATCGGCGTTCGCATGTTCACGGAAACCCTGCACGCGAGCGGACTTCTGAGTACCCCTAACGCTTCAAATCTTGCTTTAAGCTTAAAAGACAGTACAGATTACTTCAACGCGCAACAGGCTAAGACAGCTGACCCGAATTCATCGCCGGTGTTTCCGACGCTCTATTCGTTTGTCCAGGCTTATAGCCTTCAGACCCGGGACTACAGCTACAATCGGGTTCTGCCTTCGTTCAACATCAAGTTCGACGTAACCAACAAGTTCATCATTCGCGCCGCGGCATCGACGGCGTCGGCTCCGCCGGATCTCAACAGCATCCGTGCCGGGGGGTCGATTGGTGCCAGATCAGTTTCTGCCGGAAATCCGCAGGCGCCGTCGATTCTGACAGGTGTTTCCGTCAACGGTGGGGGCGCGAATCTGAAGCCGACCATGATCAACAGCCAGGATATTTCGTTCGAATTCTATCCGTCGTCGGCCAGTTTCCTGTACCTCGATCTGTTCGCCAAGCAGATATCGGATCACCCGGTGTTCCATTCGTTCATCGCCAACAATCTTCCCATTCCGGCGGTGGCCTACGCCAATGGTGATACGCCTCCGGTCAACGCAGGGGATCCGGATCCGGGGACGCCGACAACGCTCAATCTTCCTTGGCTCTATCTGCAGGACCAGACGTCGGCGCAGAAGGCCTATATCCAGGGCTTCGAGCTCGGCGGCCGCACCTTCTTCGATCAGCTCCCGGGCTGGCTTCGCGGGTTTGGCGTTGATGGCAACCTGACCTACATCGACAGCAGAAACCCTGCCCAGCAGGCCAACGGCGTGTTGACCACGCCTCCGGCCGGCGGGTCCCTGCCGGGCCTCAACCCGGACGGCACGGTGCCGCAGACCTACCCCAAGCTCCCCTACGCCGGGTTGTCGAAGTGGGCCTACAATATCCAGCTGTTGTACAGCTTCAACAAGGTCAATTTCCGTCTGGCGTATAACTGGCGCGACAAGGCGTTGCTGTCGACCAACGTCAATCCGCTGTCCTATGCGACAAGCGGCGGAAACCCCTATATCCTCAACACCAGCCCGACCAACTTCGACAGCGACCATTCCTATCCCGTGTATAACATGGTCCCTGCCTACATGGCCGCGGCCGGCTACCTGGACCTGGGCTTCGACTACACCGTGAGCGACAAGGTTTCCGTTTCCTTCAACGCGAACAACCTTCTCAACACGAAGTCGAGAACGCTCCAGGAGCCGGTGCCTAGCGTGTTCGAGCCGTACGACGTTAACGTCAGCGATCAGCGCTACGAGGTCACCCTGCGGGCGCGCTTCTAACCGGCCTGAACGGGGAGGGCGCTTCATCGCGAAGCGCCCTCCCTTTTTCACATATAGTCTTGGTGTCGGACCTTCTCAGCCGCTTGGCGCCGGCGGCTTGCGCGACTTGACCGACATCCAACCCCGCATAGGCCTGATACCCATTCGCCAGACGTGGCGCCGGGTGTGTTCATGGCGAGGTATGTTTATGAATAGCGTACAGCAACAGGAAGTCGTCATACTGGGCGGCGGGGCGGCGGGGTGGATCGCGGCCGCGCTGCTGGCCAGGAAGACGGATCGCAATCAAGTCCGCATCACTCTGGTTGAATCCGAGGATATCGGCATCATCGGCGTCGGGGAGGCGACGGTCCCGGTGCTGGCGCACTGCAACGCCTTGCTCGGCATTGACGAATATGACTTTATTCGCAGCACCCAGGGCACGTTCAAGCTGGGTATTGAATTTTGCGACTGGGGCGTTGCCGGAAACCGGCATTTCCACGCGTTCAGCGACTATGGTCACCAGGTTGACGGGGTATCGACCCACCATTACTGGCTGCGATTGCGGCAGTCCGGCGATAAGCGTCCGATCGATGACTATTCGTTCGCCTACGCCATCGCCAAGAACAACAATTTTGCGCCCAGCGATCCGCAGAATTCGCGCTATCACCATGCCTATCATTTTGATGCCGCCTTGTACGCCCGCTATCTGCGGGACGTGGCGACCGGGCTGGGCGTGCAGCGTATCGAAGGCAAGATGACGCACTTCGACCTGGATGGCACCTCCGGCAATATTACCACCATCCATCTTGCCAGTGGCGTTACCGTTCCCGGCGACCTGTTCCTGGATTGCACGGGTTTCGCGTCCGAATTGCTGGGAAAGGCGCTGGACACTCCGTTCGTCGACTGGTCGCGCTGGTTGCTTTGCAACAGCGCCATGGCGGTGCCGTCGAAACGAACAGGCGCGCCCACGCCGTTTACGCAATCCACCGCGCACGCCGGGGGCTGGCGCTGGACTATTCCCCTGCAACATCGCAGCGGCAATGGCATGGTCTATAATTCGGATCTCTGGAGCGACGACGCGGCGCGCGACGCCCTGCTGGGCAATATCGACGGCGAACCGCTGGCCGAGCCGCGGCTGTTCCGCTTTACATCCGGGCATCGCAAGCGGTTCTGGGACCGCAATTGCATAGGGATCGGTTTCGCCTCCAGCTTTCTCGAACCGCTGGAGTCAACCGGCCTGCAGTTGATCGTCATGGGGGTCTTGAAGTTGTTTCAATTCTTCCCCCGGGGGACCATCGACCCCGTTCTGCGCGACGAATATAATCGGATATCCACGCGCGAGATCGAGCGCATTCGCGACTTCATCATCGCACACTATTACCTCTCACGCCGGCCCGAGCCATTGTGGGCGGCGTGCCGCGACGTCGAGATACCCGACAGCCTTCAGCACAAGCTTGAGGTCTGGAAGGCCAGCGGGCAAATCGCGCTCGGTGATCTCGAGTCCTATATGGAGCCGAGTTGGGTCGCCATCCTGCTGGGTAACGGCGCCGTACCCGACCGCTATGCCGTAGCGGCTGATCTCCATCCGTTGGAGCAGATCCGCAAGGGTATGGAATTGCGCCGCGAAGAGATCGTGCGCGCGGCGAAAGGAGTCACTTCGCATCAGGATTTCATCGATCGGTACTGCAAGGCTCCCTAAAGCACGATGATTTTAGCTTCGCTCAAATCAATGCTCTAAGTTTTTGTTTTGCCAAGCGATTTAATCCGAAAAGTGGTAGCCACTTTTCGGATCGCGCTCCAGGCGGCAGAGGCTGGGCGCGCGTCATCTCGGGCAGCAAGCCAATCAGATCAGCCTTTTAAACGTTGCAAATTTAAGATTATATATGATTATTAATTTCATATGTGAACATAAAGGCCATGTAATCGCACCTGAAGGACGCAGGCATGAAACTCAAGACTTTTCTCTTTAGCGCTGCTGTTTTGCTGGCGGCCCCGGCCAGCTTCGCCAATGCTCAGAGCGCGGCGGGACACCCTGACTGGCCGGGCGCCGGCCAGCTGTTCGTCGGCACATGCTACCAACCGGTCGACCGCAGCGCTGAGCAGATCCACAACGATATCGCCCTGATGAAGAAGGCCGGCTTCACCGTCGTGCGCATGGGCGACCTGTCCTGGGACTATTTCGAGCCGGCCGAAGGCGTCTATGACTTCAAGGCGTTCGACGCAGTCATGGACGAAATGCACACCGCTGGGATCAAGGTCATTCTCGACATCAGCGGCTTGCCGGCGCCCCTATGGCTGCATCATAAATATCCCGGAGTCGACCTTGTCGCGCAGAACGGCACCCGGCTCGACCCGGCCGAGCGCTACATGGACGACATCAGCGACCCGGACTACCGCCGCGTCGTTCGCGACTTCGCCGATACCCTGACCAAACACTACGCCAGTCACCCGGCCCTGTTCGCCATCGGCTTCGACAACGAGATCGGCAACGGCTTCATGAGTTACTCGGAAGCCGGCCGGCAGCGCTTCATCGTCTGGCTGAAAAATCGCTATGGCGATCTTCCGACGCTCAACAAGGCCTGGGCGACGCAGCGCTGGTCGCGCCGTATCGATTCCTGGGATGAGGTGCGGCTGCCCTATGGCGATGGGCCGGGGCCGTTCGAGCGTTATCTCGACCTCCATCGCTACTGGTCGGACGTCACGATCGACGTTCTAAAAGACCTGGAAGCTATCCGCAAAAAGAACGCCCCCAACAAGCCGGCCATCTCGAACCTGTGGGACAGTTCCGACCGCAAGGGTTTCGACTATCTTTCGACCTACAAGGACTATGTCAGCTACGGATCCTACGGTTTCTACAACGGCGACGCCATAGGTGGCGGCTTCGAGACCATGATGATGAAGGGCGCGCTGACCACGCCCAGCTGGTTCAACGAGTTCCAGGCGGGGGGCGGCGGCTATTATGGGGCGAAGGGCCACTCGCGCATGTGGGCTTATTTCGGCCTGATCAACGGTGGGCAGGGGATGCTGGCCTGGACCTTCAACAGCCATCTTGGCGGTGAGGAACAGGCCCTGTTCGGTCTCATCGACCATGACGACCGTCCGTCGTGGAAGCTCGAAGAGTGGGGCCGCATCGCGTCGGAATTCAGGAGGATGCAGACGCTGGGCTTTCCGCGCGCGCTCGATCCGCAGGCCGCCATCGCCTATTCGTTCGAAAGCAAGGTGGCGTCGAACCCCAATGGCCCCAGCAATACGGTGCGCCAGTACATTACAACACCGTACATGGACCAGGAGCACAATGCCTTTGCGCCCATCTACAACGACAATATCGACGTCGCCGTCATCAATATCGGCCACGAGGACCTGAGCCGCTACAAGCTGGTCGTCGTGCCCGGCGACTATCTCATGGACCCGGCCTCGGCCGACAACATCCGCAATTACGTCAAAAACGGCGGCACGGTCATCATGACCGCCTTTTCGGCGAAGGTGGACGAACACAATCAATGGTTCAACACGCCGCTGCCCGGCCGTTTGAGCGACGTCTTCGGTATGAGGACTAACGAATTCTACCGGTCCGGTGGTCCGCTGACCGGCAAGCTCGGCGACGGAGAT
>OUNM011297358.1_pt1 | contig 16456 bp, 16 predicted proteins | sample 1769961 | NCBI WGS metagenome assembly OUNM01 (sample SAMEA3914820, study PRJEB12502) | metagenome | biome: forest; material: soil | place: USA | collected 2012-03-12 | depth 0.3 m
CAGGTCGAACTTCCCGCGCTCCGCCGCGACCGCCATCTTGCGATAGTAGTCGTAGCCCAGGATCTCACGCGGCGCGGCGGACGGATGACGCCAGCCGCCGATGTGATGGCCGCCCGGATAGGTGAAGACGCCGAGATGGAGTTGTCGCCGGTCCACGATCCTGTCTCCCTACGCAGCGAAGCGGCTGGCGGCGCGCTGCAGGCCGAGCGCGGCACGTAGCGTCTGGCCGGCACGGCCCGATGGACGCAAGCCCAAGCGCCGCAGCTCCGGCACGACCTTGTCGACGACCTGCGCGAGATCGATCGAACCGACGGCCGGCGCGATGTCGAATCCGTCGCAGGCTCCTGCCGCGTGCCATTCGGCCATCAAGGAGGCGAAGCGGTCGGCCGTGCCGACGAAACGCAGCGCCTCGGAACCGCGCGCGAGACCGTCGAGCTCGGCGGCGCGCTTCTCGGCCGCCGCGACGGTGTCCGCCAGGATCGGCATGACGCGCACGATGAAGCGCAGGGCGCCGGCCGGCCGGCCATGCTTCGAGGCAAGCGCCTGCCAGTCCTTGCGCCGCGCCTGCGCGTCGGCCAGCGTGGCGCAGTCGGCGAGCACGAGCTCGGCACTGGCCGCGACGCCCGCCCGCGCCTCGGCCGGCGCCCCGTCGCGATAGAGGATCACCGGCTGGCCCTGCACGGGACGCGGCACGTTCAATGGGCCGCGCACGGTGAAAAAGCGACCGGCGTGATCGATCGGATGCACCTTCTCCGGATTGGCGAAGGTCCCGGTCGCCTGGTCGATGACGAAGCCTTCGTCCTCCCAGCTGTCCCACAGCTGGCGGGCGACGTCGATCAGCTCGACCATGCGCGCGGCTGAATCGGCCGGGGTGGCCGGCAGATCGAGGCGTTGGAACTTCGCGGCGAGCGCCTGCGGTCCGGCAAGGCCCGCGATCCAGCCGGTGCGGCCACCGGCCATGTGGTCGAGCGTCGCGAACACACGGGCGACGTGATAGGGCTCGGCGACGTCGCACGGCCAGTAACCGCAAAGGCCGATGCGTTCGGTCGCGCCGATCAGCGCGCCGAGCAACGGCAGCGGATCGAGATGAAGATTGTCGCCCTCATCCGATGTAGCCGGCAGTCCCAGCAGCACCGCATCGAGACCGCCGCGCTCGGCCAGGCGCGCCATCACCTTGAAAGGTGCCACGCCGCCGAAGGCCGCCGTGCCCGACACGCGCCAGGCCGCGGGATGCCAGCCGTGAGCAGATAGAGAGGTGAGCAGATGCACTTTATGCCTCGTCCGACACCATGCGGAGGAACTGCTTGGTGCGTTCGTTGCGTGGACTCGTCACCAGCTCCTCCGGACGGCCTTCCTCGATGATGCGGCCGTCCTCCATGAACAGGATGCGGTCCGCGGCCTTGCGCGCAAACTGGATCTCGTGCGTGACGATCACCATGGTCATGCCCTGCTCCGAGAGATTCATCATGACCTGCAGCACCTCGTCGACCATCTCGGGATCGAGCGCCGACGTGGGCTCGTCGAACAGCATCACCGTGGGATGCATGGCGAGCGCCCGGGCAATCGCCACCCGCTGCTGCTGGCCGCCCGAGAGCTGGCCGGGATAGGACGTCGCCTTGTCGGCGAGGCCGACCAGCGCCAGCAGGCGCCTCGCCTCCGCCATCGCCTCGTCGCGCGCGGTCTTCAGGACCTGGACCGGACCGCACATCACGTTCTCCAGCGCGGTCATGTGGGCGAACAGGTTGAACTGCTGGAACACCATGCCGATCTGCCGGCGCTGCCGCGACAGGCCGGCATCGGAGAGCTTGGCCCGCCCGCTGCCGCGCTCGGGCACGCCCATCTCGGTGCCGTTGATCCAGATCTCGCCGGCGTCGGGCCGGTCGAGATAGTTCAAGGTACGCAGGAACGTGCTCTTGCCGCTGCCGCTCGGGCCGATGATGACGATCACCTCGCCCTTGGCGACGGCGAGATCGACGCCCTTCAGCACGTGGAGCTGGCCGAAGTGCTTGTGCACGCCGCGCGCCTGGACCATCGCGGTCTTGTCGGTGGACATCTCAGGTGGCGTCATTGGACACCGCAAGGTTGGCTGCGCGCACCGCGCCGTCGCCCGCGATCGAGCGCGAGGCATAGGCTTCGAGGTAGTGCTGGATGAAACCCCAGACCGTGGTGAGCGCGAGGTAGTAGAGCGCCGACACCATGAAGATCTCCAGCACCTTGAACTGGACCTGCACGAGAAGCTCGGTGCGGCGCAGCAGCTCCTCCATCGAGATGACCGAGGCGAGCGAGGAGGTCTTCATCAGGCCGTTGAAGGCGTTGCCCATCGGCGGAATGATGATGCGCATGGCTTGCGGCATGATGATGACCCGCATCGCCTTGGGCCAGGTCATGCCGATCGAGCGCGCGGCCTCGAACTGGCCCTTCGGCACCGCCGAGATGCCGGAGCGGATGATCTCGGCGAGATAGGCGCCCTCGTTGACCCCCAGGCCGATCAGCGCCGAGGCGACGACGCCGAGCTGAATCCCGAGCTGCGGCAGGCCGGTATAGATGATGATGAGCTGCACCAGCACCGGCGTGCCGCGGAACAGCCAGACGTAGCCCGAGGCCGGCAGGCGCACCCAGCGCCGTTCCGACATGCGCATCATCGCCGCGCAGACGCCGAAGACCAGCCCGATCAGCATCGCCCCGATCGACAGCGCCAGCGATATCGCGGCACCCGTCAACAGGTACGGGCTGTAGAGATAGTGAAGAAAAGCTGCCCAATCCCAGATCATCACGCGGCCGAAGCAATGTGCATGCCATGCACGTAAATCGATATTCGTAAGTATGCTGACGAATTCATCGCCACAATATCGTCAGTATGCTGATGAAAGAAAGAAGAATCCTTTCGAGGAGGGGGCACTGGCGTCCGCCTACAGGACTGCTATCAAGTCTAAATGAGCAAAAAAGCCTCTTTTCCCCTGTCCGCGCGCCCGGGCTTCCTGATCCGCCGCCTGCACCAGATCCATCTCTCCTTGTTCGCCGAGGAATGCGCGCCCTTCAGCGTCACCCCGGTACAATACAGTATCCTGACCGCCGTGGCCGACCAGCCCGGGCTCGAGCAGGCCGCCCTTGCCCAGGAGGTCGGCGTCGATCGCGCCACCCTGGCCAACGTCGTGGCTCGCCTGGCGAGCCGCGGCCTGGTCCGGCGCCTGCAGGGCAAGCTGGACCGCCGCCTCAAGCACGTCCATCCGACCCCTGCCGGCAAGCGCCTGCTCGAGCAGATGGAGGGTCCGGCCCGCCGCGCCCACGAACGCACCATCGAGACCCTGAAGCCGCGCGAGCGCGACGGCTTCATGAAGGCGCTCTCCCATCTCGTGAGCGAGGGCAACGCCCACGGCCGCGCGCCGATGCGCATCGCCTAGGTTTCCGGCGAATCCCATATCAGCACCTGCACCGGCGTGGGATTGAAGCCGTTGCAGGGATTGTTCACCTGCGGGCAGTTCGAGATCACGAACAGCACGTCCATCTCCATGGTGATGTCGACGTGGTGGCCCTTGCCCGGCAACCCGTCGACCACCGTGAAGTTGCCGGACGGATCGATCGGCACGTTCATGAAGAAGTTGAGGTTGGGCACGATGTCCCGCTTCTCCAGCCCATGCTTGGCCAGCTCGAGGATGAAGTTCTCCCGGCAGGCGTGCTGGTATTTCGTGGCCTCGCCGAAACGCACAGCATTGCTCTCGCAGGAGCAGCAGCCGGCCGAGGTGTCGTGCTGGCCGCAGGTATCGGCGGTGATCGCCGCCATCACCCGCCCGCGGTTCGAGACGAGCCTGGTGCCGAGCCCGAGATAGGCCGAGCCCTGGACGCGCAGCGTGTCCTGCCCACTGTAGCGCTCGCCGGGAACGTCGCGGCAGTAGAGCAGCGCGTCGACCGCCTGCTGGCCCTCGATGTCGACGATGCGCAGGATCTGGCCGCGCTTCAGCACGCGCGACCATGGCCGCTCGGCCGGCACTTCCTGCGTGTAGATGGCCTTTGCCGGATCGCGCTCGCTCATGTGTGGAGCCGATCGGTGAACTCGAACGCCCGCACGACCTCGGGTGAAGCCGTGCGGCAGAAATCGTCGGCCGCCGCCGGTGCTATCCGATGACGCATTACCGCGATGGGACCATTCTCCGTGGGATCGAGCGGGTGAGCGCAGTTCGAGAGCACGACGACGAGATCGGATTCCGCCCGCAGGTCGACAAAGTCGCCAGCTTTCTTGGCTTTTGCATTCCAGTGAAAGCGTCCTTTGTCGTCCAGCGAGACCGGCGCGAAGAAGGTGACGCTTGGATGCAGGTCACGCAGGCCGAGCCCGAGCTTGGATGCGGCCGCGAGGAAGTTGTCGTGGGTATTGCGGCCAGTGGTTGAACCGGGCGTCGAGCCACCGACCAGCAGGTCGTGCGCGCCGCTGGTGTCCTCGATCAATGCAAGGAAGATCCGCCCCATGTCGGTGAACAGCACGCGCCCCTTGGACAGCGCGGCGCTCCATTGGATCTTGGCCGTGTCGGCGACATTGAGGCGCTCCGACGTATCGTGCAGGCACCAGCCGATCAGCGACACACTCGAATGCCCGGTCGTGTCGACGATGCGCAACGCCTCGCCGCGCCGCATTCGCACGGTCGTGTACCAGCCCGCCGGCACTTCCTCGTGGCCGAGCACCGCGTCGGGCGCGATCGGCACGGCATCGAGCGCCGTCGCAGGCGGCAGCGCCTTGGCTGCTTCGCCCTGCCCTGCCGCGCGCAACGCCTCGTAGCGACGGCGATTGGTCTCGGCGATCGAACTCATGTGACGGAGAAATGCGCTTCGACGGTCTTGCCCGTCGTGCCGTTGATCGGCAGCACGTCCTGCGGGCATGCCGAGAAGGCGATGACCAGGTCCATCTCCGCCTTGAGCTTCACATGGCCGCCCGGCACCGGCTTGGGCGGTGCGGCGAAGCTCAGGCGGCCATCCATGCCCCATGGAATGTTCATGAACAGGTTGAGCGGGCTCGGCACCTCGGGTGTGTCGAGGCCGAGCTCCTTCATCGCGGCGAAGAGATTGTCGGTGCAGTTGTCGTGGTAGTCCTTCACGCCGAGGAAGGCGTAGCGATAGCGGTCGCAAGCCGCGATCAGCGTGTCGTGGATGCCGCCCGAGGTGTCCTCGGTCAAGGTGAGGATCGGCCGCCGCCGGTTGGTGCGCAGCACGTCACCGGGCTTGGGGATCAGCCGCAGGCTGTGCGCACGCGTGTGCTCGTTCGACATGAACTCGTTCAGATCGGCGCTGTTGAACGCCCAGGTGTCGACCACCTGCTCGCCGTGCGTGTTGATCACAGTGATCACCTGGCCGGCCTTGACGAACGCTGCCTTGCCGCGGCGCGCGGGGATTTCGATCATGTCTGCCTCAACAAAAAAAATCGTCGCTCGGGAGGATTGCCCTAAATCGTTGACCCGCCTGAAACGGAGGCGATTCCTCGCGAGGCTCGCGAGCCTCGCGAGGACCGCCGCCGCCTCCGCCGAAGATGCCGGATCGGCATCATCATAAGCGCGTCCGGCGGAAAGCCCAATTACGGTCGTTATATCGATCCGTTGTTGATCCGCTGGAAACGGACCAGGCTCACTTCTTGTCGCTCGGCGTGTCCTGCGGCGTCCGCTCGAACATCCGTCGCCCTTTCGGATGCTCGGGCGGCGGCCCGCCCGGAGACTTCGGCCGGGTGTCCTGGCGATAGAGGTAGTAGGCAAAGCCGCCGGCGCCCACGAGGGCGAGGATGGCGAGGGCTTCGTAGAGGGACATGATCCGAAACCTGCGTGGGCATTGCGTTCAGGGGCATCGATACTATATCCAGCGCCCACGAAGGCAGCAGATGCCGGCCGGAGGCAAGTTGAATCATGCCGCGTGAGCGTGCCGATATTCTCAACGCGAAGAAGGTCCTGGCCGACGTCTGGCCGGGCCAGGCGCAGGAGGACTCCGTGGCGCTCCTGAAGGCGCTGCACATCCTGACCCGCGACGGCGCGCTGAACCACGACTCCCGGCGCAAGCTCAAGCAGGTTCTCCATCTGGTGCAGCTGCTCCGCCCGTCGCTCGACGCGCTGCTCGCCGAAAATCCGGACGCGGTGATCGCGGACCTCGGCACCGGGAAGTCCTATCTGGGATTCATCCTCTACGACCTGGTGGTTGGTCCTCTGGGGCGCGGCAGCATCGTCGGTGTCGACGTGCGGGCCGAGCTGGTGGAACGATCGCAACAGCTCGCTGCGCAAAGCCGCTTCGCCCGCATGAAGTTCGTGGCGGGCGAGATCGCCGGCACGATGCTGCCCGAGGGCCGCGCCGACATGGTGACCGCACTTCATGCCTGCGACACGGCGACCGACGATGCAATCCGCTTTGCACTGCATCACGAGGCGAAGGTCATCGCCCTCATCCCCTGCTGCCAGGCGGAGGTCGCGACCTTGCTGGGGTCGAGCAACGGCGCCCTCGAGCAGCTCTGGCGCCACAACATCCATCGGCGCGAATTCGGCGCCCACGTCACCAATGTGATCCGCTCGCTGGTCCTGGAAATGCACGGCTACAAGGTGCGGGTGACGGAGTTCACGGGCCTCGAGCATTCGCTCAAGAACGAGCTGATCCTCGCCACGCGCCACCAGAAGAGCAATCCGCTGGCGCGGCGCAAGCTAGAGCAGCTCGTCGATCAGCTTGGCGTGAAACCCGCCCTGCTCGACGTCGTGGGCGCGGCCTAGCTGGTCTTCTAGCTGGTCCGGGCCCTTTCGCGCCAGATCATGTCGAGATGAATCGTTCTCGGCGCGTTGTAGAAGTACATCGAGATCGCGCGACCGACGAGATAGGCGGCAAGAAATGCGGCCGACGCACCGAGCACGCCGAACTTGCCGGATTGACGCGTCACCACATCGGAAGACACGACCCGCGCCAGCGTCGCCAACAGCAGCAGCGCCGCGGCGCCCACGCCGTCCCACGCGCGATGCACGCGGACCAGCTTGCGTTCGAAGTCCTTGTTGACCTTCAGGATCGTGCCCGCGCCCAGACCGATCGCAAGGCCGAGTGCGATGCCGACAGCCCACAGCTCGAAGCGCTTGCCCGGCGACACGATCAGCAATATCGCCGCGACAACGACCGCCAGCGCAGGCGGTACTACCCACGCGAGACGGACGGTGGCCTTTTCGTTGAGTTCATGACGCATCGACCAAAGAGCGATGGCCGCCAACAGCACGGCCACGAGATGGTAGACGAGAAAGACAGACTTCATAGGTGTACTCCTCGACGGTCACCATCGCGTGTAATCCATATGTAACTCAACGCTTGCCTTCATCTGGACACCTTTGAGACAGCGGATCGAGCGTTCACGGCCTTCTAAATATTGGTTTTTTTTCAAGGTATGGTCAGCAAGACTAGCATAACTTCGCTTCACAATCAGTGCAGATAAGGTATGCGCATTTGAAGGGTTAAAATACGCCATCCGATGGCTACGCTTTCTCGTTGGGGGAGCGAACCGTTCGCTGCTGGGGAGCATGGCATCGGCTATGACAGCGGGCACCGAAGGCTACGGTTACCGGCAGGTCTTTCTTTCGCACATGGCGCCGTTGGGCGCCGATCGCACTCTGGCGATTCTGCTCGTCGGCGTGTCCGCCGTGATCTTCGCGATCCTCACGCCCTTCGCCAAGGTGGAGCTCGCGCCGATCCCGGCATTCATTCCGGCCTATCAGGCGGCGCTCTTCTACAGCGACATGATCACCGCGGCGGTGCTCTACAGCCAGTATTCGATCCAGCGCACGCGCTCGCTGCTCCTGCTCGGCACGGCCTACCTCTTCACCGCGCTTGCGATCGTGCCGCACACGCTGTCGTTTCCCGGACTCTTCGGGGTCGCGGGCTTCATCGGCTCGGGACCGCAGACCACGGTCTGGCTGTACATGATGTGGCATGCCGGCTTCCCGCTGATGATGATGGCCTACGCCTTGATCAAGCAGGACGATCGGCCTCTCGACAGGCCCTGGATCTGCCTCGCCGGCGCCATTGCCGCAGCCGTCGGCGTGGTCCTGGGCGCCGCGCTGCTGACCACCGTCGGCCACACCCTGCTGCCCGCGCTCCTGCTGCCGGACAACAACTACACAACCACGATGAACGTGCTGATCCTCGCGGTGTGGGGGCTCAATTTCGTCGCCCTCTTCGTGCTCTGGAACTGCCGGCCGCACAACACCCTCGACCTCTGGATGATGGTCGTGCTCGTCGCCTGGACCTGCGATGTGGGCCTCAGCGCCGCGCTCAACGCCAAGCGCTTCGACCTCGGCTTCTATGTCGGCCGCGCCTACGGATTGATGGCGGCCAGCTTCGTCCTGATCATGCTCCTGGTCGAGACGCGCGCGCTCTACGTGCGCCTGGCGCGCACCCTCGCCCACGAGCGCGCCGCGGCGATGACTCGCGCCGATGCGGCCGACCGCACCTCGCACGAGACGGCCGAGACCTTGCGCGCCGTCGTCGACGCCTCGTCGCTGGCCGTGATGGCCTTGTCGCCCGAGGGCAACGTGCTGCTGTGGAACAAGACGGCCACGCGCCTGTTCGGCTATTCGCCGGCCGAGGTCCTGGGCCGGCCCTATCCGCTCCTGCCCGACGACGCCCGGGCGAGGGATGAGCAAACGGCCTTGTTCGAGCGGGCGCTGGCCGGCGCCGTGTTGCGCGAACTCACGTTCCAGTGCCGCTGCAAGGACGGCACGCAGCCGGACATCCTGGGATCGGCGGCACCGTTCTACGACGCGTCGGGCATGCAGCGTGGCGTGGCCTTCGCCCTCGAGGACGTGACCGAGAAGAACACCACCGAGGAGATGCTGCGCCAGTCGCAGAAGATGGAGGCGGTTGGCCAGCTCACGGGCGGCGTGGCGCACGACTTCAACAACATCCTGATGGTGATCCTGGCCAACGTCGAGGAACTGCTGGAGGCCGACAATCTGCTGCCGGACCAGCGGGAGCAGCTCGAGAACATCTCCGGCTCCGGGCAACGGGCGGCCGAGCTGACCAAGCGGCTGCTCGCCTTCTCGCGCAAGCAGCGCCTGATGCCGCAGTCCACGGATCTCACCGACCTGGTGGCCGGCACCGACAAGCTGCTGCGCCGCACGCTGGGCGAGCAGATCGAGATCGAGGCGATCCTGGCCGACGATCTGTGGACGACCAGCGTCGACCGCGCCCAACTCGAGGCGGCGCTGGTCAACCTGTGCGTCAACGCCCGCGACGCCATGCCGAACGGCGGTCGGCTGCTGATCGAGACCAGCAACACCGAGCTCGACCTCGCCTACGCCGCGGACAACGCCGGGGTCGTGCCCGGCGAATACGTCATGCTGGCCGTCAGCGACACCGGCGCCGGCATGTCGCCCGAGATCCTGAGGAAGGTGTTCGAGCCGTTCTTCACCACCAAGGGCGTCGGCAAGGGCACGGGGCTTGGCCTCAGCATGGTCTACGGTTTCATCAAGCAGTCCAACGGCCACATCAAGATCTACAGCGAGGTCGGCCACGGCACCACCATCCGCATGTACATGCCGCGCAGCAATGCGCCGGCCGAGCAGACCGGCGCCGCCGCCGCCGTGCCGCCGCGCGGCAGCGAACGCATCCTGGTCGTCGAAGACGATCTGCAGGTGAGGACGGCCGTGATCGCGCAGCTTCGCAGCCTGGGCTACTCCGTGACCGAGGCGGCCGGCGCGCAGCCGGCGCTGGAGCTTCTGGGGAACGGAGCCGGATTCGACCTGATCCTGACCGACGTCATCATGCCCGGAATGGACGGCCCGCAGCTCGCCCAGTCGGTATCCACGCATTGGCCCGACCTCAAGATCATCTTCATGTCGGGCTACAGCCAGAACGCCGCACGAAACCACGACCGCGTCGCGCCCGACGCCCATCTACTTTCCAAGCCCTTCCGCAAGATCGATCTCGCGACACGGGTCCGGGAGGTGCTCGACGCCGCCTGAAAGGGCAATCCGCCAAAATGTGTAAATGAGTAGGAGTGAAACCAATGGATAGGGACGGAGGCGAAACTGATCGAGGCTATCTTGTTCAACAGTTCGTTGAGCATTTACCGGACTGCGCCGTAATCATTCTCGACGTCGACGGCAAGGTTCTCACCTGGAACGACGGCGCACGATCGATCCTGGGCTATGTCGCCGACGAAATCGTCGGCCAGCCCTATTCGCGCCTGTACGGGAAGAAGGACGTCGCCGCGGCGCTGGGCGATGCATTGGCCAAGGGGCGGCACGAAGACAGGGGCGATCTCGTTTGCAAGGACGGCACGAAGCCCGACCTGTTGAGCATCCTCGTCCCGCTCTACGACGCACGAGACCGCCATGTCGGCTATGGCAACCTTGCGCGCGGTGTCACGCCGGCGACGGCCGTCGATGCCGGCCCGGCACCGGCGCTGCGGGCCGTAGGACCGGCGGTATGCAAGGCGGCGGCCAAGGTCCTGGTGGTCGACGACGACGACCAGATCCGCCAGATCGCCGTGCGACAGCTCACGAGCCTCGGCTATCAGGTCGTCGACACGTCGAACGGTATCGACGCGCTCGACGTGCTGGCCAGCACCGCCGACGTCGGTCTCCTGTTCGTCGACCTCAACATGCCCGGCATGAACGGTCATGAGGTCGCCGCGGAGGCGGCCCGGCTTCGGCCCGGCCTCAAGATCCTGTTTGCATCGGGGGAAGGCGAGCCTGCGGACAGCAGCGATGCGCACTTCCTCATGAAGCCCTACCGCAAGAAGGAGCTCGCCGAGAAGTTGCTGGAAGTTCTCGGCAAGCACTGACCACAGCAAGGACCGGATAACGCATGGCCGTCACCGACCTCGACAAAGGCTCCCCGCCTGTTCTGCTCCCCGCGGCTGTCCAGTTGCGCACGCCGCCCCGCCGGGGAACCGCAAGCATCGCCGGCCGCGCGATCTGGCTGGCGGTCGCCTATGTCGTCGTCACCGGCGGCTTGCTCGCGGCCTTGCTGGCGCAGTTGAGATCCGAGGAGATCGTCGGCAGCCAGCGTGAGCTCGGCGCCTTCGCCCAGCTCACCGCCGGCCACACGTTCGAGGTCGCGGCAGGACTCGAAGAGGCATTGAAGGTCACGGAGGTGACCCTCTCCGTTGCCACCGACTCGGGCACCGCCGACGAGGAGTCGATCGGCATCATGTTGCGCGACGTGGCGGCGAATGCCCGTGGCCTCAAGGACATCCTCGTCCTCGATACGCGGGGCAAGGTCGTCTACCAGGCGACGGGGCGCAACGACATCGGCCGCGACTGGTCCGACCGGCCGTATTTCACCCAGTTCCAGCAGACTCCGGCGTTGAAATTCAGCCTCGGCGCGCCGTTCAAACGTGGTGCAGGCGAATGGTTCATACCGGTCGCGCACGCTTGGCGAAAATCCAACGGCGACTTCGCCGGCGTGATCGTGGGCTTCATGGACCGGCAGTTATTCGACCGCGCCTGGACCCTCGATTCCGAGATCGCCGGGCTCAGCATCGCGCTGATCTCCGCCGACGGCACCCTCATCATGCGCCGTCCGTTCGACGAGCGGATGCCGGGCCAGGTCCTGGTCGACAAGGAAACGCTGGCGCAGCTCTCGGGCCGCGACGCCGCCACGCTGCAGATCCGCAGCCCGTTCGACAGCGAGATCCGGCTCGCGGCCTTCCGCCGGGTCGCGGGCTACCCCCAACTCGTGACCTTCATCGCCCAGCCCATGGAAGTGGTGCTGGCCGGATGGTGGCAGGTCGTCTGGATCGTGGGCTCGAGCTGGCTCGTGGCCTCGCTGGTGCTCGGCGCCCTGGGCGCCTGGCTCGCGCGCGAAATGAAGGCGCGCGGCGCGCTCGAAAACCGCTACCACGCCTTGTTCAACTCCATTCCGTATCCCGTCGTCGTGTCCGACGACGACAGCCGGCGCGTCGTGGCGTTCAACGACGCCACCGTGCAGCAGTACGGCTGGGAGATGGGTCCGAACGCCATCCTGCCGGAGGATTTCTCCGTGCTCGCCGCCCGCCGCGGCGAGTTCTCGCCCGACGTGGCGACCGTCATCTCCGGCCAGCGGCACCGCAACCGGGACGGTGCCACGATCGATGTCGAGCTGGCCGTGCGGCGCATCGACTACAACGGCCGGCCCGCCCTGCTGACAGTGGCGGTCGACGTGAGCGACCGCCTGCGCGCGGAGAAGGCGCGGCGCACCGCCGAGGAGCAGTTGCGGCATTCGCAGAAGCTCGACGTGCTGGGCCAGCTGACCGGCGGCATCGCCCACGACTTCAACAACATCCTCATGGTGATCGTCGCCAGCGCCGAGGCGTTGGCGGAAAAGGACGGCCTCGACGCGGACACCCGCAAGGGCCTGGATCGCATTTCCGACTCGGCCCAGCGCGCCGAGGAGCTGACACGCCAGATGCTGGCATTCTCGCGCAAGCAGCCGCTGCGAGCGCGGCCGACCAACATCAACGACCTGGTGGCCGAGACCGGCAAGCTGCTGCGGCGCACGCTGGGCGGACAGATCGAGATCGAGTCGATCCTGGCCGACGACGTGTGGAACGTCGACATCGACCGCGCCCAGCTCGAGACGTCGCTGGTCAACCTCTGCCTCAATGCGCGCGATGCCATGCCTGAGGGAGGCCGCGTCCTGATCGAGACGCAGAACGTGTCTATCGACGGCGCGCAGGCGGCGCTCCTGCCGGGGATGTCGCCGGGGACCTTCGTGCAGATCACCGTCAGCGATACCGGCCGCGGCATCCTGGCTGCGGACCTCGACAGGATCTTCGAGCCCTTCTTCACGACCAAGCCGAGCGGCAAGGGCTCGGGCCTCGGGCTCAGCATGGTCTATGGCTTCATCAAGCAGTCTCATGGCCACATCACGGTGACCAGCGAGGTCGATCACGGCACGACCTTCCGGCTCCTGCTGCCGCGCTTCGCCGGTCCGGTCGGGGAAGCGACGGCGCGCTCGAGCACGCCGCCCGTCGGCGGCACGGAGCGCATCCTGGTGGTCGAGGACAATCCCCAGGTGCGCGCCAGCGTCGTGCGCCAGGTCCAGAGCCTTGGCTACAACGTGACCGAAGCGGATGACGGCGCCGCCGGCCTGGCAGCCTGCGAGGCGGCGCCCCGGCCCTACGACCTGATGCTGACCGACGTCGTCATGCCCGGCGCGATGAACGGAAAGGCGCTCGCCGATGCCGTGGCGGCCCGCTGGCCCGCGACCAGCATCGTGTTCATGTCCGGCTACACCGACAACGTGCTCGGCAACGCCGGCGAGAACGACGGCAACGTGCGCCTGCTCAACAAGCCGTTCCGCAAGAGCGACCTGGCGCAGATGCTCCGGCAGACCTTGGACGAGACAAGGTGAGATAGGACATGGCCAGCGCTTTCCTTGGCCGGATGATCGTCGCGTTGTCGTTCTTCGCGGCGATCCTCTCTGCATCCGCCGCGTACGCCGTCGATTTCACGACGGCCGATTCCGGGCCGATCGCGCGGTATGGAGGCGCGCCGGACGGCCTGAAGCTGCGCATGACGGGCATGATCGAGCCGGGCGACGGGGACAAGCTGCGCGACATCCTGGGCAGGCTGGCCCCTCAGACCTCGGACAAGCCGCGCGATATCCTGGGCACGATCGAGCTCAGCAGCATGGGCGGCAACCTGAGCGACGGCTTCCAGATCGGCATGCTGCTGCGCAAGTACAACATGATCGCCGTCGTCCGGCGGCGCGACATCTGCATGTCCTCGTGCGCGCTGGCGTTCCTCGGCGGCAACGTCCATCACGTCGAGCCGGAGCGCCGCCAGGAATGCAACCTCGAGATCGGCGGCAAGGTGGCGTTCCACAATTTCTTTCTCAACCGCAACGGCCTGCGCGAATCGACGTCGAGCGATCCCGTCGAGAGCCGCCTGCAGGGCTTTACCGACGCCCGCGGCGGCGCGGCGATGCTGATCAAATACGCCAGCGACCTCGGCCTGCCGCCGAATTTCGTCGCCAGCATGATGGGACGTCCGGTGGAGGAGTTCCAGTACATCGAGACCGTGGGCCAGTTCCTGTCGTTCCGCGTCTGCCCGATCGGCGTCGACCGCCCGAAAATCGCGATCGACATGCAGGCGAGGAACGTCTGCAGCAATTCGACCGGGGGTTCTGATACGGCGTCGCTCGTGGTGACGTCGATCCCGCAGGCGCAGGCCAAGCTCTACATGCTGCAGCGCGTGCTGGAGAACATGCAGTCGTCCAAGGCCAAGGGACGACTGGCGGCCCAGCTGACGAACGGTGCGGTGATGCGGGTCAAGGAGGAGATCGACCGGCTCTACGACGATCTGCGCGCAGCCGGTGTTGCCCTGCCCGACATCGTGGGCCCCACCTTCGAGATCGGCAGGAAGACGGCGGGAGCCTACGAGGTCTCCTGTTATGTGAGCCTTTCGCCCGACAATCCGGACAATTATGACGTCGTCGTGCAGAGCGCGCGCGGGCTGGCCGAACCGCCGAAGCTGCCGCCGCAGAATTCCCGCCGCCTGTTCCTGTTCGACCGCGGCGATGTGATCAATCCCCGTCCACGCTGACGAGATCCGAACGTGACGACATCCAACACCCAATGCGATGTTCTTCTGGTCGAGGACGATCTGGATGTCGGTACCGCCATGGCATCGTATCTGGCCCGTCATGGTCTCGATGTCCGCACGGCGCACAGCGGCTCTTCGGCGCTTTATCTCCTGCAGAAGGTCCGGCCACGAGTCGCCATTCTCGATTTTCGCCTGCCAGATCTGGATGGCGTGCAGCTTTCCCAGAAAATTCTCCAACAGGTGCCGAACCTGCCGATCATCATGATGTCGGGGGCGATCGGCGAGTTGGAACAGGCAACACTGGAAAGGATCGGCATCAAGATCTTCGTCAACAAGCCGGTGCCGCTGCGGTCCCTGCTGCGCGCCATCTTGCTGCTGTTGAAGCGTTCTTCCTGAGTCGGGCCCGCTCCCAGCGAAGTCACTGAAGGGCCGCAAGTTCGTCTATGAAGGCTTGCGCCTGCCCTATCGCCGCGGCGAAGGCGGGATCGGCGCGGCCGCACTCCTCCCAGCATTTGCCCATCTTGGCCGGTCCGCTTTCAACAGGATGGCGACCACCCAGCAGGTCCGGTTGGCGACGAAGCAGTCTCAGGCTTTGACTTCCGAGCTCAGCCAATCGATCGCGGCCTGCGCGCCGCCCTTGCCGTGCGGGATGTCGAGCGCCGACAGGCCCATCTCCACGACGCCGAGCGTGCCCAGCACCATTGGGGCGTTGACGTGCCCCATGTGGGCGATCCGGATCGCCTTGCCCGAAAGCTCGCCGATGCCCTGGCCCACGATCACGCCACACTTCTTGTCGCAATAGGCGCGCAGCGCCTCGGGATCGTGACCGTTGACCAGCACGCAGGTCACTGAGTCGGAACGCTCCTGCGGCTCGATGATGTTGAAGCCGATCGCCTGGCCTTCCGCCCACACACCGACCGCCCGTCGCACCGCTTCGGCCAGTAGCCGGTGACGGCGGTGCACATTATCGAGGCCCTCCTCGAACAGCAGGTCGAGCGCCTGGCGCAAGCCGAACAGAAGGTGCTCGGGCGGCGTGCCGGCATATTTCTGATAGTGCTGCTCGCCTTCGCGGTCGGTCCAGTCCCAGTAGGGCGTGCGCAATCCCGCCTTCTTGTGCACCTCGCGCGCGCGGGCGTTGGCCACAACGAAGCCCAGCCCGGGCGGCGTCATCATGCCCTTCTGCGAGCCCGACATCGCGACGTCTACGCCCCAGGCATCCATCTCGAACGGCATGCAGCCGAGCGAGGCCACCGCATCGACCATCAGCAGCGCGTCGTGCCTGGCCGCGCGCATCGCCTTGCCGATCGCTGCGATGTCGTTCACCACGCCCGACGCGGTGTCGATCTGGGCCACGAGCACGGCCTTGATGGTGCCGTCCTTGTCGGCCTTGAGGCGCGCCTCGACCTCGTCGGGGCGAACGGCGTGGCGCATGCTGCCTTTCAGCACCTCGACGTCCACGCCCATGCGGCGGGCGTTCTCGCCCCAGCCGATCGCGAAGCGGCCGCTCTCCAGCACGAGGATCTTGTCGCCCTTGCTGAGCACGTTGGTGAGCGTGGCCTCCCAGGCGCCATGGCCGTTGGCGATGTAGATGTAGGCCCGCCCCTTGGTGTTGAATACCCGGGCGACGTCCCGCAATAGGCCGTCGGTCAGCGCCAGCAGCGGGCCGGAATAGATATCCATCGCCGGGCGATGCATCGCCCGCAGCACCTCGTCGGGTACGGTTGTCGGACCCGGAATCGCCAGAAACTCACGTCCCGCACGCACGCTCATCTGCCATTGCCTCCGCTTTTGCCGATTTCATCGTACCATTGGAAAAGAACGCGGGCACGCAGGCCTCGACACGCGCGCGCTGCCGATCGCCTACAAGGGCTAATGCAGGCTCCTACTTCAGCTCTTGCGGAACAGCTCCCCGACCTGCGTGCAGCGGTCGGCGC
>OUNM010208573.1_pt1 | contig 16455 bp, 10 predicted proteins | sample 1769961 | NCBI WGS metagenome assembly OUNM01 (sample SAMEA3914820, study PRJEB12502) | metagenome | biome: forest; material: soil | place: USA | collected 2012-03-12 | depth 0.3 m
GACACCGGGAGCATTTTCCGTGGCTACTGCCTCCGTCCAGACCATCAACGATTATGTCGTTCGCGACATCTCGCTCGCCGGCTTCGGCCGCAAGGAGATCGAGATCGCCGAGACCGAGATGCCGGGCCTGATGGCGCTCCGCGAGGAATATGGCGCGTCGCAGCCGCTCAAGGGCGCGCGCATCACCGGCTCGCTGCACATGACGATCCAGACCGCTGTGCTGATCGAGACGCTGACCGCACTCGGCGCGGAAGTCCGCTGGGCCTCCTGCAACATCTTCTCGACCCAGGACCATGCCGCCGCCGCGATCGCCGCGTCGGGCGTGCCGGTCTTCGCGGTGAAGGGCGAGAGCCTGGCCGAGTATTGGGACTATGTCGGTCGCATCTTCGATTGGGGTGACGAGCCCTGCAACATGATCCTCGACGACGGCGGCGACGCCACCATGTTCGTGCTGTGGGGCGCGAAGGTCGAGGCCGGAGCCACTCTGCCCGCGCCCGAGAATGAGGAAGAGGTCGAGTTCCAGCGCGCGCTGAAGGCGTTCATCGCCGCCAAGCCGGGCTACCTCACCCGCACTGCCGCCGCGATCAAGGGGGTGTCGGAAGAAACCACCACAGGCGTCCACCGCCTCTACGAGATCGCCAAGAAGGGCGAGCTGCCTTTCCCGGCGATCAATGTCAACGACTCGGTGACCAAGTCGAAGTTCGACAATCTCTACGGTTGCAAAGAGTCGCTGGTCGACGCCATCCGCCGTGGCACGGACGTCATGCTCGCCGGCAAGGTAGCCTGCGTCGCGGGCTTCGGCGACGTGGGCAAGGGCTCGGCCGCTTCGCTCCGCAACGGCGGCGCGCGCGTGCTGGTGACCGAGGTCGATCCAATCTGCGCGCTGCAGGCCGCGATGGAAGGCTATGAGGTCGTGACGATGGAGGAGGCCGCCACCCGCGCCGACATCTTCGTCACCGCTACCGGCAACGCCGACGTGATCACGCTCGACCACATGCGCGCGATGAAGAACATGGCGATCGTCTGCAACATCGGCCACTTCGACAGCGAGATCCAGATCGGCGCGCTGTCAAACATGAAGTGGACCGAGATCAAGCCGCAGGTCGATGAGGTCGAGTTCCCCGATGGCAAGAAGATCATCGTGCTGTCGAAGGGCCGCCTGGTGAACCTCGGCAATGCCACCGGCCACCCGAGTTTCGTGATGTCGTCGAGCTTCACCAATCAGACGATCGCGCAGATCGAGCTGTTCACCCGCGGCGAGCACTACGGCAAGCAGGTCTATGTGCTCCCGAAGCATCTCGACGAGAAGGTGGCGCGTCTCCACCTCGACAAGCTGGGGGTGAAGCTCTCGAAACTGACCGAGAAGCAGGCATCCTATATCGGTGTTTCGACCGAGGGTCCGTTCAAGCCGGACCACTACCGCTACTAATTCGATCGGGAGGGGGCGTCCGCGCCTCCTCTCGCCTCCGGCGGCAGCCGGCTGGATGCGCTCCGTCCGATCCCCGGGCGGGGCGCATCTGCCTTTCCGGTCAAGTGTCTGCTCACGAACCATCCTGGCTTCCGCTTCGCGTCCATCCCGCCTAGACAGGGGGTTATGAGGGCTGAGGGGGCGATGCCGGGTAGAGGCGAGTGGGGCGTAGTGGCGTGATCGAGCTCGATCCTCTCCACGCGACGCTGGTGGGGGTGATCCTCGCCATCTGGCTTGCTGCGGCCATGGTCGCCGTCACCTATGGCTGGCGGCGGACCCACTCTGCGAAGGCTGCGGTCGCCGAGCTGGCCCGGCTGCGCAAGATGCTGGCGGGAGCGCCGGCGCTTCCCATGCTGATCGCCGCTGACGGGCGCCTGCGCGCGCATGAGCGGGTGGGCGACTGGTTCGGCCTCGATCGCGCGCCCCGCTCGCTTGCCGATCTTTGCTCGCGGCTCGATCCGATTGATGCCGAGGCCCTGTCGCGCGACGTGCTGGTCGCCCAGCGCGGCGGTGCAGGCTTCGCGCGGGCGGTGCGACCGAGCGGGGCGGGGCGCGTGCTGATGGTGCGCGGCCGTCCTGCGGCGCAGGTGCTGGGCGAGGGCGCGGCTTTGCTCTGGCTGTTTGACGCGACCGAAAGCGAGGACGAGATTTCCCGCCTCGATTCCGAGCGCGAGCGGCTGGCCGAGGCTCTCGATGCGCTCGCCGGCCTGATCGAGGCGGCGCCCATTCCAATGTGGCATCGCGGGCCGGATCTGCGGCTGAGCCTGGTCAATTCGGCTTATGTCCGCGCGGTTGACGGCATGGACGCCCGCAGCGTGATTGAGCGCGGACTCGAGCTGATCGAGGGGCAGGGGCCGGGCAGCCCGATCGCCGCCGCTGCTGCTGCGCGTGACGAGGGCGAGATGGCGGTCCGCACAGTGCCCGCCACCATCGGCGGCGAGCGGCGCACGTTGCGCGTCGTCGACGTGCCGCTGGGGCCGAGCGGCATTGCCGGCTATGCGGTCGACGTCGAGGAGATCGAGCAGGCCAAGGCCGACCTTGTCCGCTTCGAGGATGCCCAGCGTGACATGCTCGATCGGCTCTCCGCGGGCGTCGCGCAATTTGCGGCCGACCGGCATCTCACCTTTTCCAACTCGGCCTTCAAGCGGCTGTTCGCTATGCTCCCCGAGTGGCTGGCAGACCGGCCCGAATTCGATCGCGTGCTGGAGCGGATGCGCGAGGCCGACCGCCTGCCCGAGAGCCGCGATTTCCCCGGCTGGAAGGCCGAGCGACGGCGCTGGTTCCTGTCCGAGACCGCGCAGGAGGAGGCGTGGCAGCTCCCCTCGGGCACCCATCTGCGCGTCGTCGGGCAGCCGCTACCCGATGGCGGCATGCTGATGATCTTCGAAGATCGCACCGAGCAGGTCCGGCTCCGGTCCGAGGCCGACACGCTGCTGCGCGTGCGCACCGCTACCTTCAACAACCTCAACGAGGCGGTGGGCGTGTTCGCCGCCGACGGCCGCCTCCATCTCTGGAACAACCGCTTCCGCGAGGTGTGGGAGCTCGAGGAGGAGGAGCTAGCACGCCATCCGCGCGTGGATGCGCTGGTGACCATGATCGCGCCGCGCCTGGCCAATCCGGCGCGCGCCGGCATGATCCGCGAGCTCGTCCGCCTGGCCACTACCGAACGGCAAAGCCGTGCCGGGCGCATCGCCTTCGCCGACGAACGCCACTTCCAGTTTGCCGCCGTGCCGTTGCCCGACGGCAATGCGCTGTTTACTCTGCTCGACATCACCGATAGCCGCCGTGCCGAGCAGGCGCTGCGCGACCGCGCCGCTGCGCTGGAGGAAGGCGACCGCGTGAAGTCCGCCTTCGTCGCGACGATGAGTTACGAACTGCGGACGCCGCTCACCTCGATCGGTGGCTTCGCCGAGATGCTGGCGGCCGGTTTCGGTGGGCCGATGGGCGACCGGGCGAAGGACTATGTGAACTCGATCCTCGCCGCCTCGGCGCGGTTGGGGCAGCTCGTCGACGAGGTGCTGGACCTGACGCGCAGTGCAGCCGGTCATCTAGAGCTGGAGCATGTGCCGATCGACCTTGGACAGATCTGCCGCGAGGTCGCCGACGAGCTCGCCGGGCAGGCGGAGGCGCGCAAGCTCAAGCTGATCTCCGCGCTCGAACCCTCCATCGGGATCGTGACCGGCGACGTCCGCCGCCTGCGGCAAGCGGTCGAACATGTGTTGCGCAACGCCGTCCACTACACCCCCGAGGGTGGTCGTATCTTCTTCCACGCCAGCGGTGACGACGAACAGGCCACGGTGATCGTCTCCGACAACGGGGCCGGCATCGACGCCGAGGAGCGCGAGCGGATCTTCGATCCCTTCCACCGCGCGACCGTGAAGGGGAACCGGCGCGAGGGCTCGATCGGGCTCGGCTTGCCGCTCACCCGGCACTATGTCGAGGCCCATGGCGGCAGCGTCTGGCTGGAATCGGAGCCCGGCCATGGCACCACCGTCTCGATCCGCTTGCCAAGGGCCTCGTCATGACCGCGACCGGAACCATCGCCCTGCCGAACGCCTCCGCGACCGAGGCGCTGGGCCGCGCGCTGGCGCCGCTGCTGCGCGAGGGTGACGTTGTCGCGCTGTTCGGTGATCTGGGGGTGGGCAAGACCAGCCTCGCACGCGGTGTCCTCTCCGCGCTGGGTCTCGCCGAGGAGGCGCCGAGCCCGACCTTCGCGATCGTCCAGCCCTATGCCCCGCCCGAAGTGGCGCTTCCGGTCGCCCATGTCGATCTCTATCGGATCGAGGACCCGGAAGACGCCGAGGAGCTGGGGCTCGACGAGCTGTTGGAGCAGGGCGCTCTACTCATCGAATGGCCGGAACGGCTGGGCGCGGCGCTGTGGCCGGAGGCGCTCTGTCTGGCGATCGAACCCGACGGGAGCGGGGGGCGCCGCTTGACTTGGACCGCGCCGGCGCCATGGGAGGCGCGATGGCCGCCCCGATGATTCCACCCGCCCACGCCCCCGCCTTCCTCGCCGCGCATGGCTGGGAAGGGGCGGCGATCCTGCCGCTGGCCGGCGATGCCTCCTTCCGGCGTTACTTCCGTGTCGTCCACGAGGGCCGGACCGCCGTCCTGATGGACGCACCGCCGACGCACGAGGATCTCGGCCCCTTCCTGACGATCGCCGAACATCTGGGAGCGCTCGGCCTGTCTTCCCCGCAAAGCTACGCGGTGGATCGTGAGGGCGGGCTGTTGCTGCTCGAGGATTTCGGTGACCGGCTGGTCGGGCCGCTGCTCCGCGCCGGTGCCGAGGCCGAGGCGCCGATCTACCGCGACGCCGTTACGCTACTCGCGCGGCTGGCGGAACAGCCAGTGCCCGTGAACCTGGCACCCTACGACATGACCGTGATGTGCCGCGAGGTGGGGCTGTTCCCCGAATGGTATGCGCCGGCGCTCGGTTTCGAGATCGACCTCGATGGCTGGGCGAAGGCATGGGATGCCGTGCTGCCGCGCGTCGCTGCGCCCGAGTGCCCAGTGCTGGTGCTCCGCGATTATCATGTCGACAACATCATCCTGCTGGAGCGCACCGGCCTGAAGCGGCTCGGCCTGCTCGACTTCCAGGACGCGCTGGCCGGCCATCCCGCCTATGATCTCGTCTCGCTGCTCCAGGACGCGCGGCGCGATGTCTCGCCGGCACTCGAGGCCGAGATGCTGGACGCCTATGCCGGGGACGCCGGCATCGACAATGTCGAGGCCTTCCGCGCCGACTACGAAATCCTCGGCGCCCAGCGGAACACCAAGATTCTCGGCATCTTCACGCGCCTCTGGAAGCGTGACGGCAAGCGCACCTATCTGCCCATGCAGCCGCGCGTGTGGGGCTATCTGGAGCGAAACCTTGCCCATCCGGCGCTCGCGCCCGTGGCGGACTGGTTCGCTGCAAATGTGCCCGCCGAGATGCGCGGCGCAGCCTGGACGGAGATGACGGCGTGACCAAGTTTGCCAAGCCCCTTTCGCTGCGCCCCGACCCGAACTCCGCGCAGGCGCTGCCGGAGACGGCGATGCTGCTCGCTGCGGGTCTTGGCAAGCGCATGCGGCCGCTGACGGCGACCCGTCCCAAGCCGCTGGTCGAGGTGGGCGGGCGCTCGCTGCTCGACCATGCGCTCGACCGGATACGCGCGGGCGGGGTGCGGCGCGCGGTGGTGAACGTCCACTATCTCGCCGACGCGCTGGAGGCGCATCTGCGCCGCCATGCCGACGGCCTGGACATTGCGGTCTCCGACGAGCGCGCTCGGCTGCTCGAGACCGGCGGGGGCGTGGTCCACGCGCTGCCACTGCTCGGCGAGCGGCCGTTCTATGTCATCAACACGGACAATCTCTGGGTGGACGGTCCGGCCGACACGTTGCGACTGCTCGCCAGTCGCTGGGACGACGCGGATATGGATGCGCTGCTGCTCGTCGTGCCGCTGGCGCGAGCGACGGCGCATGAGGGGCTGGGCGATTTTCATATGGATTCCGCCGGCCACCTCGCGCGACGCGCGCCGCGCCGGGTGGCGCCCTTCGTCTATACCGGCGTGCAACTCGTCTCCCCACGTCTTTTCCACAACGCGCCGACGGGTCCCTTCTCGATGAACCTGCTGTGGGATCGCGCGATCGCGGCCGGCCGGGCCTTCGGCGTGGTGCATCAGGGGCTGTGGTGCGATGTCGGAACCCCAGCCGCGATCGCTATCGCCGAGGACTTACTCCGGCATGGCTGAGCGGCTGGCGCCGGCACTGTTCACGGTGCCGGCGCACCGGCCCTTCGCCGACGCGCTCGCAGCCGGCCTGATCGCGCGCACTGCGGGCGATCGGCTGGCACTGGCACGCGGTCTCGTGCTCGTTCCCAACAACCGTGCCGCGCGCGCTATCAGCGACGCCTTCGTCCGCCGCGCCGAGCACGGCCTGCTGCTTCCTCGCCTCGTCGCGATCGGCGATCTGGAGCTGGGCGACGGGCCGGACCAGGCGCTCGATCCCGCCGATGCCGATCCGGTGCCGCCGGCGGTCGATCCGATGGTGCGGCGGATGGTGCTGGCGCGGCTCGTCTCGGAGGAGCGTATCCGGCTCGGCGAGCCAGTGGATGCGGCCGAGGCGGTGAGGCTTGCCCAGGCGCTCGGCCGCACGCTCGACCAGATGATGGTCGAGGAGGTGCCGGTCCGCTCGCTGGCTGAGCTGGAAGTCGCCGCCGAGCTTTCCGAACATTGGCAGCGGGCGCTGGGCGTGTTGGCGGCGGTGCTGTCGCGCTGGCCGGGCGAGCTCGCAGCGATGGGGCGGATCGATCAGGCGGATCGCCGCAATCGTCTGCTCGACCGCGCCGCTGCCATCTGGAGTGAACGCCCGCCGCAGGGTTTCGTGGTCGCCGCCGGGATCACCGACACCGCGCCGGCCGTGGCACGGCTCCTACGCACCGTGGCACGACTACCCGACGGCATGGTGCTGCTGCCGGGCCTCGATCTGGCCATGCCTGACGAGGAGTGGGAGGCGCTCGGCCCCGATGCGGACGGCCGGGTGATCGAAACGCACCCGCAATTTCACTTGAAGCGCCTGCTCGATCGCATGGGCTGCGCACGCGGCGAGACCGAGCGCTGGAGCTGGAGCGGAGGGGCCGAGGCGCCGACGGTGTCTGCCGTGCGCGGCCGTGCAGTCGCGAACGCTATGAAGTCCGCCCGCTACACCGGCAAATGGCAGGAGCTGCCACCGGCCGAGCGTCGCCTGTCTGGTGTCCGCGCGCTCGAATGCGCGACGCCAGCCGAGGAGGCGCAGGCGATCGCCATCGCGCTCCGTCAGGCGATCGAGACGCCGGGTCGCACGGCGGCGCTTGTGACGCCGGATCGCGTTCTTGCGCGGCGCGTCTCCGCCCATCTCGCGCGCTGGGGGATTCGGGCCGACGATTCCGCCGGCCGGCCGCTCTCGGCGATGCCCTCGGGCACCCTGCTCACCTCCATCGCTGAGGCAGCGGCGAGCGGCTTCGCGCCGGTCGAGTTGCTGACGTTGCTCAAGCATCCGCTGGTCGGTGCCGACCGGGAGCGGCCGGCTTGGCTGGCAGCGGTACGCGCGCTCGATCTGGCGCTGCGCGGTCCGCGGCCGGCGCCGGGGCTAGCGGGCGTGTCGACGCTGTTCCGCGAGCCTGAGTACAAGCTCGACGACGCATGGTGGAGGGTGGTGCTGGGCATCCTTCAGCCGCTGGAGGCCGCCTTCTCTGGCCGCGTCGCTCTGCCGGTGGCGCTCGCCGCGATCCGCGACGCCGCCTCGGCACTGACGCAGGAGGAAGGGTGGGCTGGCCCCGCCGGTCGCGCAGCGGCGGAATTGTTTGAGGCGCTGGAGGCTTCCGCTCCGCTGGGTCCGACTGAGCTCGCGCCTGCCGCCGTGGCGCCGATGCTTACGCGGCTGATGGACGAGGTCGCGGTGCGTCCGCCGCAGGGTGGGCACCCGCGCGTGTCGATCTGGGGCCTGATTGAGCAGCGCCTCCAGCATGCAGATTTCGCTGTCGCCGCCGGCCTGAACGAGGGCGTTTGGCCATCGCTGCCCAGCCCCGATCCCTGGCTCAGCCCGCGCGTGCGGCGTGCGCTGGGGCTGCCGGGGCTGGAATGGCGGATCGGTATCGCCTCGCATGACTTTTCGGGCGTGCTGGGTTCGCCTGACGTGCTGGTGACGCGGGCGCGGCGGGATGCGCGGTCGCCGGCGGTCGCCTCGCGTTTCTGGCTGAGGTTGGAGGCGATGACTGGTGGTATCGCCCGCGCCCCGCATTTCCGGCGCTGGTCGGCGGCGATCGATCGAGCCGACGTGTTCGCTCCGGCCGATCGGCCGCGTCCCGCGCCGCCTGCCGACCAACGCCCGCGCAAGCTTGCCGTGACGCGACTCGATCGGTTGAAGGCCGACCCTTACGCCTTCTACGCGCAGCAGATGCTGAAGCTTGCGAGCCTCGATCCGGTCGATGCCGAGCCGAGCCCGGCCTGGCGAGGCAGCGCCGTCCACGAAGTGTTGGAGGCATGGGCCAAGGAGGATGGCTGCGATCCTTCCAAGCTCGCCGCTCGCGCCGAGGCAATGCTGGAGGGTATCACCGCGCATCCGGTGCTGCGCGCGCTCTGGGCGCCGCGGCTGAGAGAGTCGATAGCGTGGATCGCCGACGAGATGCTGGCCGCGCTCGCTGCGGGCCGCAAGCCGATCGTGGCCGAGGTGTTCGGCGAGCGCGAGATCGGTGGTATCCGGCTCTACGGCAAGGTCGACCGGATCGACCGGCTGCCCGACGGCAGCCTCGCCATCGTCGACTACAAGACTGGCCAGCCGCCGGGCACGAAGCAGGTGGCGGCGGGCTATGCGATGCAGTTGGGGCTGCTCGGCCTGATTGCGGAGCAGGGCGGCTTCAAGGAGGTCTCCGGCAAGGCCGGTGCCTTCGAATATTGGTCGCTGGCGCAGAAGGACGGGCAGCTCGGTTATGTCGCGCCGGCCACCGGCAAGCGCTCCGGCCTCGATCCGGCCGAGTTTACCGCGCTCGCCTATCGCAACTTCGCTGATGCCGCTGCCAAGTGGCTGACTGGCGAGGAGGCCTTCGTCGCCAAGCTCCATCCCGAGTTGGCCCCATATGCGGACTATGATCAGCTGATGCGTCTCGACGAATGGTATGGCCGGCTCGGGGACGGGGCATGAGCCGCCGCCCGTCGTTGCTGAAGCCGCTGGAAGGGGCGCAGGCGGAGGCCTCCGATCCCGAGCGCCTCGTCTGGCTGTCCGCATCCGCCGGCACCGGCAAGACCCACGTTCTGACGGCTCGCGTGATTCGCCTGCTGCTGGCGGGGAACGACCCGGCGGCGATCCTCTGCCTTACGTTTACCAAGGCGGGCGCCGCGGAGATGGCGGATCGCATCCATGCACGCCTCGCGAGCTGGGTCCGGATGAAGCCCCATCATCTCGGCCATGAGCTGTTCGCGCTCGGCGAGAGGCATGATGCGGACGCGATCGCCAACGCGCGCACGCTGTTCGCCCGCGTACTCGACGCGACGGGCGGGGGGCTGCGCATCCAGACTATCCATGCCTTTTGCCAGACCTTGCTGGCAGGCTTCCCGGCTGAGGCGGGGCTGGTACCGGGCTTTCGTCCGTTGGAGGAGCGCGAGGAGCAGGCGCTGGGCTATACCACGCTTGCCGACATGTTGGTGGAAGCCGAGCGCGGCGGCGACCTGCCGCTCGTTCGCGACGTACAGGTGCTCAGCCGGCGGTTGGGCGAAGCGGGGGCGGAGGGCTTCCTGCGCCAATGTGCCCGCGCGCCCGATGCGATGGAGGCGCTGGGCGTCGGCATCGAGGCGAAGCTTCGCCGCGCAATGGGTGTGCCCGATGGCGATGTCGAACGGACGCTAGCCGAGGCCTGCACCAACGACGCGTTCGATCGCCGCACGCTGGAGCGGGTCGCCGCCGCCAATGCCAGCTGGGCGACTGCACGCGGGCTCGATCGTACCGATGTCATCGCCCGCTGGCTGGCGGCCTCGCCGGCCGATCGAGCGACGGCGCTCCAGGCGCTGCATGAGGTTTGGGCGACCAAGGCCGGGGAACCGCGCTCCTTCGCCAAGGGGCAGGCGCCGCAGGACGCGGGCTATGCTGAGGACGCGATGCGTCTGCACGTGGCTTGCGGAGAGCTTCTGGCGCTGCGCGTCAAGGCGGCTTTCGCGGTCACGCTGGCGGCTGGGCTGCGCGCGGGGCAAGCCTATGCGCGTGCCTATACGCGGGCGAAGCGCGCGGCCGGGGCGGTCGACTTCGACGATCTCATCCGCACCACCGTCCGTCTGCTTCAGACCGAGGGCATGGGCGAGTGGGTGCGCTACAAGCTCGACCAGCGCACCGACCACATCCTCGTCGATGAGGCGCAGGACACCAACGCGGACCAATGGTCGATCGTCGCGGCGCTGGCGGGCGAGTTCTTCGCCGGCGAGGGCGCCCGCGCGGGGATCGTGCGGACCATCTTCACGGTCGGCGACTTCAAACAGGCGATCTTCGGCTTCCAAGGCACCGATCCGTTGGCCTTCGAGGCGGCCGCGCGCGCCTTCTCGCGTCGGGCGGAGGGGGCGGATCGCAGCATCCAGCGGCTGTCGCTCGACAAGTCTTTCCGCTCCACGCCGCCGGTGCTGAAGGTTGTGGACCGGCTGATCGCGCATCTCGGGCCGGGCGCGCTGGGGCTCGCCGAAGACGTGCCCGCTCATGATGCGGCCAAGAAGGGACCGGGCCGCGTGATGCTCTGGCCGCCGGTTTCCGCCGAGCAGGCGGAGGACGTCGCTAGCGGCGAGGAAGGCTGGCTCGACGACGCCACCCGCCGGTTCGCCGATCGGCTGGCGAAGCAGGTGAAGTCGTGGATCGACGCCGCCCCCTGGATTGCCACGCGCGGCCGTCCGCTGCGCCCCGAGGACGTCATGATCCTGGTGCGCAAGCGCGGCGACCTCGCCTCGCTGCTCGTGGCGCGGCTGCATGCGCATGGCGTGCCGGTGGCGGGCGTCGACCGACTGCGCCTCGACGCGCCGCTGGCGGTGCGCGATCTGCTCGCCGCGGCGCGGTTCGCGCTCCAGCCCGGCGATGACCTGACTCTCGCCTCGCTGCTTGTCTCGCCGCTGTTCGGATGGAACCAGCAGCAGCTCTACGACATCGCTTTTGGACGCGAGGGTCCGCTCTGGGCGGCGCTGCCGGAAGGGGAGACGCGCGACGCGCTGGGCGCGGTCCTGGCCGCCGCCGATCTCGTCACGCCCTATCGCTTCTTCGAGGAGATGCTGTCCGGGCCGCTTGATGGGCGGCGCAAATTGCTCCACCGGCTGGGCGAGGAGGCGCGCGATCCGATCGAGGAATTGCTCAACGCCGCGCTGCTGTTCGAGGAGAATGGCACGCCCTCGCTCCAGTTCTTCCTCGACTGGTTCGATCGCGGTGAAGTGCAGATCAAGCGCGATCCGTCAGCGCCGCTCGATGCGGTCAGGGTGATGACTGCGCATGGCTCGAAGGGATTGCAGGCGCCGCTGGTGGTGCTGGCGGACGCGACTGGCGATCCGGATCGCTCGCCCGGTGGCGGCATCGGCTGGGCGGCGGAGGAAGGGGCCGGCCCCGTGCCGATCATCCGGCCGCGCAGTCACGAACGCTTCGCTCCCTTCGACGTCTTGATCGAGGAGGCAGAGCGCCGCGAGCTTGAGGAGCATTGGCGGCTGCTTTACGTCGCCGCGACGCGCGCCGAGGAGTGGCTGGCGGTCGGCGGTGCGCTAGGCTCGATCGCCAAGGGCGTGGTACCCCCGCGGAGCTGGTACGCCGCACTGGCGGCCGCTCTCGACGAGCTGGAGACGCAGACGGTCGAGGATCCGCTATGGGGCGAGGCACGCATTCATGCGGGCGGCGAGGGGGAGCCGGGCACCGCGCGCGAGGAGCGAGCACCGACCGTGGAATCGCCACCTCCTGCATGGCTCCGCGCGCCGGCGCCGAAGGAGGCCCGCCCGCCGCGGCCGCTAGCTCCCTCCGCGATCGGTACCGACACCATCGCCAACCCACCGCCGAGCCCCGCGATGCGCGAAGCCGCAGAGCGCGGTCGGCTGTTGCACGCACTGTTCGAGCGACTGCCCGCGCTGGCACCCGAGCGGCGCGAGTCCGCTGCGGCTCATTGGCTGGAGCATTCCGCGGGCGTGATCGACGCCGCGTCGCGCATCGCGCTGGTCGCGGACGCCTGCGCAATCATCGCCGATCCGCGTTTTGCCGCGATCTTTTCGCCCGACGCGCTGGCCGAGGCGCCCATCGCCGCGGTTGTGGAGGGGTATGTCGTCGCCGGCACGGTCGACCGTCTGCTGGTCGCCGAACACAAGGTCACGATCGTCGATTTCAAGACGGGGCGGCGCGTGCCATCCGGTCTCGCCACGGTGCCGCGCCATCATCTCGAGCAGATGGGCGCCTATGCAGCGGCGCTGGCGGCGATCTTCCCAGGCCGCACGATCGAGGCGGCGCTGCTCTATACCGCGGGGCCGAAGCTGGTGCCGTTGCCACCCGAGACGCTTTATGCCCACAAGCCGCGCTTGGAGCCGAGGGAGCAAAGTTTGGCCACTGCCGGTTGAGGCCGAGGGCCGAGGCGCCTACATCCGGCAGCAAAGCGAACAGGAGTTATGTTTCATGGCTACCAAGACGATTACCGATCAGAGCTTTGCGACGGACGTTCTCGCCGCCGACGGCCCCGTGCTGGTCGATTTCTGGGCCGAGTGGTGCGGTCCGTGCAAGATGATCGGGCCGGCGCTCGAGGAACTGTCTGACGAGCTGGGTGAAAAGGTGACGATCGCCAAGCTCAACATCGACGACAATCCGGAAGCTCCGGGTCGTTACGGCGTGCGTGGCATCCCGACGATGATCCTGTTCAAGGGCGGCGCACCGGCCGCGACTCAGGTCGGCGCCGCGCCGAAGAGCCGCCTCAAGGCGTTTATCGAAGAGTCTCTCTGACCCTTTGACAGGGCGGCCCGGCGCTGGTCGGGCTGCTCAGCCGAACAGGAGCGTAGCGGCCTCGTCCCACAGCGTGGGCGAGGCTGCGGCGAGCAGGCCCGGGCGATCATCCGCCAGCCGATAGGGCGCGCCGTCGACCCGCGAGACCCGGCCGCCTGCTTCCGCCACAAACAATGCGCCCGGCGCATGGTCCCACGGCATAGCCCGCCAGAACAGCGCGAGGTCGTTGGTGCCGAGCACGAGCCGCGGATATTGCTCGCCCGCGCAGTGCGGAACATCGACGAGGGCGATATGCCCCTCGGCCCGCCCGAGCACAGCTTCCCGCACGTCCGCCGGCAGATAGCGCGTCCCGAGCGCACCGAGCGGTTGCGGGGCGCCGGTCGCCCGGGCTTCGATCCGCTGGCCGCCGATGAAGGCGCCGAAGCCCTTCGCGGCATGGCACATTCGCCCCGTTACCGGATCGAGGATCCAGCCGGCCTGCACCACGCCGACGTCGGCCAGCGCCACCATGATCGCGAAGGGGCTGCGTCCCGCGGCATAATTGCCCGTGCCGTCGATCGGATCGACGATCCAGGCGGTGCCTTCCGTCACGCGGGCCACGATGGCCGGGTCGGCGGCGGCGGCTTCCTCGCCAACGGCATGGCTGCCGGGCAGCAGCGCAAGCAGGCCTTCGGTCAGTCGCGCTTCGGACTCTCGGTCGACCACTGTGACATAGTCGTCCGGCGCCTTCTCCTCGATCTCGCTGGCGTCCAGGTGGCGGAAGCGCGGCATCAGCAACTCGCGACCGACCCGGCGCATCAGCTCCTCGACGGCCGTGTGCAGCTTGTGGGTCATTTGCATTGTGCTCCCGGTGCGAGGCCGCGGGTGTTGGGACGGAAGTGGTCGTGCCGGGGCAGGTCGTCCCCGGCGAGCGCCCAGCCGATGCGATCCGCGTAGAAGATGTGGAAGCCGGGCTGGACGGCCTCCGGATCGTCGAGCGTAGCGGCGGTGATGTCGATCTCGTCGGGCTGGAAGTCGACATGGATGGTGAGCAGGCTGCCGCAGCGCGTGCAGAAGCGGCGCTCGCCGAACGGACTGAGGCGAACGCTGCCGATCGCGTCGGCGCCCTCGTCGATCACGAAGGCTTCGATCCGGCTGGTCGCGAACACGAGCGCCGGGGCACCCGAGCTCTTCTGACACAGCCGGCAGTGGCACCAGCCGATATCATAGGCGCCGTCTACTAGACGGTAGCGCACCGCCCCGCATGCGCATCCTCCGGCCAGCTGCCTGCTCATGCTCTCAGCTTCGATAGTCGGCGTTGATGGAGATATAGCCGTGGGTGAGGTCGCAGGTCCAAACCGTCGCACGGCCGTGGCCGAGCCCGATATCCACCCCGATCCGCACATCCTGGCCCTTGAGGTGGGCGGCGACAGGCGCCTCGTCATAGCCTTCAACCGCGAGGCCGGCTTCGGCCACCTGCGTGTTGCCGAAGCGGATCGCGAGCCTGTCGCGCTCGGCCGGTTCGCCCGCCTTGCCGACTGCCATCACCACGCGGCCCCAATTGGCGTCCTGGCCAGCGATAGCCGTCTTCACAAGCGGCGAGTTGGCGATCGAGAGCGCGATCGTCCGCGCGCTCTCGTCCGAAACGGCGCCGGCGACCTCAATCTCGATAAACTTGGAAGCGCCCTCACCATCGCGCACGACGAGTTGAGCGAGCTGGAGGCAGACGTCGGAGAGGGCTGCCGCGAAAGCATCGGCGCCGGCATCCTCGAACGAGGCGAGGGGAGCGTTGCCGGCATTGCCGGTCGCGAAGGCCAGCACCGTGTCGGAGGTCGAGGTATCCCCGTCGACCGTGATGCAGGAAAAGCTGCGGCCGTTGGCTTCGGACAGGAGTTGCTGGAGAAAGACCGGTTCGACGGCCGCGTCGGTGAACAGGAAGCCGAGCATCGTCGCCATGTCGGGCGCGATCATGCCCGAGCCCTTGATGACGCCAGCGATGGTGATCGTGCGGCCGTCTACGATCGCGGTCGCCATCGCGCCCTTGGGGAAGGTGTCGGTGGTCGAGATGGCAGCGGCGACCTGCTTCCAGCCAGCCGCCGGAGCCGCCAGCGCGAGGTCGACGCCTGCCTCGGCGGTGGGGATGGGGAGTGGCACACCGATCACGCCCGTCGAGGCCACGAACACGTCAGAGGGCTGGCAGCCTTTGGCAGCCGCCACCTTGGCCGCAATCGCCTCGACCGCGGCGCGGCCCTTGGCGCCAGTGAAGGCGTTGGAGTTACCTGCGTTCACGACCAGCGCGCGCGCCTTGCCGAGTGGCAGCGCAGCGCGGCACCACTCCACCTCGGGCGAGGGGCATTTCGACTGGGTGGTGACCCCTGCCACGGCCGTGTCCTCGCCGAACAGCGCCAGCGTCATGTCGTCGCGCTCCCACGTCTTGTAGCCGGCCCGCACCGTCGCGAGGTGCACGCCGGCGATCGACGGCATCGAGGGGAAGGGCGTGGCAAGGGGGGAGACGGCGTCGGACATGGGTAGGCCTCTGGCGTTTCAGCGCGATGGTCGGCTAGGCTCGGTGAAGGGGGACGAGGGGGTTGTCCATGCTTTTGTTGATGGTGGTTGCGGCCGCCCTGGTTGCCCGTGCCTCGGTGCCGGTTCTTTCGCCGGGGTCGGAACTCTATCCGACCGGCGTGCCCGAGGTGTCGGCTCCCGTTCTCATATCACTCGAGATGGATTTTGATGCCGAGGGTCGGGCAACACGCTGCCATGTCGTCAGCCGCCCTTCAGTCAGGAAGCTGGATTCTGCAGCCTGTTTGCTTGCTCAAAGTCACATGCGCTTGGCTCCGCGCTCATCATCGGCCGAGCTTCGCATTCCGGTTCAAGTAAGATGGGCGCCCAAGCAGAACGGCTTGGAATTTGACGGCGCAGTGCCGGTGTCCCCGGAAAGCTGGCTCACAACAGATGATTATCCGGAACGAGCGCTTCGTTTGGGCCGCGGCGGAACGGTAGGCATCCGGTTCGATGTCTCTCCCGTCGGACAATAGAGAATTGCGTGGTCGTCCAGTCTTCTGGGTATGACGAGCTCGATGCTGAAACCTGCAGGATGCTGCCACGGCGCATGGACTTGCTGCCGGCGCTCGACGCCACAGGTCGTCCGCGGACAGCTCACGCCAAGACGAGCATAACTTGGCAGTTGCCCAAGGTTGATGCAGGAGGCGTCCAGGTCCGGATAAGCGATACGCCAGATGGCTTGGTGTGTGTCGTCGACGACCAGGGGCGCGCTAGGGAATTGATCGACAGCGCGTGTAGCGATCTCGCAGATGGACTGCGCGGGGCCGGCGCTAAGATTCGTGGTGATGCATTTCGACGGCCCCACTCCGTTCAAGCCCCTCAATTGACACCCCACCCCCCGCTCCCTAGATCAACCGACTACTCGCGCGGGGGGTCGCGGGGCGTTCAGACGTGCCCGCATCCGCCGTCCCAATTCGATTAGGAACGCTCATGCTCGGCGGCATCGCCAAGGCCATCTTCGGTTCGTCCAACGACCGCTATGTGAAGTCGCTGCGCTC
>OUNM010821094.1_pt1 | contig 16451 bp, 8 predicted proteins | sample 1769961 | NCBI WGS metagenome assembly OUNM01 (sample SAMEA3914820, study PRJEB12502) | metagenome | biome: forest; material: soil | place: USA | collected 2012-03-12 | depth 0.3 m
GAAGTGTCATCGTCGTCGTCGTCGTCGCCGCTGGCGAGGTTCAAGAAGGCCGGTGTGGATGTCGTGCTGAACGCGAGCATGCTCGGCATGGGGTTGCTGACGAGCCGCGGGATTCCCGCGGATCCGCCGGCGGCGAGTGATGACGAGGCAGGTAAGAAAGCCTCCCCGCTGGCCCAGTGGCATCCCTCGCCGTTTGGACTGCGCGTGGCCTGCAAGCAGCTGGCCGGGTTGGTGGCCGCCGCGGGCGAGCGGCTGGAGGCGGTCGCGATCCGCTGGGCGCTGGCCGAGTGGGCTCGGCTCGGGGCGGAGGCCGGATTTGGTGTTGGGCCTTCCCGCAAAGTCGGCGCTACCGTTTGCGGTGTGTCGACCATCTCCGAGCTCGAAGAGACGGTGGCAGAATGGCGCGGCTCTCTGTCGAGCCTGGGGCACGCGGTAGATGGCGCTGACGAAGCGTACGGCCCGGCACGCCAGGCGAAGGTGCTCAGTCTGGTTCAGAAAGAACTGTGGCCTGCGCTGGGCTCCTGGTTGGATTATGTATGGGACAGTCCTGGGTCTGGCTTTGTGAATACAAGGCGGGAGCGCGACCGTGGGGTTGTCCCTGACGATGGCGTAGTCGCGGCCTATGAGCAGACAAAGCAGGACAAGCAGTGAGTCCGGCCAACGGCCGAAGCTGAGTAACACTGATAATCTCGAGCTCACAGAGGCAAGATGGCGACCAACCCGCCTGCTGCTGCATATCAGCCATAATACTACCAAATGTCTAGAGAAACAATAAAACAAAACATAACATGAGTGCAACCAAGCAGGACCCCCAGGCGCCTGGTGCTCCAGACTCCGTTTCCACCTGCTGCCTCACAGCTTCGGCTTCCCAGTCTTGCCATGTTGTACCCCAACACCCTTCTGTAGGTGCCGCCAAAGTGTTGAACCCAGAGCAGTGGACTGAAATGCAGAAGAGGGTGATAAGAAGAACACGGAGAAAGCAAGACAGGAATGGGGTTCGGTGAGATAGAGGAAATGAGAAAAGAAAAGCACTGCGCCCAAGCCAACCTCAGCCCACACAGTACAGTAATGCAATCCCGCCCATCACCAACATCAAAAACACAAGCAAGCCAGTATAAAGCCACAACATCGGTGTCCTCATCACGAGGATACCCGTACCATCGTGAATCCCAGACAATAAACGTCAAAAGGCCCATCGCCTCCACAACCATCAGCCGGAGCCCTGTCTCCTCCAAAATCTTCTCCGGCGGCGCTTCTCAGGTTCTGGCGGCCCGGGAGGAGAGCACCGAGCAGTGCCGCTGCGCCACTACTGTGTTGTCTGATGTATACATTCGACGGCCGTCTCCCGGCCCAGTTGTTTGGAGTCATCGCCGACGGTGCCCGCTGGCGTGTCGGGCGTTATCGTCACCGTGGGTGCCGAGAGCGTTGCCGAAGTGGTCCCCGCTGCGGCTTGCTGTTCCTCCTCGTCCTCACCGAGACCGGTGCTCTCGTGAGGCTGAGTCTCCCCCAGTTCCCGGGCCTTCCTCTCGGCCTCTATCAGGCTGAGACGCCTCCCGGCATTCTCCCCTTCCAGGCTCACACCAACCACCTCTGCCAGACTCCTAAAGTTGAACATTGGTTCCGTGCTGGTGCTGGGATCTCGGTCCCGGTCCTGATCACCACCGTCTTCGCTGGCTAGGCTAAGGCCACTGCCGCGGGGATCATGCAGGTGGGAGGGTGATGTATAACTGCCGTGTTGGCTGTCGAGGATCGATGAGGAAACCGATGAGGCACTGCTCATCTGCCGGAGGTGAGAGGGCCCAGCGGGGAGATGAGGGATTGGGCGCGGGCTCGCGGTGCTGGACGAGCCTGCCGGGGCGGCTGGATCAGCAGCGGTGGCAAGGGCACTCTCCGCCGCCGTAGAGATGGCACGGTCAACGCCTTTCCCTTTATCCTTGGAGCTTGGTTCTGGGGACTCGCCAGTGGCCATGGCACTGGCAACGCTGGCTTCGATCCGGAGGTTGCTGGCAGCACTATTGCCTCGCTTCCTCCCGAAGCCAGGAAGACTCAGACTGCTCCCGCTCGCCGAACTCTGGCCGCTGCGGCTCTCGTAAGGCCCGGTGTGTTTTCCAGCAGCCTTGGCCGCCTTCCGCGACTCCTTCTCCCGCTTCTTGGCCTCCTTCTTCTCTTCCTTCCTCTCCTTCTCCTCTACCTTCCGCTTGCGCTCCTCCTCGGCAGCGAGCGACAGCCGGACCGCCTCGGCAAGCATCATCTCCTCGAGATCCTCGAGCCGATTGCGCTGGCTTCTGCTACCACCCAAGCCGCGACCGGATCCGCCACCCCCAGAGGTCTGGTCAGGACCACTCTGCGAAGGAGTAGCGGAGCCGCTATCTCCGTTCTCGCCGTCGCCATTATTGGCTCCGACAGGGTGAGGGCCGGTATATCCGGATCCGGAAGTGTTCCTGCGCCCGAAACGGCTGCGAAACACCCGGTTCTCGGAACCGCCCATCAAGAAGGCTGCTGTATGCAGAGCAGTCGCAGCGGCGGCTCTCCTTGCTTGGTGAGCGCGTGCTGCCTGCAGCTTTGCCGCCCACTCTGGGCGGATTCTATCCGTCAGGATGACGCTGGGGCTACTGGCTGACAGCGACTGGTTTCGCCGGCGGCCGGCGGCAGCGCCTGGGGACAGGCTCGCCGAGTTTATCGAGCTGCTCGACGACATGGCGGCGCTCGCGGTCCCGAGAGCGGTCGGCGATATGTTGTACGTCAAGCCCCGTCGAAAAGGTGGCGGCTCGTACGAGACACCGAAGTCGGGTTGGGTGCAGTAAGGGCAGCATGCGGGCTCTGATACCAAGAGACCCGCAGTCTCCTCGGGGTTGTGATTCGGGTCATTCTCGTTGTGTCCTTCGGGGAAATGCGGGTCTGGCCGCTTGATCTGCACAAAGCACTCGCTGCATATCGGCTGGTCGCAGCAGCGAGTGTGATTCAGGTACGGCGGGTAGGTCAGGAAGCAGATGGGGCACTCGGTGGCGTCCTTGTATAGGAAAACCTCGATGGGCTGTCCGTTGACGAAGGGATCGCGCGGCATGTTAATCTCGCGGGGCACGATCTCGGTTGTGGACCCATTTCGAGAGGTCCCGCCCAGGACGGCGGCAATGGCCTTCCCACGTGGTTTAAAAGGAGAACCCGCTCTTGGGGCGTGGCCAGAGATAGGCGACGGCAGCGCCGAGGACTGGGCGGATGTGGCATGCTCAGAGATACTGGACTGAAAGCTGTCACCGGTCGGCACCGTAAGACTATCGAAGTTCGGGGTTGTTTCGGCCTGGGAGGTAGCTGAGAGGGGCCGCGCGATGAGTTCTTCGGGAGGGATCTCGTCGGCGGGAGGGATGGGCAGCCCTCGAGCGGCAGCGATGATTTGTGGCTCAGTCCATTGACTGCTGAAATCATTGAGACCACGCCAGAAGGGGGCCAGCTTCCGCTCGATCTAGAGGGAGAGTCAGTACAGGCCGGCTGCGGCGTAACTGGGAAATGCCACACTCACCAGGAGTTGTCGGACAATCTGCTTGTTGAAGTCCTCTGGACTGGAGTACGTCCCCATGGTAACAAGGTAGCCGCCGTCGACATGCTCTTCCTTCATGCTTCTTTCCCTTTCCGCGATTCTCGCGACCCGGTCCCTTTCCAACCTCCGGGCCTCCCTCTCTTGCTTGGTCTCGCGGCGCTCGTATGGGGGTTCCAACTGGGACCCTCCGGCGGATCCCAGCCCCAGGATCCCTCCAATATCTCCCCGGTTGGATCTATTTCTCCGGCTCGACGAGGCACCGCTGCCGCCCTCGCGGGCGGCACCGCCGAGGTGATGGCCGCGATGGCCACCATCACCAGCGCGCGACTCCTTTGTGCTTGCGTTTCCCATGGCTGCAATTCTCCTCACGGGATCGCCTCATTCGCGGTCGTCGGTCGTGGTAGGGTGAGGAGGGTTCGGGGGGGTGCGGATAGAGTTTTCGAGGTCCAGTACGCGAAATCACGGGGTTGGGAGAGACCTGAGGAGAAACCGGTGACGTAACGCAGGTAGCCCGGGATCGGTGGATGGATAGATGCAAACGAGGCGGGTCGGAGCAGGGTTGACCGTTCTCGAGACGGATCGTTGATAAGGCGAACGCCTTCGGCTGATGGTGCTCTCGATGGATGGATCAATCGAGAATTGCCGGAATCCACACGTTGCGGAGGGGCTCGTCTGCGATCTGGGCGGTCTTGTGATGCTGTCAATGCCTGGGCATGCGTTGGGCGAGCGCAGATGGTCGCGTTGGTACGGGTCCCCGTCCAACGGCGCCTATGGCCGGATACGGCGGGAGGCTGGTGCTGCAGCGCAGTGCAGCGCAGTGCGGCTGGCGGAATTCAGTGGGGTTTGGCGGGGTGACGCACGCGAGGTCACGCCATCCAGCAATCGGTTCGCCGTCAGGACTCGAGGCAGGCAAAAGACTCGATGAGGCTCGGGAGCCAAGGGTCGGATGCGGCAGTCGACGAGCGAACGACGGCGGTTGCAACAAAGAAGAGCGGGCGGAAGGTGGTGTTGCTGATGTGTGGGTTCGAGCTGTTGGGGGACACAGCGCCAAGACCTAATCCCCAAAATCAAGCCAGAGAGTTCAGCCCCCGCCAACCGAGCACGGCCCGGCCAGGGTGGGCCAAGCCAGGGGTTACTGATCGTTAATGCGGGGTAAGTTGCCTAGCTGGTAGGTACCTGAGGACGTGGGCATCCGGCAGCAGGCACAGCCACCCGATAGAGGGATACACATTCCGACCTATCGGGGTATAGTTATGGAACAGTCACTCGAGGTCATGATCGAGCGAACCGAAGGAAGGTCCCATCCGTTGGTGCTGGTCAAACTGCAGTCAGGGCGGCAACAGACAGGGTCATGGCATCAGGGTCCGCCTGAACCCAGCAAATTCTCGTTCTTGGATTAGTTTTCTATCCCTTCTAATTCTAACTATTTTCTCTCTTCCATTTGCGCACCCCTTGCCTTCTCTCTTGATTTCTCATCCTCTTTAGTCTAGCAGTGAGCAGACACCAAGAGGAAGAATAAAAAAAACCGAGAACGCAACAGCAGCCCGTCTTCGGATTCGCTGTCGCCTGCCGGTTCAGAACCCGCAGCTGTAAACTCTCTTCTCCACTGCGCTGCTCGCCGTGTGACTGCGGGGGATGGTATAGATGTGGTTTAAAAATCAGATAGCAAAGCAACGCTTGCCGTATGGAAAGAGGTGGGCTCTTCGGACTGTAGCCATGGTCCTCCCGGACTGTAGCATGAGACCCACCCTCACACCCAACCCCAACCCTTGCAGGCGCATTCAACCCCCACTCATTCCAAGACCTCTCTCTCCCGACATCAATTCAGCACAGTTAACATCAGTCAACGCCAGCAACGGCTGATTCATTCTGTCAGCATTGAGCGAAGCGATGCAATTCAATGCAGCTTAATGGGTTTGCTTTGCGTTGCGTTGCCAGTCGAGAGGGGGTAAGAGACGCTGCACTTACAGAGGGGAGCGCAAAATGTTGCGCCTGCAAGGGTTGGGGTTGGGTGTGAGGGTGGGTCACGTGCTACAGTCCGGGAGGACCATGGCTACAGTCCGAAGAGCCCGCCTCTGTGGAAAAGGGCAGGCAATTATCTCGTATGATCAAACACAGCCTGCAGACCAAGAAACGTGGAATCACTGCACCGTCTCAGCATGCATCTATTTTCTAGCCAAGAGAAGAGAGAATATGTGGAAAGTGAAAAGGGAACAGAGTAAAAATCTATGTAATAGCGTGTGTGTGTGTGTGTGTGTGTGTGTGTGTGTGTGTGACGGAGAAAAATGAAACCGCCGCGCGGGCTATGCAAGGCGCAGAGCGCGGATGCGGTATGGAAACGGTCGTATCGTTGCATGAGATGCAACGGTGGTCGGTTGCCCGGCTCGACTTATTCTTGCTTTTTCTTGCCGAGCTTCTTCTTGGGCACCCTGACAAGCCAGTAGAGACCCAAGCCGGCGAAGATGTTGAAGATGATGAAGACCCAGAGGATACTGCGAGAACGGGGTTAGCTTGTGCAAGTTGTGGAAGAGAGAAGCAGGGGGGACGCACCCAAAGTTGCGCCACCGGTCGGAGTAGTTAGACCCGGCAGCGGCCAGGAAAGTGTTGGTCTCTGACATGGTGCAGTACGAGCACTCCTCCGTGGTGTTGTAATCCTGAAGGTAGCCACCGACAGCGCCAATGTAGGTCTGCATGTACTCGCCACACGTCTTTCCGTCGGGCGGCAAGAACTTCATAAACTCGTTGGCGGCGCACTCGACGTTGGTGTTTGCCACACCCGTGGCCAGCATGGCGCTGACGAGGTAGGTGAAAGGACTGATGCGATACATAAAGATCCAGAAACGCGGCATGGTGTCCGGGTTGGCCAAAACGCCGCAGAAGATCAGGCAGAGCATGAACAAGAGATTAGCAATGTTGCCGCCGGCCTCGGCCGTCTCAAAGCCCGCAATGATGAAGTCGGTGAAGGTGGAGGTGAAGAGCATGAAGGCCACCATGAGCAGGAACATGAGGGCGCCACGCTCGGTAACCTGGTCGGCCGCGGCAGCATTCGCGTAGAGACCGACGGGATAGTACCAGCAGACAAACATGAGCGCCGCCATCAGCGTGTTCCAGGGAAGCTCGACGATGATCTGCGACAGCATGAACACCTTCCAGCCGTAAACCTTGGACGGTCGCTCGCGGACCTCGTACAACGAACGCTGGACCACGAAATGGGGCATCGTCTGCTGGCAGAGCTGTCCAAACACGGTGAGGATATTGAAGATGGCGAAGGACTGGTTCTGCAGGCCCTGGATCGTGTTGGGGGCCTTGAAGAAGACGAATCCGATGAAGAGAGCGACCACGAGACACAGGCATGTCTTGGAGTAGATGTAGGACGGGGTGCGCCAGTACTGCTGGAAGACACGGTGGGTGACGTGCCAGAGCTGCTCCATGAACGAGGCAGCGAATTCGCGGTAGCTTCCGGGGTCGTCGTGTGCCGAGTTGGAGTCCTTGACATCGCGCTTAAGGCGCTGCAGTTCGTCCTGGACGGCGGCGTACTCGGCGCTTCCGCGCCAAGCGGCGTGCCAATCAACGTCGCTCGAGCTTCCAGGAGCGGCGCCAATGACTTCCAGCATCCACTCGGCCGGGTTCGCCTCGGCGGGGCAGGGGAAGCCGCCGTTGCGCTCGAAGTAGGACGTCATGGTCTTGGAGTTCTTGCCGATGTCGCCGAAGTAGACCGTCCTGCCGCCCTTGGCCAAGAACAAGAGCCTGTCGAAGCGCTGGAAGAGCATGGCCGAAGGCTGATGGATGGTGCAGAGAATGGCCTGGCCGCTCTTTGTCAACTTCTCAAGCAAGTCAAGGATAGCCCACGACGTCTGACTGTCGAGGCCAGAAGTCGGCTCGTCAACAAACAGAAGCAGGGGCGGCTTGGCGGCCAACTCGACACCGATGGTCAGGCGCTTTCTCTGCTCGACATTGAGACCCTCACCGGGGACACCGATGACGGCATCGGCGTATTCTTCCATCTCGAGCAGCTTGATCACCTCGTCGACGTACGCAAGCTTCTCGGCGCGGGGAACGTGAGCGGGTTGGCGAAGAAGGGCACTGAAGTTCAAGGCCTCGCGGACTGTGGTCGTCTGGAGGTGGAGATCTTGCTGCTGGACATAGCCCGTCTTGCGCTGGAAGGAAGTATCGCGGAGGCGGCCGTCGACGAGCATCTCGCCGGTGATGATGCCCATGGACGTCCGGTCGGCCAAGCAATCGAGGAGAGTCGTCTTGCCGGCGCCGGAGACGCCCATCAGAGCAGTCAGAGTACCAGGTTTGACCCAGCCGTCGACGTTGTTCAAGATTTGCCGCGGTTCGCCCTTGACCTTGACCTCGTAGCAAACATTGTTCCAGTGGAAGATGCTAGTCTGCGCCTGGAGCATGCCTGCCTCCTTGTCGCTCGAGTTGCCGTCGGAGACGTTGCCGTTGGCGGCCCTGGTGACAGGTCCCGCGACAGGAATGCCGCCGGACTCGGCATCGCCCTTGTTCTCCTTGAACGAGGCCGGCTTGTGGCCGCGGCGGAAGACCAGGACTTCGCCCTTGCTCTTCTTGGCAGCGACATTCTCAGCAGCGACGAGGTAGAAGACGAGGAAGAGAATCATGAAGGCGATGATGATGCCAAGGTTGCGCCACTTGTGCTCGTGGTAGTATTGGAAACCGGTGTTGATGTACTTGTCACCGTTGACGACGCCAGAGCCAGGGACGGAACCAATCGTGGAGCAGATGCGGTTGAACGAGCCGACATTCTCGTACCCGGGGAAATCCAAGCTTGGGACGAACTGGCTGCAAGTGAAGTTGCGACCATGGAACTCGTTGACCATGAGGGACTCGAAGGCATAGGCGAGAGGGTCGATGTAGTTCATCCAGCGGCACCACCCCAGCATATAGTCGATGGGGATGACGAATCCGGTGAAGATGACGAGCGCGAGGATAATGCCGGCGGCGGGGACCATGGCCTGGGACAGGGTCCTCGACGTGCTGGCAATGGTCCGGAACATCATCGACATGGTCATGACGGTGACGAAGGAGATGAGCAGGAAGAAGAAAAAGGCGCCTGGCTCCCGGCGAAGGTTCGTCATGAAGTACAGCGTGACGTTGAAGATGACCGTGTTGGAAAGCTTGTACGGCATGTCGCACAGCATTGAGGCGACGGCTTCGGCGGACGGGTGATAGAGGGCGTAACGGTCGTGCTTCTCGACAATGGGGCGTTGGGCGTACAGTGTCAGAATCTCGAGGGCGCTGGCGAAGGCATTCATCAGGCAGGCGAAGAACAGGAGAGCACCTCGTTGGTAGAAACTCGCGGTGTCGTCCTTGAGGTTGTAGAAGACGCTAGAGATGATGAGGGCCATGATGAAGTTACCAATCAGGGCGCCCAAGCTCAAACTGGGGTCGCCGGTGAGACGCCTCCATCCTCGCCAGAGGCAGAGCTTGACCTGCTGCACGTAGGAGAGGGTGAAGGGGGACTTGAGCCGCTGGTGCTTGGCCTGTTGCGCCTGCTTGGCAGCACGGAAAGCCTGGGCGTCGGGTCCGTCAAGCGGGTGGCTCTGCTTGTACTCCTCGATTTCAGCCTGCAGGGCCGTGTAGTTGGCGCTGGCCTTCCAGGCCGCGGCAAACTCGTCGGGTGTGCGTGGGGCCTTATCCTCGAAGCCCGCGCGGACAATGCGCTCCTGGGGGCTTGTCATCGAGGTGAGGAAATCGGGCGTGGTCTGGCGAGAGGGGCACTCGAAGCCCAGGTTGATGAAGTACTGCCTGGCCTCGTCGGCCTTGCCGAAGAATATCTGGCGGCCCTCGTACAGGACGAGCGCCTTGTCGAAGAGGTCGTAGGCGCTCTGCGGAGCCTGGTAGATGGAGACGCAGGCCGTGTTTCCGAACATCTCGCTCTGGAGCCGCAGGGTCCTGCAGAACTCGATGGCGTTGGCGCTGTCCAAGCCTCTCGTGCTGTTGTCCCAGCACTGCAGGGGCGCGTTGGACAGGGCAGCTTCGGAGATCGTGACACGTTTCCGCTCACCGCCCGAGACACCGCGGATGTACTCGTTGCCGACACGGGTGTCCACAGTGTGGCTGATGCCGAACATGGCCATGACGACATCCCTCAAGTGGGTGGCAAAGGCATCCTTGGAGACGCCGGCAGGCAGTTCGCGCGGCGCGCGTGCATGGGCAGCGAAGGTCAGGGTGTCGCCGACGGTCAGCTGTGGGAAATGGGTGTCCACCTCGGCAGTGTAGATGGCCTCGCCGCGATGATGTGTGTGCATCTCCTTGGCGGTCATGCCTGTCGTGAGAGTCAGTGATCTGATCACGGGCGCGGTCAACCGGAGCTAGGCCGGATTACTCACCTTGGTAGTTGAAATACGACTGGTCATCTATGAAGATGCCGTTGTAATCGCCCGCAATGGTCTTGAGGAAAGTCGAGCAGCCAGAGCCGGGCGGGCCAAGGACGACCAGCATTTCGCCCTTGCGGACAAGACCGTCAAAGTCGCGCAAGATGTCGATCCGGCGCTGCCCGTTCCCGGTGAGTCTCCGCACGAGGCCGACGGTCTCGAGCCAGATGTTGATGACATCCTTCTGGTAGTCTGTGGGGGATCCGAAGCCGTGGACATTGAGGTGCTGGAAGGCAACGCCGCTGGTACGGAAGTGATGGCCTTCTCCGGCAACAAAGCCGGCCACGGCCTTGGCCCAGGCGCGGGAGCTGAAGTTGGGGCCATTGGGGTTGAGGGGCGATTCCTCGTCCTGGGACGCAATGGCGAACATGTTGCTGTCGGCCGGGCCCACTTGCGACTGGGCCGTATACTTGCGCGCCAGGGACTGAACAAGGCTGTGACGGCGCTGCTGCTCAATAGCACCGTCCTCGTCTTCGTCGTCCTCGGCAGCCGTATCGGTCGCGTTTCCCTTCTCGTGTCGGGGGACATCCCCGTCGGCAACCTCGGTCACCGAGGTCGCGCGGGTCCCGCTGACCTGCTCGTTTCTCGCAGGGGACGAGGCCTCGGTGCGAGGAAGCTCATCCTCCTGGTCGCGTGTCCTCTGCCTGGCGATGGGCGATCCGGTGTTCTGGGCCGTGAGATCGTAGTTCCCGAAGGAACCACTTCCCAAGAAGGACATGGCCGATCCCTCCAATCGGTGCGCCACAGACGTCGGCTGTCAGGGTCCTTGCTGCGCGTGTCAAAGGCGGGCAGACGGAGAGTGCCGCGTTGCGGGGCCGCAGCGCAGTGGGCGGGAGCTGCTGCAGCTGCAAAAACACCTACACGGCGTACGGGTGCAGCAGTTGCAGCAATGCTGGTGATTAAGAGGGAGGTAATAAGGTGTGTATATTAAAACCAAGAAAATGGCGTGGGAGGAATGAGCGGCACGAACAAAAGTGAGAAGATTAGAGATTCAACGCGACGCCAGACGACGACGAGCCAACAACAGGAAAATAGCAGCTGCTGCCCTTGGGGGCGAAGGGGGGTCGTGCGGTTTAAAAAAAAAGGGACCATCAGGGGCGACGGGTTGTTCGCAAGCCCCGAGCGGACGCCAACCCTGCTGCCGGGATTGCGCGACTGCTTCGGGCACCGCGTGGGAAGCCGCTGCGGGCACTCAACTGGCCGCAATGGACCCCCTCCAGCCGCCAAGAGCGGGCCATCCCACAGCGAACCCGCAGTGAAAAGTTCCCGAACGGGCGCGCAGCGGCGGGGTGTGGGGCGCCAAACTATTCCGTATACGCGGAAAGATTCGAGGCTAACGTTCGTTTAACGATGACGGCAGGACGCCAAACTCTGCGACTTGGGCGACAACGACAACGGCCAACGGACTGCCGTCACACAGACGGCCAGTCTCGCCTCGATCCCGATCTCGAGGGCTGATGGGACGGTGGATGTCGCACGTTGTCGGCCCGTTGCCGCCATCACCATGACTGCGGATGAATCATGTCCTTGTCGACGGGGTTTGGTGGGCTTTTCCCGAGCGTTGAGAGTGGCGTCGGCTGTCTTGGGGGTGGGGGTCCTGGACGGGGCGCGGTTTAGATTATCCCGTGAACCCGACACCAGTTCAGACGACAGCCTTGCCTCCGCCAAAAAAACAAAAACAAAAAAAAAAAAACAAAAAAAAAACAGGATGCGGGATTCACACTCCTAGGGAGGTACGCACACACAGGAATCCCAGTGAGGCTCAAAAAATGGAGGGGGAAATGGACACCGCCCTTCACACCACCGGGTTCGAAATCACCAGAATCATGACGCGTGCGGTGCACGCGATCGACGTTGCTTGCCGGGTGCAAGCCGCGAGTCCAAAATTTCCCTGCAGCAAAGGTCCATGCATGCCTGCGATGCCTTACTGTGTAGCCCTACGGCCAGGACCCGCAATTGATCCAATCTCAAGGCACCCTCGAGGCACCGGCCTGATCGGGATCCCTCAATCTCGTCAGCTCTTGGCAAGCAGGCGCCGTCCAATCAATTCGTCCGAATACGAAACGGCATGCTGGGTGCTGACCGGGTTCCTCGAGATCCGAATCCAGCCCGCAGGCCCGGACGACAAGTGGGCCTCCTTCGTGCACTTTTCGGGCTCCTGCGTCTCTCCGACAGCCCGTCAGTCCGTTGTCTTCGGCCGGAGCCCATCGCCCGTGAACCGCCCGGGACATGGCCCCAGCCCGCATCACCGGTGGCCGTCGGCGTCATCCCGAAGGCGCCCGCCCGATCTCCTGTTTTCCTCGACCAGTGCAGAACCACTTCCTAAGAGCTCGAAGTTTTCAGTTGACGCTTTCCACTCTTCGGTGCGTGGAAATAGAATACTGTGTACTGTGTGTGTACTTATCTCGTCCAATCCGAGTCTCGGATACGAATACGGCGCCAACTCCAGGCTGTCAGTGCCCGTTACGCCGCGCCCAACACTGAATCAGATCAATCACCTCAGCCCCTTTCTAGCATGTGCCGGCTGCGATCAATCACCTCAGCCCCTTGCCAACATGTGCCCACTGTGTACTTTACGGCGCTCGCACTTTGCCGTAAGCATGAAGAGATCGCCAAGCCGCTTACCTGATATCGGTCAACTGCAGCCTGAAAGGTTGTCCACGACGGCTGCCTGTTGGCCTCGCTATAGTTACGTGGTCGGACTTGGGTCGCACTATCAAAGATCCGATCTTCACCACCCTTAACATGCCTATGTGTCAGCTGGAGTCGGTCATAGGCGACAACATAGTCAGAGCTCCCTGTTTAGTCCCAGGTAATCGTAGGAGATGCCAGATGAACGACCGAGGTGTGGTCTCCAAAGGATATGGCTCCGGCTGATCGAGAAGTTGCTGGGCTAGGAGAGCAAAAGAAGGCCTTTTCTGTGTTGGAGCTTCGTGACGCGCCTGCGTTGCAAGATCGCTGCCTGGGACAGACAGAGAAGGTTTATTACAGTTGAACTGAGTTGTCTCGACGGTATTATTGATTACATAGGTAGTATTGATCGACTGGTAAATTGTAATCCAGACGCTCCCCACTCCGATAGCCCTTTTCTGTGGCCAATACCCAAATCCTACATCTGTAAATGGTTCCACCCTGAAAAGAAACTCGAGCTCGAGCCCGCCGGTACCGAGTTCAGAGCCACAGCGTGGCCGGGAACCGGGCTTGGAGCCGAACAGAAGCGTAGAGCCTGGCCGGAGGCAGCCAACTGCTGCTCGACACCCTTCCCTTTATCCATTGGGTCCATGGGCATCCCCGCTAGATACGAGCCCTCATATTCGTTATTCTCCTCGGTGTCATTCTCATCCACCGGCGGCGGCCTCCGATAGGGGTAGCGCGGCACTGATTCTCCGTCATGCCACGCTCTCCCTAGCCCGCGACTCCTCCGGTTGCCTTCGACGCCAGCACCAACCTCCATTCCCTCTCCCATCCTCCTCATTGCCGCCCTCAACCCAGCCACTATAGCACACCTAGCATCGCCCAACGCCCTCCGCTGCCAGTCCCACGGCCCGTCTGCCGCGGCAATCCTCTGATCAGCGGTCCCCAGCCGCTCTCCGTACCGATTCATCACCACACTCTCCGCTGTCAGCACCGCAGTGCCAGCACCCGCGACAGAAAATGGGGCACACCCTACCACACCCACTCCCACACCCACTCCCACACCTCCTCCAACATCCCTCAGATGGTTCTGAGGGCCAGAACCAGGACCGGGGCCACGAACAAGCCCAACCCCCGCAGACACTCCCGAACCCCTTCCCGCCTGCCAGGCAAACACGCACCCCTCGTTCCGACACCCAGTAACCCCCAGCGTACACCTCGAATCAAACCGGTTTCGCGCCCACTCGCCGCACTCGCCGCACTCCCAATACACGGGATCCACAAACCGCGGCGACGCATACAGCCCCCCCACCGTGCGGATCAGCAGCTTGGCCTTGGGATCCCTCCCCAGCGGGCCGGCATACAGCGCGCAGTTGACACACTTGCGGTGCCGGCAGCTGGCGCGCCAGCACACCCCGAAGCCCTCCTCCTCACTGCCACCAACACCACCTGAATCAGAAGCACCATGACCATGACCCTGGCCCTGTTCCTGCCCATACCCATCATGCTGCAGCCCCCCAGGCCGCCCCCTCCCCATCGGCTGCCCCACTCCCTGATAACCTGCCTGACCGCCCTGCAAATGATGATACCCCACCGGAGACACCGCCGAAGAAGAAGCGCTCCCCTGCAGCAGCAGCGGGCAAGAATAGTGCACCATCCCCACCGGATCCAGATACCCCTCGTCGGCACACCGACAGCACAGCCACCGGTTGACCTGCGTCTGGGCGGGCGGCGACCCCGACGGGTAGCGGACGGGAAACGCGCGGAGGGCGGCCGGTGAGACAAGGCGCGGGGCGGGGAGGCCCTCGATGGGGAAGGTGAGGAGGGTGCGTGTCTCTGGTGGGGGGGCCGCTGCGGTTGGACTGAATGTTCCAACGGTGGGGGCGGATGAGGTGATGGGAGCTGGTGCCGAGAAGGGGAAGACGCCGGGGAGAGGGGGAGGGATGGGTGGTTGGTAGGTCATTGTGTCTTGCTTTCTCTCTTTTCTCCGAGTCGAATAAATTGTGCGTGCGGGCCAAGAGTCAGGCCTGGGAAAGACGTGATAGGTTGTGAGAATCAATGATACAACTCGAGTTGAACCTTGAAGGGAGGAAGGAGAGGTGCTTGGGGATTAGCGAGAAGTCAAGGTGAAACTGCTACTCGCCGGGCTGTATTTGAAACAAAACGTGGACCGGACCCAGCTGAGCCAGATATCAAGAATTCTGCAAAGAAAACGTGGCATACAAGGCTAGCGACGGACGGACACGGGGGTCAAGGAGTATGTGGAACCGGATGCTCCCCCCGGCGGCGACGTCGTGGGATGAAGGCGACCAACGTGGCGGACTACTGCATGCACACGGCGACCGGCGCACGCCAGTTTTCTCGAGTCCGCAAGCCAACAGGCTTTCGGGGCGGCTGGGGGCAAGCTGCGCTGAATTGGTCGTCCCACGCTGCAACCTGCCGGCCTGAGCCTCTTAGAATCTTTGGCTGCGGGGTGCTGTCAGACGACATCGGGGAATAATATTTCTGCCAGCGTGCCACTGCAGGACTGCCTTGTGGCAAAACGGCGAGCAAAGCCTATCGGGCTGCAGCTCTGTGGAAGGTGAGACTTCATATCTGGCGACAAGTCCCCGGCCTCTACACCTGATAGGCGACACTAGTGTGCGCCGCCGTCATAGCCACCCGAAAACAAATCCCTGAGAAAGAGCACAACATATCCGAGGCCACCGAGCTGAATAATGGACACCGAACTTGTACCAAGATTCCCCATTGCTGCCAACACACACCTGCCCAGACACACAAAGAAAATCTTCCAAGTTCCCCCACAGAATGTCCCAGACCGCTCAAGCCTCCACAACCTCCGTCTTGATCTCCACTCCCAGTTCGGACACCGAATCGTCCGTGATCTGCTTGAAGTGAACGTCGTCCCGGCGCAAATCCTCAAGACTGGAGCCCGGGGTGGTGGACCGTCTCTCCTTGTTCTCGACTTCCTTGAAAGACTCTAGAGTAGAGACGCCAGATTTCTGGGCACGGAGTTTGAGCTGTTCGGTGATCTCACTGGTGAGCTCTGCAGCCTTGCCCATGGTCTTGTCAATGGCCTCTCGGTGGTTGATTCCGCAGTTGATATGGCTGTCCATGTGAGGCGGGGTGCCGGGCAGCTTGAACCGGACGACGTTGATCGCGCGGACCTTCTCGGCCAGAGTTGCAACGCTGCCGCGGTACTCGTCGGCACTTGGGAACGGCAGCAGACCAATGGACGACAAAGAGCTCACTAAGGAGCCAAGCTGCTGGTGCTGGCACGACTGCTTCAACTCGGTGGTGTCCTTGCTGCGGCAAAACTTCTGCGCATCCTTGTTGCCATCCATGAGCTCCCGGAGCGGTTCGTCCACGGCCCGTACAATCTTCGTCAGGCAATCGTAACGGGTCTTTGTGATCAACTCTGTATGAAGTGGTGGGGGTCAGAAGAGTCGAAATCTCGCAGTGACATTGACTTCTTACCAAGAATTGCGGCAGGGAGGTTCTGCTTCTTCCAGGGCTGGCCGTGGGAGTCAAGCAGGTTTCCGCTGTTGTCGAGAGTGGCCTTGTGGGCGACCCGGGACAGCATCCGGGCAAACCAGCGAGTCTCGCCAAACACCCAAGTCAGGAACAAGGTTTTGTCGTCATCATTCTCCTCCTTCTTCATGACAATGTGCCAATCCAGACCAGCGACCCTAGACGAATGTCAGTTACTCTGTCGTCGTCTCGGAGAGACAAGGAGGAACACACCATTTCTCCATGTACGGGACCAGGAGATGGGCACAGTTGAACTTCTCAACAACCCGAGCAATGCTGCAGAGAAGATCCACATCTGGGCGACTGGGGATCTCGTGAAATTTGTAATGAATGACGGACAAGACGATGTC
>OUNM010299519.1_pt1 | contig 16445 bp, 24 predicted proteins | sample 1769961 | NCBI WGS metagenome assembly OUNM01 (sample SAMEA3914820, study PRJEB12502) | metagenome | biome: forest; material: soil | place: USA | collected 2012-03-12 | depth 0.3 m
CACGATATATTGGAAAGCGGCATCCACCACATTGATACCGGTCGGCGTGGTCGTGTAAGTCTTGGGCGGGATGATATCCTGCGCCGCCGCCGGCGCCGCGGCCGCCAGCCCCACGGCGCCCAGCAGCGCGCGCATCCATTTCAGTTTCAACATCCGATCGCCCACCCGTTTTTTTGGATTTTCGTCACACGCTCATGGTCGACGCGCGGATGCTCAGGGCGATGATGACGGCGTCGGCGTGGGCGTCGGACACGCCGATGGCGCGGACGTCGCCACGTCATAGCGCGTGCGGTTGCCCGCCGCGTCGAAACACGTACCCGTCTTGCGCGTATCGTTGGGGCCCCCCGCGATCGAGGAGGATTTCAGCCGGCCCAGCCCGTCATAGGAATAGGTCGTCGTCTCCTGCGCCCATGCGCTTCCGGCCAGCAAGGCCGCGGCCCCCGTGGACGCCAAGATCCAGACAGCTGTTCGACTCATGCGACACCTCCCGCTCACCCCTGGAATGTTACGGAAAGTCCTACATTGCAACGGTTTGGCGACGCATATTTATCGCCGGATCGGACGCGTTGGCGCCCGCGCATCGCGAGAGTTGAAGTGAAAGGAGGGGAGGTGCGTCAGCTCCCCATGTCGATCGTGCCTTTCGACTTGCCGGCGCCGTCGTCCTCGAGCTTCATCGCGAACGGCTGGCCGTCGTCGGTCTTGCCGGTCAGGCCGTTGCCGTCGTCGGCGACCGAGAAGCCGGCCTTGTTGAGCCGCTCCTTGAGCCAGTCGCGCACCGTCGCCGCGGCGGCCGGGCTGGCGAAGCTCACGCTGACCTTGCCCTTGGAGTCGCTCTTCGCGCCATCCTTGTCCTGCGCGGCGACATTGATCCCGCTGATCGTCGAGCCCGGATAGAGGTGGACCCCGTTCATTTCGAAATCGCCGGCGTCGAGCGAGAATTTGGGCAGCTTCAGATCGGCCTTGAAGCCGTTGGAATCGATCTTGAGGTTGCCGTTCCCGTCGACCCCGCCCTTGATGTCGCCGTCCGAGGAATTAGCGCTGAAGGTGATCGAGGTGCTGTTGCCGTCATGCTCGCCACAGGCGGCCAGCGCGAGAGCGGTGAGGGCGATGGGGACCAGGCGGATCATGGGGACTCCTGTGAGTGATTTATAGAGATAATACACTTGCCGGTGTCAGCCTGCAACAGTCCAATCCCTTCGTCATCCCGGCCTTGTGCCGGGATCCGCCAAGCCCCACCGCCCGGACCTTGAGCCTCTAGCCGCTGCGCCTGCCTCGCGGCGGATCCCGGCACGAGGCCGGGATGACGGGGAGTGGGAGGCCACCCGATAAAAAACGGCCCGCTCGCCCCAGGGGCAAGCGGGCCGCCATGGTCCGATCGAACGGTGATCAGCCGTTCATCAGCTTGTTCATGGTCTGCTCGTGCAGCCAGATGTTCATCGACGCGGTGTCGTTCTGGTCGCCGGTATAGCCGAGCTCGGTCGCGAGCTGCTTGCGCGCGTCGAGGCTCGAATCCTGGCCGATCGCCTTCATCAGGTCGACGATCGAGGTCTTGTAGTTGAGGTCCTCGCCACGCTCCTGTGCGTGCTTTTCGAGCACGGCATAAATCTGGTCCTCGCTCAGCGTCGCGGGGGCCGGGGCGGGCGGCGGCGGCGCGGCGGCCTCCGGAGTCGGGGCCGGTGCCGGGGCGGGCGCGGCGGCGGCCGAGCCGAAAATGGCGTCCTTGATGGTGCCGAAGATGCTCATGCGATTCTCCTAACTCTCTACCCCCGAGAGGGTGGCCTACCCCTATTCCGGTTGCGTGACAAAAATTATTCGGGGGCTGACTTCCGCGCGTCGACCGGTCTAGGGGAGACGGATGCCGCAGCCACAGGATCTTCCGCGCGAGCCCTCCGCTTCGCCGATCCACTTCGTGGAATTCGTCGCGATGATCGCGGCGTTGATGGCGCTGGGCGCGCTCGGCATCGACACGATGCTGGCGGCGCTGCCCGACATCGGGCGCGACCTGAACGCCGTGCCGCACGATCTGCCGCTGGTCATCGTGATGTTCTCGGGCGGGTTCGGCGCGGCGCAGCTGATCCATGGCCCGCTCGCCGACCGCTACGGGCGGCGACCGGTGCTGGTCGGGTCGATGGCGCTCTATATCGCGATGAATTTCGTCTGCGCGGCGGCGCGGAGCTTCGAGCTCTTGCTGATCTCGCGCGTCTGCGCCGGCGTCGCCATCGCGGCGACGCGCGTGGTCACCATCGCCCTGATCCGCGATTGTTATTCGGGACGCGCGATGGCGCGGGTCAGCAGCCTCGCGGTGATGACCTTCATGATCTTCCCGATCATCGCGCCGAGCATCGGGCAGGGCATCCTGATGTTCGGATCGTGGCGGCTGATCTTCAACATGATCGCCGCGGTCTCCGCGATCGTTGCCGTCTGGTTCCTCTGGCGCATGCCCGAGACGCTGCCGCGCGAGCGCCGGATCCCGCTCGAGCCCGCCTTGCTGGTCGCCAATTGGAAGCGGACGCTCCAGGACCGCCTGTCGGTCGGTTATGCCGGTGCGACGATCGGGCTGCAGGGCGCTCTGTTCGGCTATATCACCAGCATCCAGCCGATCGTCGACAAGGTCTTCCACCAGCCAAAGCGGGTCGGGCTGATCTTCGCCGCCTGCGCGGTGACGATGGCGTGCGCCAATCTGCTCAACTCGCGGATCGTGATGTGGCTGGGCATGCGGCGCATCTCGCACGGTGCGATGGTGGTGCTGATCGTCGTCGCGTCGCTGAGCCTGCTCGTCCACCATCTGGGGCTCGAGAGCCTGTGGCTGTTCGTCGCCTTGCAGGCGATCACCATGGCGTGCTTCGCGCTTGCCGCGTCCAATTGCTCGGCGATGGCGATGTCCAACATGGGGGAGATCGCCGGCATCGCCTCGAGCGTCCAGGGCTTCGTCGTCACCACCGGTGGCGCCGCGATCGGCGCGCTGATCGGCATGGCGTTCGACGGCACCACGACGCCGCTCCACATTGGATTCCTGATTGCAGGTCTGGTAGCCTTGGCGATGGCGGCGATCGTCGAGCGCGGCCGCCTGTTCCGTCCCGCCTGACAAGCCCGAGGGAACCCGAAGCCCGCGCCACCGTTCGTTTGCTCGCCAGTTCGGGAGACGGAGATGGGCGGTTATCAGGTATCGGGCCAGGGCCCGGGTGACGACGGATATGACGAGGAAGGCTATGACGAGAGCCAGCGCGCCGAGATACTCGAGGCGACGCGCGACGGCCCGAATGATGGCATGATCCTGACCGACCTCGACCCCGATCTCGGCGACGAGCCCGAGGATGACGATATCGAGATGGTCGACGACGAGGTGGGCGAGGAAGACGAGGACGCCGACCAGTCGGACGAGGATATCGACGAGGACGAGGTCCAGAGCGATTTCGACGAGGACGATCTCGGCGACGAGGACGACCTGTCCGATGCCGATGACGAGGCGCTGAATTCGTAAAGTTGACCGCGAGGAAGGCTCGGCTAGATTCCGCGACAAAGCGGAGGGAATATCATGCCGAGAGACCCGCGCGTCGACGCCTATATCGCGAGCCGCAACGACTTTGCGAAGCCGATCCTGACGCATCTGCGCGAGCTCATCCATGGCCACGCGCCAGAGGTCGGCGAGTCGATCAAGTGGAGCATGCCGTTCTTCACCTACAAGGGTGAGCTGCTCGCCAACATGGCGGCGTTCAAGGCGCATGCCGCGTTCGGTTTCTGGGACCGCCTCAACCTCTCCACCGGGCAGGAAGGCGACGCGATGGGGCAATATGGCCGCATCACGGACCTCGCGACGATGCCCGCGGACGCGGTGCTGCTGGCGGCGCTCGACAAGGCGCTCGCGACGATCGACGCGGGCGAGAAACCCAAGCGCGCCCTCAAGACGCCCAAGCCCGAGGCCGAGGTGCCTGCGATGCTTGCCGAAGCCCTGGCCGGCGACGACGATCTGGCGGCGAAGTGGAACGCCTTCGCGCCGTCGTGCCGCCGCGAATATTGCGAATGGATCGATGGTGCCAAGCGCGACGAGACTCGCGCCAAGCGTGTCGCGCAGACGGTCGAGCAGACCCGCGAGGGCAAGAAACTCAACTGGAAATACGAGAATTGCTGAGCCGCGCCTGACGCGACGCGAGCCGTCTTGCGCCTTGCTCGAATCGTGATACGTTATCACGTCTCCACAGCAAGGGAGGTTAACATGGCCAGCCGTTCCGCCACTGCCCAGCCGATCGCCGCGATCAACATCACGCCGCTGATCGACGTGATGCTCGTTCTGCTCATCATGATGATCCTGACGCTGCCGATGATGACGCATAAAGTGTCGGTCGACCTGCCCACCCCGTCGAAGACCCCGATGCCGCCGTTGCCGACGCATCGGCTCGACATCGCCAGCTCGGGCGCGCTCACGCTCGACGGCGTGGCGATCGCCGAGGCCGATCTGCCGGCCAGGCTCCAGGCGATCCGCGAGGACAAGGATTCGGTGCTGACGATCAATCCCGACGCGGCATCGCGTTACGTCGTGTTCGATCGCGTGCTCGCGACGATCAAGCGCAACGGCATTTCGCGGCTCGGCTTCGTCGGCAACGCCCAGTTCGCTTCCGCGTTCTAACCGGCAAGGAACGCGGAGGGTCCCTCGGGCGTTGTGCGCGATCAAAAGCCGAATGCCCGGGGGATTCCTGAAGTGCGCGCCGTCCTGTTTCCAGCCCTGTTGCTTGCCGCCTGCTCGCAGCCCGCGACCGTCGGCAATGGCGAAGTCGCCGATATCAACGGAGCCGCCGATCGCGCGGAAAGCGACATCAACAGCTACGATACCAACACGGCGACCAATGTCGCCGCCGAGCCGCCCCTCGAGCCCGCCGCACCCGGCGAGCCGGGCGGCCTGCCCGACGACAAGACCCCGATATCGGAAGCGCCGATCGTCGCCGGCACCGCGCAGGATGCGGCGAACGTCGTGCAGCTCTATTATGCCAGCATCGAGGGCGGGAAATATGCCGCCGCCCGCGCCTTGTGGGAGGACGGCGCGAGCAAGCTGAGCCCCGTGGCGTTCGCGGCGAGCTTTGCCAGGTACAAGGAATATCACGCCAATATCGGCGCGCCCGGCGATGTCGAAGGCGCGGCCGGGAGCCGTTATGTCAGCGTACCGGTACAGGTCTATGCCCGGCTGCGCGACGGGCGGCCTGATTACCAGTCGGGCAACGTGACCCTGCGCCGGGTCGGCGAGGTCGACGGCGCGACCGCTGACCAGAAGAAATGGCACATCTATGCGATCGAGCTGAAGCCCGCGCCCGGCAAGGGTGGCCAGTCCGCCGCGGATGCGGCCAGCCCGCCGGTCGCCGCCGCGCGCTATCGCTGCATGGACGGCAGCAGGATCGCGGTGCGCTTCGACAATGTCCGCGACACCGCGTCGATCGTCCGTGACGGCAAGCCGCTGGCGGTGCTCGACGGGCAGAAGCCGGCCTCGGGCATCTGGTACCGCAAGGGGCCGTACGAGCTGCGCGGCAAGGGCGACGCCGCAACCTTGACGACGCCCGGCCAGCCTCCCATCGCGTGCACGGTAATCCGCTAGCGAAGGAAGTCCGGCATGTGGACGGTGGCTCTGCTCGCGCTGTCCAATTGTTTCATGACGGTCGCGTGGTACTGGCATCTCAAGGGCGGGATGGAAAAGCCGCTGTGGCTCGTCATCCTGATCAGCTGGGGCATTGCCCTGTTCGAATATTGCCTGGCGGTGCCGGCCAACCGGATCGGCTATGCCGGGGGCTGGTCGGGCGGGCAGCTCAAGGTCGCGCAGGAAGCGCTCGCGCTCGGCGTGTTCGGGATATTCATGGTGACCGTGCTCGGCGAGCCGCTCGGCTGGCGGCACCTCGGCGCGTTCCTGTGCCTGGTCGGCGCGGTCGCGTTCCTCTTTTCGGGGCGCTAGTCTTTCAGGGTGCGATGTAAGCGCTAATTCCCCATCGCGTTGGCGAGGATCGCCAGGTCGGCATTGTCGACCGCGACTCCAGTCGCATCGGTATCCGCCGCCACCGTATTGTTGGCCGCCGGATCGGGCGCTTCGGCGCTGGCGACGTCGTACGCCGTCCACAGGATTCCGATCGCCCAGATGAGCGCGAACCAGCGGCTGCGAAAGATCCGTGACGAGATCATGCGCAACCCATAGCGGACGGCGGTTAACGCCGGCGCCCCGGACAAGGTTAATCGCGGGATTGCCGTGGCCGGTGGACAGGCATAGCTTCGCGCCGAACGAACAGGAGAGGGCGCGATGATCAAGGCGATTCCAATGGTCTCCCTCGTGCTCGCGGCGGGCGTGCTGGTCGCGGCGGTGGCGGAGCGGCGCGGCGATGCCGACCAGCTGATCGCCGCGCGCCAGGCGGCGTTCAAGCTTGCCGGCGCCAATTTCGGGAACATGAAGGCAGTGATCGACGCCAAGGGCGACGTGAAGACCCAGGCCTTTGCCGCGCGCGCGATCGCCGGTTGGGGCCAGGCGCTGCCGGGGCTGTTCCCGGCGGGCAGCGACGGCGGCACGACCAAGGCGCTGCCCACGGTGTGGAGCGACCGCGCCGGGTTCGAGAAAGCGGCGGCATTGCTGTCGACCGAAGCGGGCAAGCTCGCCGACCTCGCCAAGGCCGGCGACCAGGCGGGGTTCGCGGCGCAATGGACGGTGGTGCGCGAGACCTGCGGAGGGTGCCACAAGGGCTATCACCAGCCCGACCCACCCAAGGGCTGAGCGTATCCCGCCGCACCGTTGCGGCAGCGAATGTCGTAAATATACAAGCCTTTTCCGGCAATTGGCGGCATGAGAAAGGCGCTCGCCGATCCGCTCCCATCCCTAGGGGCGAGGTTCCGGCGCGGCGCGGGCCGGCGATCAAAGGGGGACGCCGCCCGCGCCTTTTTTGGGTGATCGCCGGTGACGGAGCGCGGTGCATGAGGCGCGCCTTAGTCGGTCTCCGCCGGGCGTTGAATCGAACCGCTCGACTGATCCTCCCCCGCCAGGGGGAGGTGGCGATCCGTCCTCACCTTCATGTGGTCAGGGTTGTCCTTACTTCGGCATCACCTTGCCGCTGATCTCGCCGTCCGGGAATTTGTCGGTGTGGATGTTGAGCACGATCCGCCCGGCATCGAGCGCGTTGACGAACTCGTCGAACTTCTCGCCCGAATTGAGCAGTTTGACGCCGTCCTCGAACGGGTAATTGCGCATCGAGACGTGGAACCCAAGCTTGGTCGAGGTGTAGTTGGCGCCGAACGGCACCGGCAGCACTGCCTCGACATCCTCGGGATTGCGATATTCGTGGAAATGGACCGGGCCGATCGGCTTGGCGACCAGCGCGTCGTTGAGCCCGTCGAGCGGGATTCCGGTCACGTCGAGTTCGACCGAGACGCGCTGCGTCTTGGTGTCGACCTTGATCACGGCCTTGCCGCGGGCGGGCGAGCCGCTCGGGCTGGTGGTCGCGCTGCCGGTCAGGGTCGCGGCATAGCTCAGCGTCTTGGCGGCGGCGGGGCCGGCCAGCATCATCGCGGCGGCGGCAGCGGCAAGCAACGGAGTGGAACGCATCGAAATCCTCGAAAAGAAAGACGTGAAGGGGCGATAGCCGGGCCAAGCTTGCCCCAGGATGAAGCCCGGAAGACAGCGTCAGGCGACGCCGGTCACCCGCGCCACGGCCAGGGTATCGGCATATTGCTGGAACCGCACCGCCTTGCCATCGGCGACGCGCCAGACATGCGCCATCTGCGTGTTCTGCGGCTTGCCCGTCGCCTTGTAGGTGCCGAGATAGCGGCCGAACGCGATCACCGTGTCGCCGGCATCGACGACCTCGTCGATCTGGCAGGCGAAGCCGTCCCATTCGGTCGCGCAGCGCATGAACACGCCGCCCGCCACGGCTTCCGGCCCGACATAGGGATTGCCGTTGGCATAGGGGAAATTCTCCGCCTCCATCCACACGATGTCGGGCGCCATCCGCCCGAGCACGCCGGGCACGTCGCCCGCGGCGAACGCGTCGTAGATTCCGCGGATCACATCGACATTGGACATTGGTTCCTCCCCAGGACGGGACGATGGTAGAGCGGTTGCGCGCAGGGCGATAGGACAGACTCGCCTGCGGCACGAGCGGAGACCGATATGATCGTATTCCTGACCGCCCTGGCGCTCGCCGGAGCGCAGGCCACGCCCTCCCCGGCGCCTGCGGCACCGTCTCCCGAAGCCGAGGAGCTCGGACGCCAGGTCGCGCTGAACGGGGTGTTCGCCAACCTGTTCCCGGTGGTGGGCAAGAAGGAGATCGAGGAACTGGTCGCCAGGCACCCCGAGCTGAACGCGGCCGACAAGGACAAATTGCGTACGATCGGCAACGGATGGATCGACGCGACCCTGGCCGCGATGGCCGGGGTGATGGGCCGCGAATATGCCCGCGCGATGTCGGTCGACGACATGAAGGCGATGATCGCCTTTGCGCGGAGCGACGCCGGGAAACACTGGCAGGCGGCCGAGCCGGCAGTGATCACCGCGGTGATCAAGCAGCTCGACGGCAAGGACTTCAAGGGCGAGGTTATCGCGGATTTCTGCCGACAGACGGGGAAGCTCTGCCCGGATGCGGCGGGGAAGGAATAGGTACGCCAAATCCTCCCCATCGCAGATGGGGAGGATTTTTGTAGCGCTCAGCGATTGTCCAGCTGGCTCCGCACTGCGGCCAGTCCCAACCGGCTGATCCGATAAGGCTGCCCGTCCAGGCTGACGATCAGTCCGCGCCGCTTGAGCTTGCGGAACAGCGGCAAAGTGCCGTCGGTCAGCGCATGGCCTTCGCGGGTGAAGCAGATCGCCTCGACGATCCGGCCGTTGGTATCGCGGCGGTGATGGAACGCGCCGCCCTGCGCAAGCGCGTGGAGCACGCGCTGTTCGTATTTCGAGATGTTCACGATGATTGTGCCCGTCAACGTCGTTGGACGACCGCGTGCAGCCCCGCGCATCGGCGCGGGCAGCACGCATGACGACGGCGCCTCCGGTATCCCGGAGCCGTCTCGTCAGCGGGCGACAATCTCCTTCATATTTCCCCTCTTGGGCGGTGAACGGCTTTAAAATGGCGGCCATCCCGGCGCTGGTCAAGTCGATGGGCCCGAAGCGGCCATGTCGTTTTCCGCCAATTTCGCGATGGCCGACAGGCGTATGGTCTTCGCGGCGACGTATGCCGCGCGTTGGAGGAAGACGATCATGGCAGACGACAGGAAGGCCGCGCTCGGCGCGGCGGTATCGGCGTTGGCGCTGGCGCTGGGCGTGACCCATGCCCAGGCGCAGATCGTGCCGAGCGATCCCAAGGCCAAGCCGACGACGGACACCAAGGGCGTGCTGATCGGGCTCGACCAGCCATCGACCGCGAGCACGCAGATCAAGGGCGAGAGCAACCAGATCAAGGGTGAGTCGACCCAGATCAAGGGCGAGTCCAGCCAGATCAAGAGCATGTCGCTCAAGTTCGACAGCAACCAGGTCAAGGGCGCCGAAAGCACCCAGATCAAGGGCGCTGCGAGCAATCAGATCAAGGGGACGGCAAGCAGCCAGATCAAGTCGAGCGTCCAGCTCAAGGCGACGAGCAGCCAGATCAAGCAGTAAGCCGGGGCTCAGCCGAACCCGCCGCCGGCCGCGCGGGGCTCGCAGCGGATCAGCCGGCTGGTCAGCACGGCTGCCTGGCGATGGATCACCGCGCGGCGGTAATCGGCATCGGTGACCATCTCGAGAAAGGCATGCGCGCTGGGATAACGCGCGACGAACGCGGTGTGCCAGGCCTCGTCCATCGGACCGGTCAGCACCAGCAGCGGCGCGCCCGCCCAGATCACTTCGCCCCCGACGCGACGAAAGATCGGCCCGCTTTCCGCACCATATTTCCGATACGCCTCGGCCCCCGTCAGCCCGGCATTGGCCAGCTCGTGATCCGCAGGGTATGCCGCCTCGGGCCGGTAACGGACGAGGTTGAGCATCGCGATCGGCCGGTCGCGGTCGAGCGCCTTGAACGCATCGAATTGCGCGCGGGTCGGGTCGATATGGGCTTCCACGGTCCGGCTCCCCCAAGTGTGTTATCACGCCAATACACACCGAGGCGGTGCGCGCAAGTCCATAAGGCCCGGGACTGAATAAATTCATTATGGACATAATTTGCGGCAGACGGCCAGCGCGCCGGCCCGCCGACGGTGCCGCGCTCAGCCCGCGCCGTTGGTACCCGCCGCGCGGTGCGAATAGCTGAACACGCGGCTCAGCCGCCAGCCGGTCGGCGTGAGCTGCCAGAGCTGGACGAAATGCGCGCGGCCGACCAGCTTCTTGGGCCCGTCGCCCTGTCCCTCGTAGAAAACATGGTCGCCTTCCTCGATCGCCCCGAACCCCGGGATCGGCTCGACATGGAGCGTGCCGGCCACCAGCTCGCGCCGGCTGCGCCAGGCATCGGGCGCCTTCTTTGCCTCGCAGGTCTTCGCATAACTCGCGACGAAGCTTTTGGAATCGCGCGCGACCAGCCCCTCGCGATCGTGATACATCTCGAAATCCGGCGTCAGCATCGCATCGAGCCGGGCCGGATCGCATTCCTCGAAGAAGGTATGGAACAGGGCCGTGTCGACCGCCGCGATCGCCGCCGTCAGCGCATCGCCGGTCGGGATCGTGACCGCGGGGGCGGGCGCCGGTGCCGGTGCCGCCTGCAGCATGAGGGCAAGAAGCAGCGGCATTGGCGGGGTCTCCCAAGTGTATTGTATAGATAATACACAGTGGGCGCGCGTGCGCAAGCTGCCGGTCGATAGCGTCGCTAACTTCGCAATGCTTACGCGCGAGTCTTTTTACGCCCACCGTCATCCCGGCCCGGTGCCGGGGATGACGATGTAGTACCGGTACGGGCAGGGCAGTCGGGACCCCTTCAACATCGTTACGCTTGCAACCATGTCGCCCGCCTGCTAGGGGCGCCGCCCGCACAGAGGAACGATCATGCGTGTCGAAGGAATTGCAGCAGCGAAGCTCGCGTCGGCGTTTGCCGGCGACGTCGCGCTGTATGCAGCCGCCATCTGACACGCCTCTTGTGACAGGAGGCACCAGGCCTCCCTCGCGTCCCAGGACCCCGGCAGGCCAGAGCCTCCGGGGTTTTTCATTGGGCGTTTCCCCCGCCCGGACGCGAAGGAAGAGGGTCATGACCCGAATCGAACCGACTGCCGTTTTCGCCGGCCGTGCCTCGTCGCGCGGCGGCGACTCATGGCTGCTCGCGACCTGACGCCCGGGGACTAAACCACGCCCGGGTGCCGCCGACAGGCCCCGGATGCTCGCCACGAGCCCGCCGGGACCTCCCCCGGCGGGCTCGTTGCTTTTCGGGAGCGCAGCATCCCGATCCCAGAATTGGCGCGCCAATGCCAATGGCCGCCTGGGTCCGGACAGGCCATCCGGGTTCAGGCGGCGCCCAAGGGGTGCAATCGCACCCTCAATAGGCAGGAGGTAAAAATGCCTATCAAGACGCACATCAATGTCGGCACGATCGGTCACGTCGACCATGGCAAGACCACGCTCACGTCCGCGATCACGCAGGTCCAGGCCGCGCGCCTGGGCGGGGTGGCGCTGTCGTTCGACCAGATCGACAAGGCGCCCGAAGAAAAGGCGCGCGGCATCACGATCAACACTACGCATGTCGAGTATGAGTCGGACGACCGGCACTATGCGCACATCGATTGCCCGGGCCACGCCGATTATGTGAAGAACATGATCACCGGCGCGTCGCAGATGGACGGCGCGATCCTGCTGGTCGACGCCACCAAAGGCGCGGCGAAGCAGACGATCGAGCACATCCTGCTCGCGCGCCAGGTCAATGTCCGCCACATGGTCGTGTTCGTGAACAAGATGGACGCGGTGGCGCCCGACGACCGGGCCGACATGAAGGCGTTGATCGAGCTCGAGACCGGCGAGTTGCTCGCCGGCCAGGGGTATCAGGACACGCCGTTCGTGTTCGGCAGCGCGCTCCAGGCGCTCGACGCGGTCGGGCGTGGCGATCTCGACGATCCCGCGGTGGCGGCGATCGCCGAGCTGGTCACGGCGCTCGACGATCACATCCCGGACCCAGTTCGCGACGTGGCGAGCCCGTTCCTGATGCCGATCGAGGGCGTCCACACCATTCCGGGCCGCGGCACGGTCGTTTCCGGCCGGGTCGAGCGCGGTGCGGTCAAGGTGGGCGACACGGTCGAGATCGTCGGGCTCGACAATGAAGGCGCCGAGGTCGTCGTGACCGGCACGCAAGCATTCCGCAAGGACATTGCCGAAGCGCGCGCCGGCATGAACGTGGGGCTGTTGCTCCGCGGGCTGAAGCGCGAGGATGTCGAGCGCGGCCAGATGCTGAGCGCGGTGGGCGCGATCAAGGCGCACACCCAGGGCAAGGCGCAGATCGTCGTCCTCTCCGCGGAGGAAGGCGGACGGCACACGCCGTTCGCCAGCGGGTATCGCCCGCAATTCTTCTTCGGGGTGACCAACGTCACCGGGGTGATCGAAACCGCCGATGGCGGCCTGGTTTCGCCGGGCGACAATGTCGAGGTCGCGTTCGAGCTGGCCAAGCCGGTCGGCATCGAGCCCGGCGTGCGCTTCGCGATCCGCGAAGGCGGCAAGACCGTCGGCGCGGGCGTGGTGACCGAGGTGACCGCGTGAAAGCGTAAGGCCGTACCGCCGGCCCCCGGCTCCGGGATGCACGTCCCGGGGTCGGGGGTTGGGGGCGGTTGGGTCGCTAAAGTCGCTATCACTACGCGTGAGTCTTTTTCCGCTCTCCGTCATCCCGGGCTTGGCCCGGGATCCGCCGCGCCGCGAGCGCGAGTCATGAGGCTCCAGCCACGGCGCCTGCCGCGCGGCGAATCCCGGCACGAGGCCGGGATGACGGTTGGAGGGACGACGTCGCAAAAGTACCAACGCTACGCGTGAGTCCCGTAAGCGCGCGGTGGCAGGCCCGGTGCCGGGAGGCAGTTCCCGGGGCCGGCGGGTCGGGGTGGTGATGTCGCTAAAGTCGCCATCACTACGCGTGAGTCTTCTTCCGGTGAGCGGCCGCCATTCCTCTGCCGTCATTCCGGCCCTGTGCCGGGATCCGCCGGGCGGCTTGCCCTGGAACTGGAGGCTCATGCCCTCAGCTCGCGGCACGGCGGATTCCGGCACAGGGCCGGAATGACGATTGGGGCGACGGCGTCGCAAAGTACCAAGGCTACGCGTGAGTCATTCCCATGCCCGTCATGCCGGACCTGATCCGGCATCCCGCTTCTTCCTTCTTCCGGGAAACAAGCGCGACCCCGGATCAGGTCCGGGGTGACGGCAGGATGATGTCGTCCGGCAGGGGCAGGCTTGCGCGCGAAATGATTCATCCGAGGCTCCCGAAGGCAAAGCTGCCAGGGTTAAGCACAAGGTGCGCGGGTGTTGTATCGAAACGGGCGTCGGGCGCGCCGCCCGCTGCCCAACAAATGTTCGGCCCAGGCCGGAAAACTTGTCGTTTGAGCGCCCGCGACGCGGCGGCCATCCTCGCGGGCATCGTCCACCGTAACGGATCCAGCAATGAAAACCCGGTCGCTTTCCCTGCTCGGCTGCGCGCTGGCGCTGGTCGCCGTCCCCTCGGTCGGCGCGCAGCCCGCCGCCGACGGCGCGCATGATTTCGACTTCGACCTCGGCCAGTGGAAGACGCATATCGTCCGGCGGGTGCATCCGCTCAGCGGATCGGACGAGACGATGGAGCTCAACGGCACGGTGACCGTCCGCAAATTGTGGAACGGCCGCGCCCAGGTCGAGGAGATCGAGGCGGACGGGCCCAGAGGTCATTGGCAAGGGATGACGATCTTCCTCTACGATCCCCAGGCGCGGCAATGGAGCATGAATTTCGCCAACAGCGCGATCGGCAAATTCTCGACCCCGATGATCGGCAGCTTCGACGGCGGCCGCGGCACGCTGACCGGCACCGACACGCTCGACGGCCGCGCGATCCTGGTCCGCGCGGTATGGTCGGATTTCACCGCGACCACGCACCAGTACAAGGAATCCTATTCCGCCGACGGCGGCCGGACCTGGGAAGTGGCGTTCACCGCGACCAAGACGAAGATCTGACGCGCCACGGCCGCCGCTGACGGATCAGCCGCCGCCGCGCTTCTTGCCCAGATTGTCCTGCTTGTCCGGGCCCGGCTTGGTGAGGCCGCCCGGCCGCGCATTGGCGCGCAGCGCGTCGGTATCGTCCTTGGGGGTTTCGGGTTTCTTGTCGTCGGTCAAGGCGATCTCCTTCGTCGGGGCAGGTCGGCCGGGGCCGCTGCAATCAGCCGCCGGTGCGCTTCTTGGTCAGATTGTCCTGCTTGTCGGGGCCGGGTTTGGTCAGGCCGCCCGGCCGCGCGTTGGCGCGCAGCGAGTCGGTATCGTCCCTCGGCGCGTCGGGCTGCTGCTTGTCGTCGGGCACGGTGATCTCCTTCGTCAGGGCCAGTCGGCCGGGGTTGGGGGGACGTAATGCACGCAGAGCCTGTCGGTCCCAGGCACATAGTCGCGGCACAATTGCGGGCGCGCGTCATAGGCGGTGCAGCGCCCGGTGCGCTCGTCGAGCGCGGTGCACCACCATTTCCAGCTGCCGTCCTCGCGCTGGACCGACGGCCGAAATGGCAGCTCGAGCAGCATCGCGAGATGCTCGGCGCGCTCGAACGACATCGGCACGTCGATCGCGTCCACCCCGCCGCCGCGATACAGGACCACGTCACGGCAGCAATGGCCGGGATTGACGCAGACGTCGCACAGGCCGCTGGGGTCCATGGGGGGAGTGTGGCGTGCGGGGTGGGGGGTGTCGATGCAATTTGTTGACCGCGTGAATGCGTTCAAACCCGCGCGCAGCTAAAGACTTTGGCTTTGAAGGAGGCCGGGCACGCTCAATCAGCGCGCGAGATGCTCCGCCAAGCACTAATTGAAGATTTAGCTGGGAATGATAATAAAAGGCGGGGCCGGGTTTGGACGCCGGCCCCTTTTTGCGGTGCGGCTCGGGTTTCCTCCACCTGTGGACGGCGGCCCGGGCCGACAGCGAGCCAAATACGACCTTACGCGTCGCGCGAGCAAGCCAGCAGACGCTTACATGCGGCAGGGCGGTTAATTTTTACGCCAGGCCGTTTAGCTTCTGCCGATATGAGCTAAACTAATCGCGATATGGTCACTATAAGCTTCTATCGTGCACGGTTTCAGAGATTTTGGAGCTTTTATGGCTATCAAGCGAAGCCCTAGGTATCCTAGGATCAATTTGATCAAAGCTGTTGATCTTGTCGAGCGTCTATACAAAGGCGCACACCAGTCGCGCATCGACGTGGATACTGCGGCTCGCGTAATAGGATATTCTAATAGCTCGAGTGGAGCGGCCGCGGGGGCAATTGGGGCGCTTAGACAATTCGGTTTGGTGGACGGATTGCGAGGCGACCTTCAGGTTAGCGATCTCGCCATGCGTATTATCCAGCCGATGGATGAAGGGGAGCGCAGCGAAGCGTTGCGGGAAGCTGCTGCGCGACCTGATATTTTTGCCCTGATTTTAGGCCAGTTTATTGGAGAACTCCCGCGTTCGGACGAGCCCATGAAAGCGTTTCTGGTTCGCCAGCAGGGATTTTCTCAAGGAGGAGCGGAGGAGGTAATCACAACTCTCAGGGAGACCATGGCAGCTCTCCCCAGCATCGCCCTTAAGGAGGAGGGCGATGGGGTGAAGGCCTCGGAAGGGCGTCTGGAAGCACGCTCAAATATGGCAGCTATTAGCTCGCCTGCGCCGATGATCTCGGAGGATTCCGAGCTTATTGTCTTGCCACTCGGCTCTGCATGTAAGGCGGAATTGAAGTTTGTCGGGGAGGTAAGCGCAATCGCCTACGAGCGTCTAATCCGTCATTTGCAACTGATGAGAGACATGCTGGTGGAAGACGGAAGTGTGAATTGAGATGTGCGTCGGGAAAGACCGTTTGGCGCTTGAGCGCCGCCGGCCGTGCGCGCCTTGAGGCGGGGATTAGCTCGCGCTAATCCCGCGCCCTGCGCGCCTCACTCCGCTGCAATCCCCGCCTTATCGAACATATCCCCTTCGCCACTCCCGGCATCCTCGTTCGCCGCCGGCCCGGCCTTCGCCTTCTGGCGCTTGTCGAACGAATCCCAGACATCGCCCCATTGGCCCTTGGTCGCGGCCTTCGAATATTCCGTCGCGCGGGTCTCGAAGAAATTGGCGTGCTCCACTCCGTTTAGCAGCGGGGTCAGCCAGGGCAGGGGATGCTCGTCGATCATGTAGATCGGCTTCAGGCCGAGCTGGCCGAGGCGCCAGTCGGCGATGTAGCGGATGTACTTCTTGATCTCCTTGGGCGCCATGCCGTTGACCGGGCCCTGTTCGAAGGCGAGGTCGATGAACGCGTCCTCGAGCCGGATCGTCGTCTGGCACACGTCGGCGATGTCGTCCTTGACCGCCTTGGTCAGGCAGTTGCGCTCC
>OUNM010536844.1_pt1 | contig 16445 bp, 17 predicted proteins | sample 1769961 | NCBI WGS metagenome assembly OUNM01 (sample SAMEA3914820, study PRJEB12502) | metagenome | biome: forest; material: soil | place: USA | collected 2012-03-12 | depth 0.3 m
CGCGGAGGGTCTTCACGAGATCCGACGGGGCCGCCTTTGGCGTTTGGAGGGCGAGGGCGGCGAGGAGGAGGGTTGGGAGATTCATATCGTTGGTTTGGGGAGATTGTGAGGCGGTCGCCCCTCACCCCTGCCCCTCTCCCCCAGAGAGGAGAGGGGTTCTGAGAGTTTCGCTTTACAGATTTGGGTTCGAAGTCGACTTGTCCGGGACGTAGTAGTAGTTCGCGCCTGCGGACGTTGGGCCTGCGGCATTGGGACCGAGGAGATAGCCGACGTGGATGGTGGGGTTGATGGTTCCCGCGCCGACGTAGCTGACCTTTTTGGTCTTGGCGTGGGTATCCATGAAGGCCACATTGGCCATGTCGCCGTGACGGCCGGCAACGTACGTGGTGCGGGCGGCGCCGGTCTGGAAGTTTCGTGGCGGATAGATGCCGTTAAACGTGGAAGTCGGGGCCGAGGTCGATGTGGAGGTTGGCGATTTGCCGTTTGCCGCATCGGCCAAAAGGATCGAATCGGCCACGTTATCCCAGCCGGTCGCGTTCGGGAACGGGCCATAGGTGGTTCCGTCGGCGGCGGTGAGCCCGTAATTGATGAGGTAGTTCTTGTCGTAGCCGAGGGGTGCTTGGCTCACGTCGATGGTGAAGGGCGCGCCACCGGCACCGGGCTTGAGGTCCTTAGCATCGGGACAGGCTTGGATCTGGCCGCTCTTTTGATAGGGGTAAAGGATGCCGAGAGCCGGGTCGAGCCAGCATGCGCCGTCGCTGGTGAAGTGGAACCCGAAGTACCAGTAGGACTGATTCGCGTAGGTGTAGCCAGAGGGCGAATAGGAGACGTTGACCGGGTAGGTATCGTCGCTATCGCCGAGGTAGATCTGGGCGGCGGTCGCCATTTGTTTGACGTTGCTGAGACAGGCCGTTTTCTTAGCGGCGGCTTTTGCCTGAGCGAAGACGGGGAAAAGGATGGCGGCCAGGATTGCGATGATTGCGATGACGACCAGGAGTTCAATGAGAGTGAAGGCGCGTTTCATGACAAGACTCAAAATGCCCGCCGACGTCTTCGTTGGCCGTGCGGATCGGATGCGATCCACTGTAAGACTGTTTACGCCGAGAATCTTAATGTGCTCAGGCGAATCTCTTAATGATTAGGCAAACCCTCCAATTTTCGTCTAATCCTTAGTTCAAATCGACGTAGAATCGATGCGTGGAAGGGGCTCTAAACTTCGGAACCATCGGGCGACGCATTCGCGATCGGAGGATGAAATTCGGGATGAGCGCCCAGGAGCTTTCCGACCTTGCTGGTGTGGCGCGGTACACCCTGATCAGGGTGGAGAGCGGAAAGGCGTGCACCCCGAAGACGCTCGAAAAGATTCGGCGGGCGCTTCATTTGTTCACCGACCAGATGACACGGCCCTACCAATCCGGGCCGTTTGCGGTGCACCGCGCGGATGAGACACGGTGGTCGGTGAGCAAGTCTAAAGCCAGCTACCAGAAGCGCGTGGTGGACGACGATTACCAGCACGTGAACGATGCCGACGAGCGGCGGCGGCTCGGGACTTTGGGGTTCCAGCCTTTCTTTACGGCGATCCTCGATAGCGAAACTTCCGGTGGTATTGGAGGCCACGCATTGATGGAATTGTATAAACCAAGCTGGGTAGACCAACATTTTGGCGAGGAGTTTGTCTATTGTCTTCGAGGGGCCGTAACGTTGGTCGTGGACGGTGCGCCTTGCACCTTACAGACCGGCGACGCGATGAGTTTCGACGCTACCCTTCCGCATCAGTATCTGCCAGCGAGTCTGACCGGGCCGGATGATGCGATTCCGCTGATTCTGATGGTGGTTTCGCTCCGGCCGGGGGAGCGGCATCCTCGGCCGCCGAAGGGCGTGGCTTGACTCCCCTTGAGGTTCGGCAACAGATTGCCAAACCTCATTTCGGGTTGAGTCGCGAATTATGCGCGCTTGCGGCGTCGTAGCATGGCCAACGCGCCAAGACAGAGGGCGGCCATAGTGGTGGGTTCGGGGACGGACTGGACGGTGACGTTATCGAAGTAGGCATTTCCGGCAACGGGGTCTGATCCGGCGAAGTCTTCGAGTTTGACGCGCAGGTTTTGCCCGTTGGCTACGACGACAGAGTAGTGATGCCACTGGTCGTCTCCGGTCATTTCGAACGCGCCGGGGTAGTTACCGGTTCCGAAATACCAATTCTCGCCGAGGAGGCCATCGATGCCGAGGAAGCCACCGGTATCCAAGGGGTTCGAACCAAGTTCGGTGGTGGTACCGAGGTAGTCGAAGCTGATGGTCGTCGTACCGATGGCCGGAATGGCGAAGAAGTCCGAAAAGAGATTTCCTCCGGAGCCGAGGGCGGTAAAGTTGACGACTTTATTCGAAGCGTTCAGCGGGTCGGCCACGATTTGGGCAGAACCGAGCGTTTGCCAGGCGGAGAGGTTGCCGGATTCGAAGTCGTCGCTGAATAGAGTGGAAGCGTTGGAGAATACAACGGCGCACAGCGCTGTGACCGTGAAGATGATTTTCATCGCAGCTCAAGTGTGGCAAGGAACTTAGCTTTCGCCAAGTTAATTTAAAGAAACCTGGCGATAATACCAGTTTGGAGGAAGCCGGGAGATATGGTCGAAGCGGTCGACATTGGTGCGGGCTGGGTATTCGGGGATGCTCGACGACTCGTACGAACCATCCCCTCGAAAGAACGCAGGCGGGCCGCCCACGCCATGGGTGTTTCGTATGTTTGTCAGGCTCGTTTTCGGCGGCGAAGCAGCGCAATTGCGCCTACCCCGAGGGCGGCCATCGTCGTTGGCTCCGGGACGGCGGCGGGGGCTTCGTAGAGGTAGCCGGATTCGCTGGAGAGGCTGGCTCCGGGCGAAAGGGTAATCCAGTAGTGGAGGTTTGCGAGGTTGGCCGAGGTAACGGTGCGGGCGGCTTGCGGATCGTAGAGGCCGTTGAGGAGTTGAACGCCGTTTGACTCTTCCAACGCCCCCGTGATGCGAAGGGTGCTGCCATCGGTGACGTTGATCGTGGAGGTGAGGAGGGTATCGAAGACGTTCCCGGTGTCGTAGTCGTACTGTTGGCCGGTCTCCTGGGAGTGATCGGTGTATCCGCTGGGGCTGATATTGATCTGGGAGCGGACGCGTGACCCGGCGCCGTCGACGACGTTATTGGTGGAGGATGGGAGCGTGTTCCCAATGAGGAGCGTGTGCAGGGTTAGAGCGATTGTGCCGGAGCCGTGGATCGTGATGACTTCCGACGCATAGGCGGCGTTGCCGCCGTAGCCGGCCGACGAGTAGGCAGTGTATCCCCGAGAGGTGGCGGCGCTGGCTTCGCTGAGGTGGCCGAACATCGCGGTGGAGGTGGCGGTTGCCTCGCCGTACTGATCGGCGTAGCCGGGGTAATAGCCGCCCTTCGTATCGGTGACGGTATCGGTCCCGAACGCGGAGCTGGTGGCGATGGGATTCGAATTAATATGGTCGTAGCCGCCGGTAGGCCCACCAATGAGGGCGAAGATACCGGCGCTGGCCTCAAGGTTGCCGTTGGCGAGGGAGAGGCTGGGAAGAGCCGAGAGTAGAGAAAGCGAAAAGAGGAGCCGGCCGCGGGCCGGAGATCCGAAGGAGTAACCCATTTAAGTTCCGTTGGGAATCGTCAACGCCGGTACTTTCGGCCTCACTCGATTCACGGTTAAGTGTAGATTCGGATCTCGCGCGAGGGAACCCCTCCGACGAATCACGACCATCGATGCCGAATAGGGACCAGCGAATTGAGCGTGTAGTCGTCTTAGAGGGGACTTTGCGGAACCATTTTATGACGGCAGATAGCCTATCACCTCTCTCCCCGGGGGAAAGAGGTAACCGTGTGGACCGCCCTAGCCGGACGTGACCTTTCCGAAGGTTCCGTTTGCTTCGCCGTTCGTTCCTGCGGTGAAGTAGAGCGCGTTGGAGTCGCCCGCCGACACTCCGTTACCAAAAGCGATACCCCACAGGTAGGGCAGGATGATCGGGTGGCCTCCGGAGCTCAAAGTGCCAAGGAGCTTGCCGGAAACCGGGTTGAAGGCATTGATCTTTCCGTCGCCGAAGTTACCAACCAGGATCGCGCCGCCGAATTTCCCGAACGTCGCCGGCGCCAGGGCGATGCCCCAAGGCGAATTTAGAGGGCCCTTCGTGACAAACCGGTCGATGAAGTGGCCGCTCAAATCGAATCGGTCGACGTAGCCGTGGCCCGCTCCGGCGACGTCATCGCCGCCCCCCGCCTCCTTCTGCGCGTAGCTCACGTACAGAACGCCATTTATGTTCTGAATGCCGAACGGGGCGTAGTTCGAGGGCATACCGGGATCGGTGAAGGTTCCGGCAAGTGCGGTCTCGACGAACGTACCGTTGAACGCCCTGACCGTGCCACCGGCAAAATCGGTCGCGTAGAGGAAGTTGTTGCCGCCCGTTGCGCCGATCGCGAGGCCCTTGAACTCGGCGCCGGGCACGGTGACGCCGTTTTGCGCGGAGGTCGAGGGCGACGGGGTTGGGACGCCTGGATTCCAACCGGTGATCTGGCCCGCTTCAGAGGAGAAGATGAACAGCGCCGGTGCGCTTTGTGCACCAGAGGTTACGACAAAGCTGGTCGTGGAGTTGAAAACTTGCCCCGTCGGCGTGCCGCCCGGCACGGTTACGACGAGGGGATTGACGGTCAGAGCAGATCCGCCAACATCGCCACCGTAGAGGGTGGCCTTATCGGTCCCGTTATCGGCGATCCAAAAGGCTCCGCCGGTGGGGCTGACCGCGATGCCCCAGGGGTTCACCAGGTTAGCGTCTTGGTGCGCAGCGCCGGGCAGGTCCGCGACGAGGGCCGTCATCGTGTAGTTCCCTCCCGAATTCCCGGAGCTGCTCGATCCGCCACAGCCAACGGCTCCAACCATGATCGATGCAAAAGCCAACGCCCAAATTCTTTTCATATCCATGTCCTCAAAGGCAATGGAATCTGTCGTAACTAAAGTACCGATGGTTGGCTGCCAGGCGATGCGCGAGGAAAGCTGAGGGAAATCTAATTCAGGCCAATGCAAGAAAGGGCGTTCCTTGCGGAACGCCCTTTCTGTTTCGATAACCAGCCCAGAGGGCGGTTACTTGCTGCCGCGGCGGCGGACGATGAACTTGTTGCTTCGCTTGTTGGAGCGAGTACGAGTTCCGAGCGCCTTGTTGCCCCAGCGGTCGACCGGGCCCTTCTTACGGCCAATCGGCGACTTCGCTTCACCACCACCATGTGGGTGGTCTCGCGGAGACTTGACGACGCCACGGACGTGCATGCGGCGGCCGAGGCCACGGTTCTTACCGGCCTTACCGATCGCTTCGTTCTCGTGTTCGGCGTTGCCGACCTCACCGACGGTGGCGCGGCAGGTGTTGTGCACCATTCGCATTTCGCCGGAGGGGAGTCGAAGGGTGACGTAGTTGCCTTCCTTCGCCATGACCTGAGCCGAGGCGCCCGCGGAGCGGACCATTTGGCCGCCCTTGCCCGGCTGGAGCTCGATGTTGTGCACGAGCGTACCGAGGGGGATGTTCTTCAGGGGAAGTGCGTTGCCCGGGAGGATGTCCGCCTCGGGACCGCTCTCAACCCGCGTACCGACCACGAGGTTTCTCGGGGCCAGGATGTAGCGCTTCTCGCCGTCCAGGTAGTGGAGCAGCGCGATGCGGCACGTGCGGTTCGGATCGTATTCGATCGCCGCGACTTTCGCCTCGACGCCGTCTTTATTCCGCTTGAAGTCCACGACGCGATACTTCGTCTTGTTACCGCCACCGACGTTGACCGAGGTAACGCGGCCGTAGTGGTTGCGTCCGCCGCTCTTGGTAAGACCAGCGGTGAGCGTCTTCTCGGGTTTGCCCTTGGTGAGCTCGCTATAAGTTGCCTTGATCGCATGGCGCATGCCAGGCGAGGTCGGCTTCATCTTTTTGGTCGGCATTAGACTCCGTAATCCTCCAGCAGCTGACCCTTGGCGAGCGTGATGACCGCTTTCTTGCGATCCGGCTCGTATCCGGTCGATTGGCCACGCCGTCGCTTCTTGCCCAGCACCTTGATGGTGCGGACGCTGGTGACGGTGACGGCCTTGTTGTAAATGGTCTCGATCGCCTGCTTGATCTCGATCTTGTTGGCGTCTCGGTTGACGATGAACGTGTACTTGCGCACCAGTTCGGCTTCGTCCTTAATGCGGTCGCTACCGTAGCTGAGGGCGACGGTCTTCTCGGTGATATGCGGCTTTACGATGATCGAATACGGATCTTTCACTTGGCCCAAACCTCCTCGATGCGGGCGAGCGCCTCTTGGGCGATGACGATCTTCTGCGCGACCATGATGTCGCGAGTCGAGAATGCGGAGGTCTTCGCGCCGGCTTCCGTGGAAGGGGCGGTTCGGACTTCAACGTTCTTCAGGTTGCGGAAGCTCTTGTACGTCGCGTCGTCAACCTGCGGGAGGATGAGGAGCACGCGGCGCTGATTCTCCAACCCGAGGGTCTTCAGAAGGGTGATGGCGTCTTTGGTCTTCGGCGCGGCGAACGCGATGGCGTCCACAACGATGACGTTTCCGGCTTCGAAGTGAGCGGAGAGCGCGCCAAGGATGGCGGCTCGCTTCTCTTTCTTGTTGACCTTCTTGTCATAGTCGCGCGGGCTGATGGCCAGCGCCATACCGCCGTGGGCGTACTGAGGAGACCGAATGGAGCCTTGTCGGGCGTTACCAGTCTTCTTCTGCTTGTACGGCTTTCGACCGCCGCCGCGAACTTCGCTGCGGGTCTTGGTCTTCTGCGTGCCCTGTCGCGAGTTGGATTCCTCGGCGACGACGGCGCGGTGAGTGGTCACCATCTTGGCGACCGCATTTGCCAGCTTGTCGGCCAGCGTGTGCGTTCCGGCCTTCTTGCCGTCGAGTCTTACTACTTGGATGTCCGCCATGGTTACTTCGCCACCTTGTTCACGATCACGAGGTTGCCGTTGGCGCCGGGAACCGATCCATCGACGAGGAGCAGGTTGCGCTCGGCGTCGACCTTCACGACCTTAAGGCCCTTCTGCGTGACGCGAGCGTCACCCATGTGGCCCGGACCGCGCTTGCCCTTGAAGACGCGCTGAGGTCCCGTCGCACCGTTCGAAAGCGGGCGTCGGTGGGTCATGTAGCCGTGGGTCATGTGCTGGCCCTTAAAGTGGTAGCGCTTCACGCCGCCGGCGAAGCCGCGACCCTTGCTCGTACCGGTTACCGTAACGACTTCTCCATCGGCGAAGATCGACGCGTCGATCTCCTGGCCGAGGGTGAGGCCGTCGGTTGAGTCGGTGCGGAATTCGCGAAGGGTGCGGAGGTTTTTGCCCACGCCCGCCTTCTTCAGGTGGCCAAACTTGGGGAAGGTGATGTTCTTTTCCTTCATATCCCCGTAGCCGACCTGGACGGCGGTGTAGCCGTCGGTTGCTTCCGTCTTGATTTGAGTGACATAGACCGGGCCCGCCTGGATGACGGTCACCGGAACCATTCGCCCATCCTCGGTGAAGAGGTGGGTCATGCCGACTTTGCGGCCCAATATTCCTGTTAGCATTCTTGTCCTTGCTTCCTCCGGCCCAAGCCCTGTCGACGTTGCCCGGTCGGTGATTGACGATTGACTAATGACAATTGAGCGATCCTAAAATCGTCAATCGACAATGGTCAATTGTCAATCCCTTGGGGACATCCAGGCGAGAGACCTACGAAGCGAACGCGTCAAGAAGGGTTGCTCCTTGACGCGAACGGAGATAGTACCCGAAAGGTTCCTGCCGTTTGACGGTTCTGTTTTCTTGGTCATATCTGCGACCAAGGGAGTCCGCGTCCGTAACCGCCTCGTGTTTGCCGCCAGGACTAAAAAGCCGCGATACCCTAAACGCTGTCCGAAGGCTGGCGCCTCCGGCTACGCGCTTCGCGCACCTTTAGTTTGTGGGGACAGTGCCTCCGTCGACGGTGATCTCAGTTCCGGTCACGTAGGATGCTCGATCAGAGACTACGAACCCGACGACGTTCGCCACTTCTTCCGGTGTCCCCGGCCGATTCATCGGGATGCCGCCGAGGGACTTTATGAGTAAATCGACGGCCGCCTGGTAATCCGTCCCCGCGGTTTGGGCGATGCCTTCGATCATTCGGGTGGCCGCGTCGGTGGCGGTGAAGCCGGGGGAGACGACGACCACCCGGATACCGTTTGCCGCGACCTCGTTAGAAAGGGCTTTGCTGTAGTTCGTCAACGCGGCTTTAGCAGCCGCGTACGCGACGGTCTCTTTAAGCGGCAAGCGGTTTTGGATTGAGGCGACATGAACGATGACGCCTCTTCCCTGCTCCATCACGCCGGGGAGGAAGGCTCGGTCCAGGCGGACCGAACTGAACAGGTTTAGGTCGAAGATGCGTTGCCAATCTTCATCCGACTGGGCCAGCGCGCCGCCTTGCGGGGCGGGGGAGCCGCCGACGGTGTTAACTAAGATGTCCACCGGGCCGACATGTTCGAAGATGCGGGCGGCGCCTTCGGGGGTGCTGAGGTCGGCCCGGACGAAACTGGCGGAATCTTCTCCGTTCCGGGCGGTTGTCACCACGGTCGCGCCCATCTCGGTAAGTCGGGCGACGATGGCCGCACCGATGCCTTGCGTTCCGCCCGTGACCAATGCTTTTCTTCCAGTAAGCTCCATGGAAAGAGTTTGAAATTTATCTCCATATCATGGCAAGAACGCACGGAAAAGTAGGGGACTTACCCGAAGGTACGTTTCAGGTCTATACGCCTGAATCGGCGGCGGCCGGGGTGAGCGAGGCGCTGAAAATTATCGACGGACGGTGGAAGATGATCATTCTCTTTCACCTCTTCGATAAGGGCACGCTGCGGTTTTCGCAGTTGGAACGGGCGATTCCGGATGTTTCGCAGAAGATGCTTGGGCAGCAACTTCGAGGCCTCGAAGAGGATGGGGTGGTAACGCGGACGGTTTATCCGGAGGTGCCGCCGAGGGTGGAGTATGCGTTGACCGAACTTGGGCAGGCGCTTTGTCCGGTGTTGGATGGCATCTTAGGTTGGGTCGAGCTTAAGAACCGTAGCTGATTGCGCGAACAAACAATTCCCTAGAAGAGTCACTTTTCATATGGCGGTTTCCGACGACTTGAAAGGCGTTACGGGCGCGGGATTTCTCGTTCTCGTGGAGTTTGAGGGGGATCTCCCGCCTAGCCTCGATTCCAACGAATCCGGAGAGGGCTTCCAGGGGGCGTCCGGGTGGATCGGCGTTGGGGCCTGTGAGTCATCGATTCGGATCCTCCATTTCGACGACCAAGCGGCGGCGAATGAGCGGTTACGCCAGCGTATTAACAGTTCCGATGCTCCGCCCCAGATTCGAGATGTCCCACCCGTCGTCCACCACATCTTGATTGAGCAGCACCGCGGAAAAACTTCGGAGCACACCGCCGTTGGCTCCTATCTCAGCGTCGTTCACACCGTAACCGCGCCGGGATATGGCGATGTGGTTTCGCAAGAGATCGAAGAGTCCCTGGAGTCGCTGGAACTGGTCGAAGGATATGCGGGGCACATTCGTGGTCACAATGTTGCCTTGCCGGACGAGATTTGGGCTCTCATCTTTTGGACTTCCCCTCCAATTTTGCCCGCCCCGCCGGATATTGAAGGCACCAGTATCGAGCATTACCGGCGCGTTGAGTAGGTGCGCGGTAAAAGGGCCACGGGCATTATCGAGTACCGTTTTCCGGCAGACTCAGAAAAGTACTAGTTACCTGCTCGGATCGCCTTCTCTTAAGCCTGCGGCCCGTCAGGAAAGGCGATAGAATGCTGGTCGACCCAGCCCAGATGCATAGCGTCTAGTACAGCATCGCTGGCGCATTCAAACATTCTTTGGTTTCTCTAAGGCTTTCGCGCCACCTCGAATCACCTACAAAAAGTACTTGTTTTGCCGTTCAACTTGGGTTACCATGCCCCCACTCGGTTCTCTGGAAACGAGTGGTAAATCCGGGAATTGCGACGTTCGCGTCGGCATGCCCCTTTGGACTCGGTAATCATGGCCCGCAATAACAGAACTCGCCTTGTCGCCCTCGCCACCGTCGGCCTGGTCGCCGCTTTAGCGCCGTTCGGCGCAGAAGCCCAGACCACCAGCCTTCTCCGGCCCCCCACGCTCCATACCCCGCTTCAAGAAAGCGTCCTTCCGGTGCTGAATCAAAGCCGGGCGCTTGCCCGCATGAGCGGAAACGAGCCGATCCAGGTCACGGTCAGCCTTCAACCGCGAGATTATGCAGGCCTCGTAGCCTACGCCGATGCGGTCAGCTCTCCTCGCTCGCCGCTCTACCATAAATTCCTCACCCCTCAAGAAGTTGGCGACCGGTTCGGCGCAAGCGCGGCCGACCGTCAGGCGGTCACAGAGTATCTGGCCAGTAAAGGCCTAACCGTGACGCTTGTCGCGCCGAACGGAATGGCAATCATGGCGGAAGGCACCGCGTCTCGCGCAGAGACGGCTTTCGGAACCCGACTCTCCTATTACTCGGGACCGGATGGAGTTACGAAGAAGACCATCACCTTCCGGGCGAATGCGACTCCGGTCTTGCTTCCGCAAGCAATTGGGCGGGTGGTGACCAACGTCTCGGGTTTGGAGACGTTTAGCCGTCCGAAACCGAGGGTGACAACGCTGACTCCAGCGCAGGTCAACGGCCTTTACAACCTGACACCTGCGCACACCGCCGGTTACAACGGCGAAGGGCGCCATGTCGCCATTAGCAACTTTGATGGCTTCCGGCTGTCGAACGTGCCGCTTTACACCAGCAGATACGGCCTTCCGGTGCCGGCGGGCGGGAGCGGGTCCAATATCTCCACCGTGGTCGTCGGGACCGCGGCGGGTCCTGGTACGGCTCAGGGAGAGGGCGACCTAGATATTGAGATGGTGATCGCCACCGCGCCGCTTTCTACGGTTCGCATCTACGACAGCACCAGCGACTTGGTAGGGGTTCTCACCCGCGAAGCGACGGACAACTGGGCCGACGTGATTACCGAGAGCTACGGTTGGAGCATCTCCTCGGCGACGGCGCAGTCTTGCCACAACCAGCATCTCGCGATGACGGCCCAGGGCATCACTTACTGCGCGGCTTCGGGCGACAGCGGAACGGATATGACACCGTACTCCTATCCGAACTACGAACCGGAGGTCCTTCAGGTGGGAGGAACCATCGCGGATGTCAATTCGACGACGGGCGTCCGGAACACCGAGGTCGGCTGGAGCGGTAGCGGCGGAGGTTGGGTTTACAATACGTTGAGTTGGAACGTCCTTCCCTCCTGGCAGCACGGTAACGGCGTGCCCACGAACATTAACCGACGGTTGGTCCCGGACATCGGCCTCCATGCTTCCGGCGCAGGCGGCAATACGGGCGCTTACTACATCTATTACAGCGGAGCTCTCTACAGCTTCTACGGAACGAGTTGCGCTTCCCCGCTCTTCGCAGGTTCGCTCGGGGTGGTCGAGCAGCGGTTGGCCGCTGCCGGCAAGACGGCTCGACAGGGTCGCTTGCAGGATTTCATTTACGGACAGAACGGGACGAGTGCGGTGTACTTCGACATCCTCACCGGTTCGAACGGGAAGCTGCCTAGAAACGCGAATTCGAACACGTTGTCTGGAACGACTTCGACGGCCAAGGCCGGTTGGGATTATGTGACGGGATGGGGTGCGATCAACTTCGACGCGTTCTATACGGCGCTGTTTAACAAGGTCACTCCTTAGAGGGATTCTCTCGAATGGCGACAGGCTCTCGCCCCCTTTCCTTAAGTAGGAGAGGGGGCTTTGAGTTTTATTGGCGGTACATCAGGAGATGTTCGACGTGATAGAGGTCGTGGGTCATCATCTGGTAGGCCTGCTCGATCACCGAGAAGGGGCCGCGAGCCTCGTGGGTGGCGGGTGAGTTCCACTCTTGATCGGAAAGTGATGCGAGGCAGGCGATGGTCTCACGCCGTCCTTCACGAAACGCTTGGAGACTTTCGGAGACGTTGGCTTCGGAATACCGGTGAAGGATGGCTCGTTCGCCTTCGTCGAACGAGATAATTGTCGAGCCGGGACGATCGACGGCTTGGCGAAATCGTTCCCGCATTATCTGCTCCACGTCGGCGAGATGGGCGATCGCCTCGCGGGGGTGAAACGGCCTTCCACCGCGGCATGGTCGACTTGATCGGATGGGATCTGCTCGACGGTCAGAGAAATGATCTCGGGGCCGGTTCGCGACGCGGTGAGGAGGTACGGGCTGTTCACTCCTTCATTTTGCCAAAGGCTAACCTCGAAAACCGGCAAGAATATTAAAGTTCGTTGTCTTACAATAGGCGCATGCGTCTTGCATTTTCATGCTCATTTGCCTTCGCTTGCTCCGTTGCGCTGGCGGCACCGGTTGCCCGTGTCGTTCGGACCACTTCGGCTATCGACGTTGTCAACGTCGCGACCAATAGCGAGGTCACGATTAGCAACACCACCTTTGCCACCAACAGCCTCGCCATGGACCCTGGCGGGAGTATGTTTAGCGCTAACGCGGCGGGAGACCTCTTCAACGTGACCGCGCCGGTTCCCTTTCTGATCGGCTCGACCGGATTTACCCAGATCGCCGATCTCGACTATGCACCCGGTGGATTCTGGGGCTACAGCAACTCCAGTCAGAATCTGTTCTTCTTCGATACGAGTTCTTCGAGCGTCACGTACACAGCCAGCATCCCGAACCTCGCGGCCTATTCGATCACCGGGGTCGCCTTTCGCCCGAGCGACGGGTCAATCTTTCTGAGTGGCAACGTAGGTTTCAATCAGGATCTGCTGTTTGTGGTGCCGCCGTCTTCGAATTCGTTTACGATCCTCGGCCCGATGCCGAACGCCGACCCAGGGAGCTACTTCAGCGATATCGACTTCGACGCCTCGGGCACCCTTTACGCGATGAACTGGTATCACCGCGACTTCTATACGGTGAGCACCACGAACGGCGCCACTTCGTTGGTTTCGGCCGGGCCACACCGGGACGTGACGGGCATGGCGTTACCGCCCGCCGCCGTCCCGGAGCCGACGAGTCTGGCGGCTTTGGGCTTGGGTGGTTTCGCCCTAATGCGGCGGCGTAAGTAGGCGGTTTAGATAGATAGGTTGCGGGCAGCGATCTGCCCGCAACAGTCACCTATTTCCGACGTCGTTGCAGGAAGAGCAACGCGGGAGCGAGCACGACGAACGAGGCCGGCTCCGGTACCGCTTGGACGTTGTAGTCGATGAACATCGCATTTTGGAAGACCAGTCCGGTGTAACCGACGAAGTCGATCTGATCGCCCGGGTTAAGGTTGAGGTTAGTGGAGAAGCTGGCGGTGGAGCCTAACCCGGCAAGGGCCAATGAACTGCCGGGAACCTGGATTCCATTTAGAAAGAGTTTGAAAGTGTTCGATCCGCCGTCCGCCATTTGCATCGCCGCCGAGACGGTAAAGAGACCGGCGCCGGGAGATGTAAACCGGACCTGATGGTTGGCGTTTCCTGGATGAGTCAGGATCTGGCCGGGGGCGACGACGATGCCGTTGTACCAGCCCTCGCTGATGGCGCCGAAATTCTTGGCGAGGTAGGGGCCGGAGACATCATCGTATTCGAACCCCTTGATGTCGCCGGCAAAATCTCGATGCATGGGGACGACATCGTACGTCAGAAACCCTGAGCCGGCATCGTAGCCGTAGGCCCACGGTCCGGAAACCGCGGCAAGGTCGGTGAAAGCGGCGGCAGCGCTGTAGGACTGGGCAGAGGACGCAGCCGCAAGCGCGGCGAAGGCGAGAAAAGAAGAAACGAATTTGAATCCCGTCATTGGAAATCTCCTCCTTTTGGAGCGGATCCGTCATTTGAATCCAGCCCCAAGGGTTCTTGCATTCTACACAGAGAGGCAAGCGCGGAGATCCTATCGGCACGTGCTTATTCGCCGGAAACCGGGAAGTTAGGCGGCTAGCGGCATTTTTGACGGCTTGTGGACCAATAGGTCGGTCATGACCGCCTCGGACAAGGGGCGATCGAAGAGATAGCCTTGCCCGAATTGGCAGCCCATGACTTGGAGGGCCATTCTCTGTTGATTCGTCTCAATTCCTTCGCCGGTGATCGCCAGACCAAGGCCTTCGGCCATCGTAATCATCGCTTGGACAACGCTATCTGCGCGGGAGTCGTCACCGAGTTGATTGACAAAGGAGCGGTCTATCTTCAGCCGATCGATGGGAAGCTGGCTCAAATAGGCCATCGAAGAGTATCCCGTTCCAAAGTCGTCGATTGCGATGCAAATCCCGATGGCCTGAAGCTGAGAAAAGATCTCCTTCATCATGTCCAGGTCCTTCATCATGATCGTCTCGGTGATTTCCAACTCGATCAGCTTCGGATCCAAGCCGGACCGGGCGACAATGGCTTTGACTTCGGAGACGAACCTCTTTTCTTGGAGCTGACGGCCCGAGACGTTGACACTGATTCGAATCGGCTCCGCAAGATTGCGGTTCCATTCGGCTAGCTGAGCGCAGGCTTCACTCAACACCCAGTTTCCAATCTTCGTGATCAGCCCGACCTCTTCGGCCAACGGAACAAAGGTCATGGGCATGATTACTCCACGATGAGGGTGAGCCCAGCGGATAAGGGCTTCTACTTCGCTCACCCGTCCCGTCGACATGTCGATAATAGGCTGGTAGACCAGGAAGAATTGATTCTCTTGAACGGCAAGCCGCAAGTCCGATTCGAGCTCCATTCGATCCATGGCCAACAGGCCCATCTTTTTATCGAAAAGCGCGACCGAGGACTTGCCGCTGGCTTTCGCTTCGTACATGGCCGTGTCTGCGTCCCGCAACAAGCCGGCGGCATCCCTCGAAGAATCGCTCGACATGACGATACCGATGCTACAACCTACAAAGACGTCGCGATCGGAGAGATTCACGGGCGACAAGAGCGACCTTTGAATGCGTTCGGCGATTTCAACCGCTTCGGCGGCGGTCGTGACCTCGTCGAAGATGACGGTGAATTCGTCACCCCCCAAACGGGCAACCGTATCAGCCCGCCGTACCGCCGATTGCAGGCGCGCGGCAACTTCGATTAGCAACGCGTCTCCCGACTCGTGCCCAAGGCTATCGTTGACGATTTTGAAGTTATCCAGATCGATGAACAGTACGGCAAAGCCGCCCGCTTCTAGTTCGTTCGTCTTCAATCGATGGGTCAACCGATCCATGAATAGCGCCCGGTTGGGAAGCGTCGTCAATCGGTCGTGGAAGGCATGGTGACTCATCTCCTTCTCGAACTGTTTGCGCTCGGTGAGATCGTGGAAGGTAAGCGAAACTCCCTTCACATCGGGGTCATCGAGGAGGTTGGCCAATTGCAGTTCGAAGTCTTTAAGTTCGCCATCGGCGTTGAGGATCTTTCCTTCAAAGGAGGCGCGAGGCAAACCTTGCTCGACAAGTTCGGCAAAGAGGTGTCTCACCCGAGCGCGATCCGCCGGATCGATAAAATTGAACACCGGTAGGCCTTGGATCGCCTCCGGCGGGATTCCCCAAGCGGCTTCACAGGCCCCGCTGATCATCGATACGACGCCATTGCGATCCGCGAGGGCGATGACATCCGTGCTGTTTTGAACTAGAGATGTCAACCGCCGGGCGCTGACTTCGACGGACTGTTGATTCACCTCCATCAGCACGGCCGATTCGACTTGCTTTCGTGAACGAATCGTAAGGCCCGAGATCGCAAAGGCGCTAAACAGCATCACCAACGCGACGAGCGTGGCGCTCACCTGCTTCCCGTTTGCCGCCTCGGCTTCAAGCGCTTTATTCTGCGCGGCGAGTTCGGCCATCAACCGGTTGAATGCAGGGTCAGTTTCGCTTCGGTCAAGTCGGCGGGCGAACGGCTTCTTTCCCTGAGCGATAGCGACCTGCTGGTTTTTCGTCGCCTTCTCAAAGCCCTTCTCCGCATCGATCAAAACCTTAAAGCGGTCAGGGTCTTCGTCCTTGGCAAAGAGGTCTGCCCAAGAGCGAAGTTTGTTGAAATCTCGCTCAAAGGAGGGGACCTCTTCTCCAAGCAAAAGGCTATCGAGGTTTCCTAGAACGGTCTTAATATCACCAGTAAAGTGAGAGACTTGAAGCTGCTCTTGGTGGCGGGCGTCGATCTGTTGGCCAAGATGAAGTATCGACGCACAAGCGATCGAGGCTCCAAGAACATTGAAGAGGACAATCCGAACGGACATTCGTCGCCGGGAATTCGAAAATTTGGCGGATACGGTCATGGTTCAAGCTTCTGCCGCCGTTCTGGCTGCAAAGGGCTCCTTCCACGTGTTTAGGCCTCTTGGTGTGCGATGATGGAATGTTGCGGTACTTTTGTCCCTTTTTTCGGCAAGGTCGCCGCTCAGACGAAAACGGAAGGTGACAGAACAATCGATGACTTCCTGTTGCGGTCCGTAAGTCCAGGGAACCTTCGGTAGGAGTTATCCGCCAACAACAC
>OUNM010671797.1_pt1 | contig 16441 bp, 25 predicted proteins | sample 1769961 | NCBI WGS metagenome assembly OUNM01 (sample SAMEA3914820, study PRJEB12502) | metagenome | biome: forest; material: soil | place: USA | collected 2012-03-12 | depth 0.3 m
AAATTAGCATAGCTCCACCCCTTCGGCAGATCCTTACCGCGCTCCGCCTCCGGGCGTTTATCATAGCCGGTGATCGCTTCCCCGCGGCGCCACATCCGCACCAGCTCGCGATAGGCCGGCTTCGATTTACGCTGGTTCCCCTCCGCCTGTCCCTTAAACCACTCAACAAACTTCGCCGGCAGACCGCCTGCCGAGCCGCACACCCACGCCGGGACAAAGACCCGCCAATCGCCCGTCTCCCGCCATTCCCCTAACTTCCGCCACACCGTCCGCTTGCTCACTCTCATGCGCACGGCGGCCATCCCCACCACCCGATCCGTCTCCCGCTTCGGCGCCCGCTCAATCGCCTCCACGATCTCCATCCAGGCATAGACATCCTGCTTCACCTTATCCGGCATCCGCGCCAGATCCGCCGCATCGTTGCGTGCTACAGCGACCATGTTACTTGGACGTCAAAAGTTTGGCGGAACGTTTTTCCTTTTTGGGTTTCACTGCTTCCTTCGCCTTTCGCGCCATTTCGCTCAGCATCTCCGCCAGCTCCGCCATCTCCTTGGCCTGCAAATGCGGGTAATGTTTATCAAAGACGTGGGTATATAACTCCGCCACCGGCACGTGTATCATCACCCGCGCCACCTCTGCCGGATCGTTGGGATCCTCATTTTTCCCGCCGCCATGGTTTCCGCCCTTCGCTCCCGAACCCTGCGCCTTCTTCGCCACCCCCAGCTCCTCCAGAAAATCCGCTTGACTCTTCCCATCCGTCAGCTTTTTCACTGCGTCATTCAGGAGGCTGGTTTGATCCGGCGACCATTCTCCCATCGGCAGCTCCAGGACGGGCAGAGCCGAGAATCCATCCAGCTTTTTCAGCCGCGGTTTCATAGCCTTGGCCATCTCCATCCAGCGGCGCGCGGTCTCCGCGCCAATACCTAATTCCGCCTTCACGTGATCCTCCCAATTCAACTTCCCCCCATCGCGGGGGGAAGTGGGAAGATCGGTCCGCTTCCCTTGGTGATTTCCAAATTGCGCCCGGATGTCGATTAACTCCATACCCGCCATTACTTGACAGGCCACCGAAAGCTTCGCCCCAAAGCGCGCCCCTTCCACCAGCCTCCGCGCCCGCGCCCACGGATCCGGCGGCGCCCCAGGCGGCAGCACTTCCAGCGTATCCAGCACGGTCAGCGTGACGGGTTTCTTCTCTGCGTCTCTGCGTTTAAGTGTGGGGTCGGATTTCATAAATGTGTTACTTTACGCCGCGGCCTGCATTTCCGCGGGGGGGGATTGGGATTGCTCTAAAGCCACCACGAGGCGCGACACCTCCAGGTAGCGGCGAAAGGCCAGCACCATGCGCGGACGCCGCAGCTTGCGGCAGCCTTTCAGGACGGAGACCAGATCATCCGCGCTATGCAGGAATTGCAGCGCGGCGATCTGGGTCTTCAGCGCCGGCATCCGCTCGGCCAGCCGTGCCGCCAGCGCATCGCGCACCGCCCGCGCCCGCCCGATCGGCCAATGCGGTGAATCCTCCACGGTAAAAAGCTCGTCGCTCATAACGTGGCCGCCAAATGGGTTAAAATGAGGCGCAGAAAATCCCTGCGTTCCGTCTGCCCGTAGCCTGTCTGAAATCCGGTCTCCAGCCAGCGGTCCAGCCGTTCACGCTCTGGCCACGTCAAGTAACCGGCGCGCCGGATGCTCCGCAGCTCACTCCGATAGTTATCAAAATTAATGACGAGCAGCGCCTCCGCCCCTGCTAGATCCTCTTCGAAGTGCATCACCTTCTGCATCGCGTCCACAAGCTCCAATCGCTCCGCCTTCCCTGCGTCAAAACGCTGACTTACGAAGTCCAATTCGTACTTCGCCATGCGGAGGCCACTCTTCAGCCCGTCGATTTCATTTGCCAAATCCTCGTGTGTTTTAACGGCGCTCATCGTTACTTGATCTCCTCCCGCAGTTTCTTTCGCAGGGCCAGCTTGCGCAGATAGCCCGCGCCCTTGCGGAACATCTTCCGGCCCTGGCTCATGAGCTTCCGCGCCGCCCGCTCCACCTCCGCATCCTCCGCTTCGTCGAAAAGGGTATAGCCTTGCGTCCCCGGCCCGCTCACGATCTCCAGCGTGGAACTGGCCATCTCGCGGATGTGCCGGTCGTCCCATGCCGGGCGCAACGCCCGCAGCCCTTCGGCCGTAATCCCGGCCCGCTTGCGCAAGAGCCCCTTCAGTTCCGCCACCGTCTCCGGATTGACCACCACATTCCCCTGCGCGTCGCGCACCCGCTTCTGGCGCAGCCGCATGGGCAAATCCATCTGTGTGCAATCGGTGATCGCGTTACTTGGGTTCATAGCGCCTTCTTCCCCTCCCGGATTCTCCTTACGATCGCCGCCAGCTCCTGGGCACACCGCAGCGAGCGCGCTGCTTTCGTCCCATCCTCCTCTTCCAGCCCGCTCTTATCCCAAAACTTCGCCAGCTCTTCCAGCGCGTTCAAAAACCCATCCCCCGCGGAAAGCGGCAGGAGACCCTTCACCAGCTTCCCGATGAACCATTGCAGCCGGTCGTAATGGTAGGTATTCAACACCGGCCCGTGCATCTGCGGCTTGATCTCCCGCAGCATCTCCAAAAGTTCAAGGGAAGCGCTCATCGTGTTACTTGGCCTTGGCCTTCGCCTTGCTTGGGCGCTGAACGCCGAACGTTCTTCCGTCCAGGAGCGCGCGCCAATCGCGGTTCGCTTTGAGCCAGCGGTGAAACTTCAGCCGCAGCGTGCGCAGGTTTACCTTGCACGTCTCGGCGGTAAACCGGGTGTCTCCGTAGAATTCCAGATGCTGGCAGGCGTATTGCCACTTCGTCACGTAGTCGCGGGCGCTCAACGACAGATCCGTGAAACGGGGATTGCTGGACGCGGAGCCTGCCCGCCGATCCGCTTCCACGGCCAATTCCAGGCCAGCAAGTAACAGGCTCATCTCACACCTCCGGGAAGGGTGGCCTGCATCGCCTTCAGCCACCGCTCCGCCTCTTCCGCGCAACCCTTGATCCGCGTCACCGCGTCATTGGCCCGCTCGGTGCACTGCGCGAGGCGCGCATTCATGGCCGCTTCGCGCTCGGCGCTCAGGGCCGATCCGCGCTCCAGCGACCCGCACAGTCTGAGCAGCTCCGCCCGCATCGTCTCCATTTCACGCAGCCTCTCCTCTTCCCGCGGCCGCTCATTGCGCGCCGCCATCTCCACCCGCCCGCGCTGAGCGCCGATGTCACCAAGTAACCGATTCGAAAAGGTTTTCAGCCCTTCCGCCAGCGCTGGCGAGACGTGGACCATCGTCGTCCCTTGAGCCGACATAGCATCGCGAAGCCCGCTCACAGCTTCTCCTTTCTCCCCTGGAAATGCTCCAGCAGGTCATCGATCAGCCGGCACGTGGCCACCGCCGTTCCTTCTCGCAGCGTGCGATTCACCGCCCGCCACGCATGCAGTACCGTCCCGTGATCGCGCCTGCCGAATTCCGCGCCGATCGCGGCGAGGGAAAGCCCCGTGAACTCCCGGCACAGATACATCGCCACCTGCCGGTTAAAGACCGTGGGCTGATCCCGCCGCCCCGTCGTAAAAGCCGTGAGCGGCACGTTGAACTGCTTCGCCACCGCCCGCTGAATCTCCGCCACGGTAATCGGCCCCGTCTCGGCCTCACCGCTCGCCTGTGGGCCTTTCAGCCTCGGCGCCCAGTGGGTCGGTGGCAGTTCGTTTGTGTCCTCTGCTGAGGCGAAATAACGATGGCCGGAACTGTGACACCAGCCCGCTCCGTACCAGCCCGCTCCGTCCACCCACACTTCCTGCACCCCATCCAGCCACTCCACCCGCCATCCGAGGACCAGCTCGTCGAAATTCGGCGTGCGCTCCGCCACTGGCACCCAAGTAACAGTCTCCAGGAGATTCACGCCGCCACCTCGCTTTCCACCGCGTTACCGATCCAGATCGTCCCGTTGACGGTGTAGGCATAGACCTGCGGCCACGGAGCGATCGCGCGGAGGGCTTCTTCCCGCGAGATCTCCTGCGCCCCGCGCCGGTCAGGCCGGAGAAGGAGAAAATGCTCGGCTAGTTCCAGATATTCCCGCGCCCTCTCCGGCGTGATCGTCTTGCGCGTATAGTCGAGCATCACGTCGATCTCTGCCAAGCGCGTCTGGCGCGTTTCCAGGGCCTGCACGGCCTCCGCCAGCATCCGGCAACGTGTTTGGTGAGGGCGTTTAAGCGAGCGCTCATAGGCGAGATCCTTGCGCAAGCCGTCCAGGCTGGAGATCGATGCCGCGGCCCAGGTGATTTGCGCCAGCGAAGGCCGATAGCGCCGCGCCGGCTTCGTTGAACGCTGGCAGTTGACAGTGATGGAGGTAGTCATAGGAGGGTTTTGGTTAGGTTTGTGTGAGGAAAAGTGTTACTTGAAATCCTGCCCTTGGGCGGGCGGAGCGCCGCGAAGCCCCCGGCGTTTCCCGGCGAGTTCGAGAAATTGGGTCCACTGTGCGGGGCTGAGCGTGGCCGCCACGTCAGCTAGCCGGGCGGCCATGTCGCTCGGGTCAAAATCCGCTTGCTCTGCCATGAGCATGATCACCGAGCGCCGCGTATAGCGTTTGCGCACCACGTCGCGGTCTTTCGGCCCAAAGCCCTCCAGCTTCCCTTCCGCACTCATCTGATAGATGAAATGCAGCGAGCGCCCCAGGCTCTTCGCCGCCCACTGCGCCGTGACCGTCGTCCCCGAGCCGGGCAGGAGGAAATCAAATGCCGTCTGTTCGGGCTGGGAAGGGGCGGAAGTCACGAGGCACCGTCCTTTCCGTTCGTGGTGGGGTGGCTCGGGTTAAGAAGCGCGAATAGAGTGAGCTGGTGTTTCTCGGCCTCGCGAACTGCGAAAGCGGCAATCTTCGCTTCCTCAGCCTCTTTTCCGTCCAGGGTCACAGAGATCGCGTCAAAAAGGATGGCCCGCTGGTCCGCTGGCAGATGCTCGGCACCAGTAAGGGCGCGGGCGACAAGAAGGCGGCGAAGCGCCATAATTTTTTCCTTCTTCAAAGCGCACCCTCCAGTTTCAAGGCCCGCGCAATCCGGCGCCGCACACCCGGAAAAACGGGGTGATTGATCGCCATGCTAACTGTGTTCCGCGCTTTGCCAACTTTCCGGGCCAGATCGGTGACCGTGAGATCTAACTCCAGGAGCCGAATTTTGGCTTTCACCTTAAATTTGTCTTGTGCGGGAGATGGCATGAAGTTAGCAGGTGAGCATTGCAGTTGCTCACTTCTAAGCGTGGAGTGAGATCGGTGCAAACAAAAAGTGAGAAAAAAGTGAGCATGGAACCCACGACAGCCGACAGAGTGAGATTAGTGAGACAGCGCATGAATCTCACTCAGGAGCAAATTGCTCACCGTTTAGGGGTATCGAGGAACTACGTTTGGATGCTGGAGAAGGGAACCAAGGAGGGAGGCCACTCCCTTCTCTACAAATTGAAGAGGCTTGAGATTGAGGCTGGGGTGGCTCCTGTGCCGATGGATTACGGAGGCGCCCGAACCGCGCTTCGCTCTGCCCGTGAAGGGGCTGGGATTTCCTTAAGCGACCTATCTAAACGAACGAAGATTCCTATCTACACCCTGCAAAATCTCGAAAACGGAAGCGCTCACATCAAGGAAGACAGCGCTAGGAAGATCGCGAAAGTGATCCCTACGCTCAACTACGACGATCTCTTGGCGGGATCAGAGGTGCCGGTCATCTTGGACGAAAGCGCGGCGACCGGCACGCTCGGAGCCGTTCCTGATCTCCAGCTCCCTCCTGGGGTTACGGCGAAATTTGTGCCAAAGTTATCTTACGCCCAGGCGGGCGCACTCCATGCTTGGGATGATGATCTCTATGAACACGAAGGAGTTTTGGCGATGAACGTTCCCCCGAGGGCGAAGGCATTCGCGTTGGAGATCCGCGGGGATTCCATGGAGGAGCAGATCCATGAAGGAGATAACGTGATCATTCAGTGGGGAGAGACGCCGCGGAATGGCGAGATCGTAGTGGCGTGTCTGCAAAACGGAGAGGTGATGTGTAAAATATACAATGTGAGCCGGGAAAAGGTGGTGCTGTCGTCGTACAACCCCAGCCATCAACCAATCCCCCTCCAAGAAGACGAGATCCGCTGGGTTTACCCTGTGATCGGAATGCATCGCAATTTCCGGAGATAGCCGCATGAAAACATTTCCCCTCTATTTGGCGTTGCTCGCTCTTCCACTTTTAACCTTAGCCGCACCCCCGCACCTTCCATCTGTTCACCTTGAGGTGAAAAATATCGGATCGTCGAAAAAGACCGATCACGAGTGGGAAAGTGGCTATGGCTCCTACTGGAGAACCTTCACCCGAAATCTGCACCTCGTCGCCGAGGTTGGAACGCTAGATAAGGACGCATCTCAAATTGAACTTGGCTATTACTTCTTCGGCAAGCGGCTCAGTGACGGTCAAAGGGTTTTGGTAAAATGCGGCTCAATGACCGTCGATCTGAAATCGAAACAGGGGAACCAAACCATTGATCTTCAAAGCGGTGACACAAAAGCGCGCGTGGAGAACTATGCCGCTTTAAACGAGAAATACGCTGAAGGCTTAAAGTTCGAGGGCTGGATGGTGCGCGCGACGTTCGGTGACGACAACGTGGTTTTAGATGCCAAGGCATCTTCTCCTTCGTTATTGGCTATCGCGCGTGATGCAAAGGAAATTGAGCGGCTTTATACCGCATATAGCGATAACCAGTGAAGGCGCTTAGAATCATTGTCGCAGCGATAATACTTGTAGGCTGCGGGCCTTCTCCGATCGATAACACCGCCTCCGGCAAATGGGACATCGCCATGAACGGGCAGCCGGCGGGCGAACTGGATATCCGGGAAAAGGATGGGCTGATCGGCGGCGTCTTTCGAAAGATCGGAAGTGAAACCGTATTCCTTCGAGGAAAGCGCGAGGGAGATTTTGTGAAGCTATACGCCAAGGAAGGGGAAGGGAAATTCTCCATCAGCGGGGCCATCTTTTTCGGTAAGCAAGCCAAGATGTACGGTGGGGATACCGATAAATGGACCGCGACGCGCCGCGGACCGCCCACGGTAACGCGTGGCCTATTTGACGATACTATCGACGAGCGGGTGGCGAGTGAGTCTCCGGCGTCGGCTACGCCCACCTACCGACCATCCAACACGGATTCCGCTCCAGCCGCTCCCGCCTCTTCCGGCGGAGGCGAGGTTCACGTGAAGGGGTACACGCGAAAAGACGGAACCTACGTAGCTCCATACACGAGGCGCAAGCCCAGTAAATGAGATCAACCGTCCTTGTCTTCCGACAGGGCGAGTGGTGGAATGTATATAACGCCGGCGAACTCTGGATAGGCTTCATCAGGAAGGAGAGCGCTCTTTCTTACGCCGCCTCATGCAAAGGCAGGCGCCGTATCATCGTGAGGGAAGCGAATAGGACGATGGCGTGCATCTATCCGGATTCTTCCGGTCATCCATAACTGAAGTTTTGGCGAAATTTTCTTCGCCTGAGTGAGCTGACTTCTTTGAGGCGTTAGGGAATTTCCATTCCCTCGGGCAATGTCGTGCCCGTGCAAGAAAACGTTATATCAGCCCCTGCTCCCGCGAGCCAAGCGCCAAGTGGCGGCATCCCCGGCGTAAAGCCGGGCTATCAGTCCACGGAGTTTTGGATCTTCGTCATTGTTATCGCCTTTAACATTTGCGGCGCGCTGGCCCAGATCCTCCCGCCGGCGGAGGCCGCGAAATTTTCTCTCGCCGGCGCGGCTATCTACAATCTCCTGCGCTTCGTCCTGAAGATGCAGCACGCCGCGGGCTTCTCTCAAGTCACCGGCACAGACAGTGATCTCCTCGATACCCTCGGCGCGGAAGCCTTCGGCCCGCTTGCGGCCAACGCCGCAAAGCCTTCCTCGGCGGCCGCCGAGCCGGTCACCGCCATCCCCGGCACGGTCAACGCCCCGCCGGAAATCGCCCCCGGCCTCCGCCCCCCCCAACAAGTAACGTGATCCTATTCCCTAAAGCGTAGCTCTCTCACTGTTCTCCCCGTAATCCAACCAAACCAAAACCCTATGAGTCTCTTCCGCTGGTCAAGCCGTCCAAGCCTCCGTCAGCGCGTGGAGGCTCTCGAAAAAAAAGTCATGTCTAACGAAGCTCAACTCGCCGCCCTCGAAGCCAAACTGGGCGCGCTCAAAAACACCATCGCCGCCACCGGCCAGCGCGTCAGCGACAAGCTGACGGCCCTGCAAAAGCAGGTGACCGATGCCCAGGCCAGTGAACAGCCCATCGATCTCACCGGCCCGCTCGGCGAGATCCAGGCCGACATCGATACCCTTACCGCGCTGGGCGCCGATCCTGCGTCCACCGAAACGCAGACGGAAACCGCCGCGCAAGGCTAACCCAATTCTGGAGGGAAAAAACCGTCGCGTCGGGAGGTAACGGACCCGGCGCGGCGGAACTCCGGAAAATCACGTTTAATCGAAAATCCCATGCATACCTCTCGCTATATCACCGGTGCGCTCTGCGTCCTCCTGGTAGCCGCTCTCGGCTCCTGTTACTTTACGGGTTGCGCCTCCGGCCCGCTGACTAATGTCACTAAGGCGTCAGCCGATCTCGCTAAATGGAATCAATCCACCGAAGGTAAGCTCGTGCTGGATAAAGTGAAAACCGCCTCCGCCGCCTTCACGCCGCAATACGCCGGAGTGATCGGCCTAGGGATCGATTCGCTGGAAAGCGGCGGCACAGGCACCGTGCCGGATCCCGCAGCCATGCAGCAAACGCTCGCCTCGGTCACGGGAAGCAGCGCGGACTCCGCGAAGATCCTCGCCCTCGCCGAGGCCGTGGATGCCGTGGCTCACAGTGCTCCCACGCCCAATGCCGGGCTGAATGCCGCTGCCGCCACTATCAATGCCCAGGCCGCGCCTAAGCTAGTCGCCGCTGCGCATCGCAAGGTGTACGCCCTCGCGCAACCCAATCGAAAATCGCTAGTCGAAAATCGAAAATCCCCGGCCTTCCGCATCGGCGCCAGCCTCACGGACCTGCCGCCCGACGAGACCGCGCGCCTGCTTTATCCTCAGCGGCTTATTGATCCGCCGGTGCACTTCGTTCCTGGGTTGCTCAATCTCTCCTTCGCGCCGGGCAAGGAGCCGGTCATTACCTTCGCGGCCACCAAGTAACCTCTCACCGGGACCTCCGCCCAAATGGAAACAATCCCACAGGCAGAACGGGCCGCGTCGCCGGCGGAGCGGGCGAGTGGCGATGGGGGGGTGAGTATCTCGTCGTCTATCCCGTCGCCCGTGGCGCCATTGTCATCTCCAGTAATACCCCTCGCGCCAAGCGCCCCATCGCGGTCACCCCGCACCTCCTTTCTCCTCAACCTTCCGGACACCGCGTCGCGGCCCATCGCGCCGAGCGCACCACTTACAGCCTTGCCGGTCACATCGCCACCGAGCTGCTTCGCCGTTTTCGCTTTCGCACACACTAGCTAACCATGCGCCGCCCCATCATTTTTCTTCTCTTCGTTTTGTTTGTGTATGCACGGTCCGTCGTCGCGAGTGGAAACGCGCCGGCGCTGGCACAGGAAGGCATGAAGGTTGGAGCGCCCGCGTTTGGAGCAGCGCGGGCGCTCCGTGGTTTTAATGCGGGGGCGTTACTTGCTGACGCCCTTGTGGATGCGAAAGATGTCGGGACCTCCTGGATTATCGCCGTCCTGATCCTTCAGGGTGTCACTGGGGTGATCGCCGTCATCGCGTTCTTCAGGCCCCAGCCGGCGCTCCATAAGCAATTTGCGGATCGCGAAGAAACCAGGGACGTACTCCACGAGATCAGCGAGAAGCTGGATCGCGCCTTTCGCGAGAACGCCAAGGCCCGCTCTCGCATGTACAGCCGGCTGAACGCCCTGGAGAACGCCCTCAGCTTTATCACGGGAAAGATGGAGCGCTCCGGCGATCCCGATGCCAAACGCATCGAGGCTTTGTTGAGTGCCCGCCAAACCGAGGACGCCGGCGATGAATGACCCCGCTAAATTAGCCATCTTTGTCCGTGAGGCACTGGCCAAGCGCACGCACTTGCGTTTGACGGAGATTCAGCTTTTTGGCGCCGTGGCCGATCTGGCGCCCGACAAGCTGACCGTTGATGAGTTTCGCGACGCCGTGGAATGGAATCAGTCGCGCAACTATATCGATCGCGCTTTTGACGACGATCGCCGCCTGGATACCTGGGCGCTCACCAAAAAGGGAAAGGTTAAGCAAGGGCTGTAAAGCTTTGCGCTTTCCATGAAACCCCGCTCCGATTCTGTCCTCCTCAATCTGTCGCCCGATCAGCAGGATCTGATTGCGTCTTGGCTATTGGACGGTGTGGAGACGGATGATGGCCGTGATACCAGCTATAAAGCGGTGAAGGCCAAGATCTGGCTAGATCTCAGCGTGAAGACTTCGGAGGCTTCCCTCTGCGATTTTTACCGCAAGGTATGTGCCCCGCGCCGCCTGCGCATCGCCGTGGCGGCGCGCGACGGTTTCGTCGAAGGCCTGGAAGCGAAGGGCGTTAACTTCACCACGGCCAATCGCCAGCTCGCGGAACAGCAGATCTTTGAGATGCTCGCGGTGGGTGACATCCAGCCGCGCGCCCTCGATTCGCTGAACAACATCGTCGCTAGCATCGACAAGGGAGCGTTCAAGACCAAAGACCAGGAGCAAAAGGATCGGGCCTTGGATCAAAAGGATGAGCAGATCCAGATGCTGAAGGATGAGAAGGCTGCCGCCAAAGCCGCCCTCTCTGCCGTGACTAGCAAAGGCGGGCTCTCGCCCGAAACCCTCGCCGAAATCGAACGCGCCGCCGCCCTCCTGTGAATGCACGCCTCTTTTCCTTTCTTTGGGTTCTCTGCGTTCTTGGAGGCTCCCTCCAGGCGCGAGAATTTAACAAGTCACGACCGGCCCCTAAAGCCTCGCCAGCATTTTCCGGGGTATCGACACAGCACCCCGGCCCTCAAAATCGTTTTTCAACGGTGTTTCAACGGGGTTCCGTCGATTCTACGCGCCCACCTCAACCCGGTTTTCGCGCCATGAAGGCTAGCTTCCGTGGTAAAGCCAAGATCCGCCCGGCCAAAGATACTCTCCTTCTGCCGTATCAGGCCAAGTGGGTGAAAGACAGCTCACGGCTGAAGATTGCTGAGAAAGCGCGTCAGCTCGGATGGACCTGGGCGACGGCTTATCGGCTCGTTTCCACCAAGAGCCTGAAGGACGCGGTGCGTGACGCGTGGATCTCTTCGCGGGACGACATCCAATCACGGCTGTTTCTGGAAGATTGTAAATCATTCGCGCAGATCCTTCAGGCTGGCGCCCAGGATCTCGGCGAGCGCGTGATCGATGAAAAGGGACACAGTGCGTACGTCCTGCAATTCGCCAACGGCCTGCGTGGACACAGCATGTCTTCGAACCCCGACGCCCAGGCCGGCAAGCGCGGAGACCGCATCCTCGATGAATTCGCCCTCCACCCGGATCCCAAAAAGCTCTACTCCATCGCCTATCCTGGCATCACCTGGGGCGGATCGATGGAAATCTTCTCCACCCACCGTGGGTCCCAGAATTATTTCAACGAGCTGATCCGCGAGATCCGGGAGAAAGGGAATCCGAAGAAATTCTCGCTGCATCGCGTTACTTTAAGCGACGCTTTGGCACAGGGCTTCCTCTATAAACTCCAGACCAAGTTACCGGAAGAGGATGAGCGGCAAGAGATGGATGAGGCGGAGTACTATAATTTCATCAAATCCGGCTGCGCCGATGAAGAGAGCTTCCTTGAAGAGTTTGAGTGTGTCCCCAGCGATGATGCCTCCGCGTTCCTGAGTTATGAGCTGATCGGCGGGTGTCACTACCCAGTCAATGCTCTGGATCAATACCAGATCCACCGCCTCGCCTACCGCAGCCTCACCGACAATGACCCGGCCGAGCACAAGATCGGCACATGGTCACTGAAGGATGCCACCGGGCCGCTCTTTGTCGGGGTCGATATTGGGCGCACCCGTGATCTTACGGTGATATGGGTGGAGGAGTTACTTGGCGACGTGGGTTACACCCGGCTCGTCATCGAGCTTTCCAAGACGCCCTTCTCCCGTCAGGAGGCTATTCTTTACCCGATCCTTGAGCACCCGCTCTGCCGCCGGGCCTGCATCGACCGGAGCGGGATAGGAATGCAGTTTGCCGAGCGTGGCGCGGCCCGATTCCCAAGCAAAGTCGAAGGTTATGCTTTCACTGCCGGCTTCAAGGATGAGATCGCCACCCCGGTGCGTCCGGCCTTTGAGGATCGCAAATGCCGCCAGCCCGATGACAAGCTGATCATCGCCGATTTCCGCAGCATCCGCAAAATGGCCACCTCCAGCGATGTGGTGCGATTCGCCGGCGAGCGAGGCAAGAACGGCCACGCGGATCGCTTTTGGGCACGCGCTCTTAGCCAGCACGCGCGCAAAACCAATCACACTGGCTACGGTGCCATCGTCATCTAGTCATGCATGAATCGTTCACCCGCCTTCTCTGCTTCCTGTTATTTGGTATGAAGATCGTTGCCGCCACCACACCGACCGGGATCCGCATGGAGCGGCAGGGAGATGGCTCTTTCGCCGTCACGAAGAGTAACAGCGCGCTGCATCCGTTCCTGCGGGGGATGGATGGGAGCGAGACGGCCGTGGATCGGCTCACCCGGCCGTATGCGCATAGCGTGTGGGTGATGCGGGCCATCAAGCGGGTGGCGGAGCCCATCGCCGCCGTGGATCTGCAATTTTTCACGGGGACGGCCAAGAACCAGGTGGAGTATGGGGATGAAGCGCTGGCTCAATTCTGGAAGCGGCCCGCCCTGGATCGTGCGGGGAGCATCGGCTTTGCCGATTTTCTGGAAGCGACCGTGGGATGGCTCAAGCTGAAGGGTGAGAGTTTCTGGATCCTGGGGGATGATTGGATCACCCAGCGCTTCGCTCAAGTAACGCAGCGCTCCCCGTTCATCATCGCCCGTCCGGATCGGATGCGCCCGGTGCTCATCGACAATGCCTTGCGCGGCTGGGAGTGGACGGACGCCAACGGCAAGCGGCACCCTCTCGTGTCCGAGCAGGTGGTGCACCTGAAGTTTTGGAATCCCTATGACGACTTGCGCGGGCTGGCGGAATGGGAAGCGGCCCGTGTGGCCGGCGAAGCCGATTATCTGGCCGGGAAATTCAAGCTCAACATTATGCGCAACAATGGGGACACCGGTCCCTATATCGTCGCCAAGGGCGGCATGCCCAGCGACGAGCAACAATTGCAGATCGTGGCCGCGATCCGCGAGAAACGCCGGGCGGCCGCTCGCGGGGATTTCCGGCCCATGTTCCTCACCGGGGATGTGGCGATCGAGGATCCCAAGATCAATTCTCCCGACGCGGAATTTATCGCCGGGCGCTTACAGGATCGCCACGAGGTTTTCATTGCTTTCGGCGTGCCGCCTTCCATGGCCGATCTGGTGGCGTCGTATTCCGTAGGGCAGGCCAGTGATCGCTATATGCTCATCACCGAGACCTGCATGCCGCTGAGCAAAGGGAAGATTGCCGACGGCATCGAAGCGGTCTGCGCCCGGATGGGGCTGAGTCTCACGGCGCGCTTTGCCTGGGATGAGCACCCAGTCATGCAGCAAGTGCGCGAACAGCGCACGGCCACGGCGGCGGAGTATTGGGATCGCGGCATGCCCTGGAGGGCACTGAGCGATCATTTCGATCTCGGGTTGCCGGAGTTTGAGGGCGATGACATTGGCTATATTCCCTTCAACGTCCAGGCGGTGGGCGCGGAAGAACCGATGCCGGAAAGCGATGCCCTGCCGGCGGAGGATGCGAAGGATCAAGTAACGGATGAGCCGACGGAGGAAGATGCGCAGATCAAGGCCATGCTGGATTGCCTGCGTCCGGCTTCGTCTAAGGACTACGCCGGGACAAGCCCCGACCTGCGCGGGAGGCTAACCATCGCTCCAATCGAAAATCGAAAATCATTGAAGCAGTCGAAGACTGTCGAAAATTCGAAGCGTCAAGCGCTCTGGAAAAAGCATATGCAGAGCCGGGCCGCCTCGGTGAAGCGCACCAAGAGCAAGCTAAGCAAGGTGCTTATGGGGGTGCGCGGCGAAGTGCTGGCCAAGATCGCACGAGCGAAAGGGTTTGGCGGAGCGGCTTCAATCGAAAATCGAAAATCGCTAGTCGAAAATCGAGCGGCCGCCGCGGATTTCATGTTCGACCTGGACTCGTTCAAGACGGTCCTGAAAGCGGAGATGAGGAAGGCGGCCCAGGCAAACATTCAGGACGCCGGCGAGGCCTGCTTGAAAGAGGTGGGCTCGGACGACGTCTTCTCCATGGCGCCGAAGAAGCTGCATAGCTTCCTGGCCGTGCGGGACAATCGCATGAGCGACGTGGCGGAGGAAATCTTCGAGCGCATCAAGCGCACCCTCGGCGCCGGCGCGGATGACGGCGATTCCATGGATCAGCTCGCCACGCGGATCCGTAGCGAGTTCAACGCCATCGACAAAGGCCGCGCCCAGGTCGTGGCCCTCACCGAGACCAGCGCCGCCTACGGCGTCTCCCGCCAATCGGCCATGGAGCAGGCCGGGGTGGAGAGCAAACAATGGTTAGTCAGCGGCCTGCCCAATACCCGCGAAACTCACCTGGAGGCAGATGGGCAGATCGTGGGCATCAACGAAACCTTTGAAGTGGGGGCCGATCAGCTCATGCACCCCGGCGATCCCAACGGCTCGCCGGCAGAAGTGATCAACTGCCACTGCGTGAGCATCGCCAGCAATGGTGAAGAAGAAAGCGGGGAAGACGAATGACGATATCTAACTTTACGCCGGTCCAATACCAGATCTTCAGGGAGATCGTCGAGGCGATCACCTTACTTGGTGGAAATCTTGATCTCATTGCGCCGATCTCTTCCTTGGGCGACACCCTTCCGGACGCAGATGTGCTGGAAATGCTTGAGCAGTGGAGGAGCGCACAAACAGACCGGATGGATATGTGGCGAGACGAGTTTCTCCGCATCAAGGCGTGTCCCGGCTGCGATAGGGAAATCGCTGGGCTCTGTGATCGCGCCCTTTCCGAAATCAAACGCAGGGTTCCGTTGCTTGTGGATGCCGAACGTCACGCGAATCGGCTGAGCGAGGTATTTACCCTCCTTGACGATATCACACTCTGGATGGTGGAGAACGATTACGAATGCGGTCCGAAGGGAAGCGAAACACTTGAACGCATTGTTGATTTCCTGAAACGCAGTCGCTGAAAATCCATGAAACCCCAACGCGCCACACTCACCCCGGAGATCCGCATCATCGATGCGCAGAGGGGCCTCGTCGATTACGTCGCTTCCGATGAATCGCTGGATTGCTATCGCGAGATCATCCGCGCTTCCGGGTGGAAGTTCGATATCTTTGCCCGCAACCCGGTTTTCGTCGATTCGCATAACTATTGGAGCACGGAATCGATGCTGGGGCGGATCATCGATTACAAGGTGCAGGGCGGCCAGCTCGTGGAGCGGGCGCAATGGGCCATCGATGTGGACAAAGACGTGGCCCCGCTCATCCATCTCGGCTGGCAGTTGACGGTCAATGGTTACTTGAAAGCGGTCAGCGTGGGTTTTTTCCCCACGCGCTTCGCTTCCAAGTGGGATGCCGATCAAACCTCTTTCCTCGCCCAGGTGGCCGATCTGAAGCTGACGCCCGAGCAGGCCGCCACGCTGGGCACGGTCTATATCGAGCAGCAACAGATCGAATTGAGCGCCTGCGTGATCGGCGCCAATCCCAACGCGCTCGCCAAGGCGCACACCGATGGCGCGGTGAAAGATGCCGATCTGGCGCGGTGCGGTTTCGCAGATGAGGACATGGCCTTCCTCCACAAAGCGGCGCGCGCCTACGACGGCTCGGCTTCTTTCATGCGCACCATGCTCGATACCGAGCTGAGCAACATCCCTTTCCGCAAAGAAAAAACCAAAACGCAAACCGCCTCCGCGACGACCAAGCCCGGCACTGTCGCACCTGAGGCCACCACTCGCCGGGGCGCCGAGGATTTCCTGCGGAAATTCGAACAAGCAATCAAGTAACTACATGAAACGATCCATATCACCGGCCATCGTCGCGGCATCTGTCGCCGGGCTCGGGCCGAAATTTCACACGGAGAACCCGCATCGCCGGCATCGTGGGCCTCTCTTCTTTCACGATCCGCCGGATGATGAAGGCGGCGGCACGGCCGTCCTGGAAGCGCCGGAATTTCAAAAGAAAGTTTTGGGCGGCGTGGAAGCACACGGAAAAAAAATCAAAACGCTCGGCGATAAAATCGACGAGGTGACGAAGAACCTTGATCAGACCACCAAAGAGACCAAGAAAGCCTTTGAGGATCTGACGAAGGTTCAAAAGGAAAACGGCGATCTCAACACCAAGCTGCTCGCCTTGCAGCGCACGCAGATGGC
>OUNM011099664.1_pt1 | contig 16433 bp, 13 predicted proteins | sample 1769961 | NCBI WGS metagenome assembly OUNM01 (sample SAMEA3914820, study PRJEB12502) | metagenome | biome: forest; material: soil | place: USA | collected 2012-03-12 | depth 0.3 m
AGATGGACGACCTCGTCCGCACCACCAACATCGACTACCATCGTGTGAAGATGCACGAGCCGTATGCCGACGTGCTGGCGAAGTTCCTCCTCAGCCGGACGCCGAAGAAAGGGGGGCGATGATGGCCCGGTTTTACCACCCTGCTTTGGGAATGATAACCAGCGGTTTGATTTGCTGGTTTGCACTTTACTTCAACGTCTTTGCCCTGGTCACGGACCAGCACCCCAGGATCGGCCCCATTCTCCTTTGCTCAGGCAGCGGCTGCATGGTGCCGTTGTTGATGTCAGTATGGTCCTGGACCAAGGACATAAAGACACGCCTCGAATCGATGGGACAGCAAATCGAGGGCCTGACCGCTGAGCTCGCGACCCTGAAATCAAGTCGTGCTGACGCCCCGCAAAGCATGAACATCCCCGCGTCTACCTGAAGACCATTACTGCGCAGCCCCCGCCATGAGCTTTCTCGCCCCCCTCCTGCTCTACGCCCTGCCGTTGGCCGCGCTGCCGGTGATCATTCATTTGATCCACCTGTACCGCCGCCGCACCATTCAGTGGGCCGCGATGATGTTCCTGCTCATGGCCCAGCAGATGAACCGCGGCTACTCGCGGCTGCGCCAGATGCTCATCCTGGCCCTGCGCGTGCTGGCCGTGCTCGGCCTTATTTTCCTGGTCGCAAGGCCCTTGGCCGGCGGCTGGCTGGGACTTACTGGCGGCGCGCCGGATACGGTGCTGGTGCTGCTTGATCGGAGCTCCAGCATGGAGCAGCAGAACCTTGCCACCGGCGAATCCAAGCGCTCCACGGCGCTGAAAAAGATTGCCGATGGCATCACCGATCTCTTCGGCAGCCGCACCAAGGTGGTGCTGATCGACAGCGCCACCAATGAGCCCACCCCGATTGAGAATCCCAAGGGCCTGCTCGACATCCCCGCCACTGCCGGCACGGATACCACGGCGGACATGCCCGCCATGATGCAGGCCGCGCTCGACTACATCACGGTGAACCAGCTCGGCCGCACCGATGTGTGGATCGCCAGCGACTTGCGCCAAGCCGATTGGAACCCTGGCTCGGGCCGCTGGGAGGCCCTGCGCGCCGCCTACGGCAAGCTGGAGGCCGTGCACTTCCACCTCCTCGCCTATCCCAAGCTGGCCGAGGATAACATCGGCGTCGTGGTGGAGAAAGTCGTGCGCCACGAGACCAGCGACCAGGCCGAGCTGCTGCTCGACCTGCGCGTCACCCGCCACAGCACCCATCCGCAGCCGCTCGATCTGCCGCTGCAGGTCGTCGTCAACGGCGCGCGCAGCACCATCAAGACCACGCTGAAGGACAACGAACTCGTCCTGCAAGGCCAGGCCGTGCCGATCGACAAGGGCACCAAGCGCGGCTGGGGACGCATCGAACTGCCTGCCGATTCCAATCCGCGCGACAACGCCTACCACTTCGTCTTCGATCAGCCAGCCACCCCGCTCACCTTTGTTGTCTCCGACGACAGCGATGTCATCGAGCCGATGCGCGCCGTCGTGTCCTCGCCGGTGGAGTCCGGCCGCAAGCAGGAGGTCAAGGTCCTGCCGGTAAACCGCGCCGCCGAGATCGACTGGGACAAGGCCGCTCTCATCCTCTGGCAGGCTCCCCTGCCCGCTGCGGATGACATCCTGGCCCGGCAGCTTACCAATCACGTCGCCGCAGGTCGCAGCGTGGTGTTCTTTCCGCCCACCGGCAGCACTGCGGGTGACAACGCCTTCATGGGCCTGCACTGGGGTGCGTGGAAGGACGTGAAAAAGAACGGCGATACGGCGGCCATCGAGTGGTGGCGGGCCAGCGACGACCTTCTGGCCAATACCCGCGGCACCTCGCTGCCCATTGGCGACCTGGAGGTGGTCAATCACTGCGAATTGAAGGGCGATGCCAGCCCTCTGGCCCGCCTGGCCTCCGGCGAAGTGCTCATGGCCCGGGCCACCGGTGATCTCAGCGGCGGAGCCTGGTTCTGCGGCACTCTGCCTGGCTCCAGCCACAGCAGCCTTGCCCGCGACGGTGTCGCTTTCTACGTCATGCTCCAGCGCGCCCTCGCCGATGGTGCCAAAACGCTCGGCAACGCCCAGCAGCACGATGCCGGTGCCCATGCCCTGCCGCCCAACCTAACATGGAAATCGGTGGAAAATCCCGACCAGACCGTGTCTCCCTTGAAGGCCGGAGTCTTTGGCTCCGAGGACCGTCTCATCGCCCTGAACCGCCCCACGCGTGAAGATTCCATCGTCATGACGGGCGACGAAGCCGTGCGCGGCCTCTTCGCGGGCCTGCAGTTCCAGCGCGTGGATGACGAGGTGGAAAATGAAAACCACCTGGCCAATGAGATCTGGCGCACCTTCCTCCTGCTCATGGCTGCCGCCCTCGTCGGCGAGGCCTTGCTCTGCCTGCCTTCCAAACGCGATGCTCGGCGCGCCGAATCCGTCAAAGAGGTCATGTCTTGAGCCGTCCCATTTTTCTGTTGGTTTGTTGATTCCCTTTCGCTCCCATGCCCGCCACCAGCCAGCTCACTTTCATCACCACCCCAGGCACGATTGCCGTTGCCGTGGCGATCGTGCTTGTCACCATCGTCCTCGCCTTCATGGCCTGGCGGCGGGCCGTGAAGAAACGTTCCATCGGCCTGCTGGAGCTGCTGCGCGTCCTCATCGTCATCTGCATCGCCATCACGCTCAACCAGCCCGAGTGGCTGGAGACCTTCAAGCCCGACCAGCGCCCCGCGCTTGTGGTGCTGCACGATGTCTCCAAGAGCATGGAAACCCGCGATGTGATCGATGAAGCCCATCCGTCCGATCCGCCCGTCTCGCGCACCGAGAGCATCGCCAAGCTCGTTGACCCGGCCATGTGGGAGCCCTTGAAACAAAAGATGGATGTCGTGGTGGAGCCTTTCTCCTCCACCCTCGACAAGCCTGCCGAAGGCACCGACATCAATGCCGCCCTGCTCAAGGCCCTGGAGCAGCACCCGCGCCTGCGCAGCCTGGTGCTCATCAGCGATGGCGACTGGAACACCGGCTCCGCGCCCGCGCAGGCGGCCACCGAGCTCCGCATGCGCGGTGCCCTTGTCTTTGCGGTGCCTGCCGGCGTCGAAACCCGCCTGCCTGATGTATGGGTTTCCAGCTTCGATGCCCCCACGTTCGGTGTGGACGGCAAGCCCATGCGCATTCCTTTTGTCATCGAAAGCTCCCTGCCGCGCGAGCAGCCCGTCACGCTCGAAATGACCACCAGCACCGGCGAGGTCGTCACCAAGGACATCACCCTTCCCGCCATGGGCAAGGTGCAGGACAGCCTCGTGTGGAAGCCGGCCGAGACCGGCGATGTCAAGCTCACGCTCAAGGTGCCGACCGTGCCCGGCGAGCGCTACCCGGACAACAACTCCATGGAAGCCCCTGTCTCCATCCGCAAGGAGGAGCTCAAGGTGCTCATCATCGAAAGCTTCCCGCGCTGGGAGTACCGCTACATGCGCAACGCCATGGAGCGCGATCCCGGCGTGAAGCTCAACACCCTGCTGTTCCATCCTGGGCTCGAAAAAATGGGTGCCGGCCGCGGCTACCTCGATGCCTTCCCCAAGCCCGAAGAGCTGACCAAGTACGATGTCGTCTTCATCGGCGATGTCGGCATGCAGGACGGCCAGCTCAGCGAGGACCAGTGCGACCAGATCAAGCGCCTCGTCCGCGACCAGGCCGCCGGCCTCGTCTTCCTGCCCGGCTTCCACGGCAACGAGGCCACGCTTGTGCAGTCGCCCCTCGCCGATCTTTATCCCGTGGTGCTCGATGACACCCAGCCCAAAGGCTGGGGCAGCGCCGCCCCTGGCCGCTTTGCCCTCACCGATGCCGGCCAGCGCAGTCTTCTCACCAAGCTGGAGGACAGTGATGAAGCCAGCGCCCACGTTTGGTCCACCCTGCCCGGCTTTCAGTGGTACGCCCCCGCCCTGCGCGCCAAGGCCGGCACCGAGGTGCTCGCCACCCATAGCAGCGAGACCACCGCCTTTGGCCGCGTGCCCATGATTGTCGCCAAGACCTTCGGCTCCGGCAAGATCCTGTTCATGGGCAGCGATGGCGCCTGGCGCTGGCGGCGCGGCGTGGAGGATAAGTACCACTACCGCTTCTGGGGCCAGGTGGTGCGCTGGATGGCCTATCAGCGCAACATGGCCTCCGGCGGCAGCCTGCGCCTCTTCTACAGCCCCGACCGCCCCCGCACCGGCGAGGTGCTCACGCTCAACGCCAACGCCCTCAGCCCCAGCGGTGAACCTTTGCGTGATGCCACCGTCATCGCCCAGATCGCCGCCCCCAGCGGCAAGACCAGCAGCGTCCGCCTCATCTCCGCCGGCGAGGAAGCCTGGGGCCTGTTCAGCGGCAGCTTCATCCCCGCCGAACCCGGCGAACACAAGGTGCGCCTCACCTGCGCCGAAAGCGGCGCCCCGCTCGACAGCACCATTTCCATCCAGGGTGCCGCCAGGGAAATCATCGGCCGCCCCGCCCGCTACGACGTCCTTCGCGAAATCGCCCTCCTCACCCGCGGCAAGCTCATGCCCAGCGTCCAGCCCGACGACATCGTCAAAGCCATCGCCGCCCTGCCCGAGCCCGAGATGGAGGAGCGCCGCTTGTTGCTCTGGGCGCATCCATATTGGGCCGGGTTTATTTTGCTGCTGCTGGCGATTTTCTGGGCGGGGAGAAAGATGGTGGGGGCGTTTTAGAGCCTATTGCCCGAACATTACTCGAATCTTATACAATATTTACCGCCGACCGGCTAGCAACTTGTTATCATGCCAAAGCCCCGAATATTTATTAGCTCTACCTTTTATGACCTGAAGCATGTCAGAACATCGCTAGAGTTGTTTGTGGAACAACTTGGATTTGAGCCAATCTTGTCTGAAAAAGGCAGCATAGCATACGATCCAGATATACCACTCGATCAGTCGTGCTACAGAGAAGTTAGTTCTACTGATATTTTCGTATTAATAGTCGGCGGACGTTATGGTTCTGAAGTCTCAACTGATAAAGCAGAACACGGGAGTAAGTTCCGTGAGCGTTACGAAAGCATCACCAAGCGCGAATACGAAACAGCTGCTACTCGAGATATTCCGACATATATCCTCGTCGAGAGAACCGTATTTTCAGAATACGACACTTTCAAAAACAATCGTGATAACGATGGCATTCGCTACGCGCACGTTGATTCTGTGAATGTTTTTCATTTCCTCGATTTTATCCTAGCTCGCCCAAGAAACAACCCCATATATCAATTCGATCGACACACTGACATTCAATCTTGGTTGCGCGAACAGTGGGCGGGATTATTTCGTGATCTTTTATCGCGACGTTCGGAGTCCCGCCAGTTAACGTCTCTCAAAGAACAAGTAGCTCAACTCTCTGACCTGAGCACAACTCTAAAGCGGTATTTAGAAAATGTGGTATCAAAAGTTGGGGGTGGCGACAAAGGAGCCGAAACGCTTATCGAAAATGAACAGAAACGTTTGATAACTGAGCAGCAAAAACGAGAAGCGCTAAAGATACAGGTGCTGCAAGAGCTTGTTGTAATCTATGGTATATCAGAAGATGAAGTTATCAAGACCTATTCCGAAGCAACTTCTATTGACGATCTTGCTAAACGCGTAGTCAATCTTTGGGATGATGGGGATAATTATCGAACGCCACTGGAACATTGGCGCCACAATCCACGAATTGTTGAAGACATCAATCAAGCAAGGAGGTTATTGGGTAAAATGCCACTGAATTTCGAGTAGCATCCTGAACGCCGGTACGGAACTGCAGGCAGAAGCTGCGAGGCGACTAGGAGTCAATGAAGATAGGCATCAAAAAAAGGGGAAGGATGGTGACGTACATGTTTACCCGAATTTAAATTGAATCTTATTAGGCCATCACCATCGAAAGAAATGCCCCTGCTGCTTCAAGAAACTCTTGAAGACGGCGGCCTTCGTGACGTCAATGAATGGTGGAACGGATTGGATGACCAGAGCCAGGGCGGCCTGATCGAGTTGTGGGACGCCTGCGTCAGCCGCGTGGCGCTTGCGCCTGGCAGTGAGGAGACGGAGATGGAGCTTCGGGTGATCGGGACGGCGACGGACCCGGACAGCGACAATTTTGAAGGATTCTGGAACCACGAGTTCTACGATTTCCTGGTTAACCACGAGGAATTCTATTTTGAGGAGAAGAAATTCCACATCTGCACCTCCCAGCCCGAAGCCCGGCGGGCGATTGAAGCAGGCTTGATTCCAGCGGATCATGTTTGTCCGCTGGATGCGGCCTTGTGTCCGATGCGTTTTGCCGTTGATAAGGCGGGCGGAAGGTCGTTGCGGTTGAGCGTTGATTTTGTTCCAAAGGTTAGGTGAGTCTTCCCCCATGGTTTTGCCGGTATGCTAAGCCTGAAAGGCTTGCGTCACAAAGCCCAGGGTTCGCCCGAGTCTCACGAGGGCTACCCTGGGTTTCGCAAAGCGGGAGATCGCGCAAACCCCTAACTTAGCTATCAGCCGTGCTCCATAGCAGTGCTTTCTCGGCGCGCTGCTGGCGAGTTCTGGGCTTCGAAGACATCCCCGCTTGGCGCCTCTTACGCCGCTGCAATAACCCAGGGTAGCCCTCGTGAGACTCGGGCGAACCCTGGGCTTTGTGACGCAAGCCTTTCAGGCTTGTTCCTGCTGGCACCATCACCGAGAATCACATGCCTTGGTCCAAATCATGGAGACCATGGCCGGGAGAACGCTTCTCTGGCAACATCCAGGGGGGCGACGTCGTACATGGCGCTTCGTATCCATGAGACCTTCTTCTTTCTCCCTTGTTCTCCGGCTTGGTGTGCTGCTGCTGCCCGCCTTGCCGGTCTCCCCTTCCCTGCTGCGTGCGGAGAATGCGCGCAAACCGGTGGAGGCGCGCAACCTTGCCTGTGACCGCATCCGCTTCTTTCCTGACAAGGGGGCGGAGAAGTCGATGCAGGGCGGTACCTTCGCGGGTTCCAACCAGTCGCGCTGGGAAGGGTTTGAAACGCTCGCGGAGATCAAGGAGGTGCCGGCAGCCGGGCAGTGGACGGAGATTCCTGCCACGGCGCACAAGGCTTACCGCTGGCTGCGCTACCAGGGGCCGGAAGGCTCGGCAGGCAAGAAGGTGGCGCGCATCGAATGGTATGCGGGCGACAAGGTTCTGGCGGCCTCGCAAGGCAAGGGCATCACGTACGGTTCGTTCGACACGACGCATGCCGTGGAGGGCTTCGACCTTGCCGATGGAGCGACGGCACAGCGGCCGAGCTTTACCCCCAAGGAGCCGGACCAGGACGGCCCGGTTGACGTCGCCATTGCCACCACGCGCGGCGCGGAGATTCTCTACACCACGGATGGCGCGTGGCCGGATGCCACGCACGGCAGCGTTTACAAAGGCCCCGTGCACATTGACAAATCCACCACCTTCAGCGCCGTGGGCCTGCTGCCCGATCACGCGCCGAGCCTGTTGAACACGACCACGTATCTCTTACCTGGATCAAGCAAGCCTGGGCTGAACACCGCGCACATCGGCAACAGCCTTACCGGCACCACGGGCGGCTTCTTCCGGTTCGCGCGCACGGCGGGTTACGATCACAAGTCCGTGGCCTTCCTGAGGCCTGGGGCGCTGACTCGCGAGCTGCTTGCGGTCGCCGACGGCACGTACGTCTCGGACCCGATGGCGAAGCGCAAGGAGGAGGCGAGCCAGAAGCGCGGTGTGGCAACCTGGAGCGACTTCTGGAGCAAGGTGGGCAAGGTGGACCTCCTTACTTTGCAGCCGCGCGACTTCGACCTGGACAAGGAGCTGGCGGCGGAGATCAGCTTTATCAAGCTGTTCCGCGAAAAGTCGCCAGACGTGCAGCCCTGGCTTTACAGCGAGTGGGTGGAAATGGTGCGCCAGCGCCCCAGCGACAAGGGCGAGGTGCCCAGCTACCAGATGCGCAAGACCTTCCCCGCGCTGACCTGGGAGGAATCGATGGGCGCGATGCTGCTCTACGTGGAGGAACTGCAGCACCGGCTGGGAGAGCAGTTTCACGAAGGCAAGCCCGTGCACATCATCCCGGCCTCGCTGGCGATGGGCTGGATCCACCATATGATCGACCATGGCGGGCTGCCAAGGGTCAAGCCCGGCTCCTTTTACCCGCTGCTGTTTAACGACCAGGTGCATCCCGCCGACGCGCCGATCCACGGCACGGCCAATGGCGCGTTTCTGGTGGACATGACCTGGTACAGCGCGTTCTACAAAGAACCCTCCGAGGGCAAGGTGCTGGCCATCGAGACCACCTTTACCGCCGAACAAGTGCGAGCCGTGCAACGCCTGGCCTGGGACGTGATCAAGAACTACCCGGACTGCGGGCTGTACGAGGAAGGCACACAGCCATGCGGCCAGCCGCAGTTCGCCAACGATGGCAAGGCGATCACGCTGAGCTCCAGCACTCCGGGTGCCTGGTTCCGCTACACGCTGGACGGCACCGTGCCCACCCGTACGCGAGGCTATGTGTATTGCGGTGTGATATCCATGCAGCCTGGCATCCAGGTGAAGGCCGTCGCCTACAAGAGCGGAATGGCCGACAGCCCGGCGGCGGAGATGAAGCCCTGAGCCGCCTCAGATCGCGGTGTGCGGCACCGGCAGGTACGGCTCCAGCAGCACATGCACCAGCCACCAGGCCAGGGCGCCAATCAGGGCCGCGCCAGGGAACGTGAGCACCCAGGCCCAGATGATGCGGCGGCCCCACTGCCAGCGCACGGCATGGGTGCCGCGCGTGGCCCCCACCCCGGCGACGCCGCCTCCGATGGCATGGGTGGTGGAGATGGGCACGTGGGCAAAGGTGGCCAGCGCGATGGTGGTGGCCGCCGCGCATTCGGCTGAAAAACCGCCCACCGGCCGCAGATGCGGTGTGATACGCGATCCCATGGTCTTGACGATGCGCCAGCCTCCGGCCAGGGTGCCGAGGGCCATCGCGGCATGGCAGGAAAGGATGATCCACAGGGCAATCTCATGCTTGTGCCCCAGGAGCTGCAGGCCGCCCGCGGACCACTCCTTGTGTCCGCCGGCAGCGAGCAGGGCCACGATGATGCCCATGGTCTTCTGCGCGTCATTGGTGCCATGGCCCAGGCTGTAGGCACCGGCGGAGAAGAGCTGCAGGTGGCGGAACCAGCCTTCCGCACGGTGCCGCTCCACACGCCAGGTGAGATGGCTGACCAGCACCATGATGGCAAAGCCCAGCACGAAGCCAATCAGCGGCGACACTACCAGGAACACGATCACCGGCACCCATCCCGCTGCCAGGATCACTCCGAATCCCGCCTTCGCCACCGCCGCTCCGGCGAAGCCGCTGATGAGTGCGTGCGAGGAGCTGGTGGGCAGGGCCAGCAGCCAGGTGAGGATGTCCCACACGATCGCACCCATCACCGCGCCGAGCACCACGTACACATCCACCACATGCGGGTCGATCAGCTTGCTGCTGATGGTCTGCGCAACGCCAGTGCCGAACACGAAGGCCGCGACGAAGTTGAAGAAGGCCGCCCACAGCACCGCCTGGCCTGGCGAAAGCACCCGCGTGGTGACCACCGTGGCAACCGAATTCGCGGCATCGTGGAAGCCGTTGAAAAAGTCGAAGGTCAGCGCGAGAGCGATCACCCCGATGATAAGCCAGAGCGTCGCGTCCATGGGTGCTAGGAGTTCTTCAACACCACCCTCTGGAGCGTGCGGCTCACGTCCTGGCAGGCGGAAATGGCCAGCTCCATCAGGTCGTGCAGTTCCTTCTTCTTGATCACCTCCAGCGGGTCCGGGCCGCCCTCGAAGAGATGCGCCAGGAAATTGCCGCGGCGGTCGTCGGCTTGGCGCTCCAGGTCGTGCAGCTTCTTTAGCTCGCCGTTCAGGGATGTCAGGCGGTGGTCCTTGCGCAGCCGGTTCATCACGGTGCGCACGCAGTCCGCGACCTGGGCCAGGATGGCTGCCTGCTCGGCCAGGTCCGCATCCATCTTTTGCAGGCGGTACAGTGTGAGACGCCGTGCAAAGCTCGCCATTGTTTCGACCACCACGTACAGGTCGGAAACCAAGTGCAGGATATCCTCCCGGTCCAGCGGTGTAATGAAGGCCTTGTCGAGCCGTCCCAGTGTCGCCTGCGCCAGACTGTCGGCCTTGCTGTCATACTCCGCGATGCCACGGGCATGTTCCGCAGTGTCGGGGAAGTTTTTGACCATCTCAACCAGCTTGCTGGAGGCTTCGCCCACCATGCCGCCCAACTGCTCAAGCTGGTCATAGAACGTGTCGTCTTTCGGCATCAGGTTGAACATGGGACGTCTCCTTTAGATTGAATCGAACATCCGGGTGCCAGCGCTCGTGGCAGGTCGAGTGACGTTTTCGTCTCACAGCTCAGGCATCTACTGCTTTGCAAGCGTGCCAAAGATACCTTTTGCGTTTCGGAGAGTCCCCCTATCTTCCTGCGCGCATGATCGCCTGCCTTGACGTCCACTACCGAGACACCTCGGCTTCGGCATGCGCGGCCGCCGTGACTTTCCTCGGCTGGACCGATGCGGACGTCATTGATGCAAAGGTGGTTCAGGTGCAGGACGTCGAGCCCTATGAGCCCGGCCAGTTTTATCGCCGCGAGCTGCCTTGCCTTCTGGCTGTCCTTCAAACCTTGCCCCCTGTGGATGCGGTGCTGATCGATGGCTACGTGTGGCTCGCCGATGAATCGCGGCCCGGCCTTGGGGCTCATCTGCACCAAGCGCTCGGCGGGAAGATCCCGGTCATCGGCGCGGCCAAGACGAAGTTCCACGGAGCCGGGCAGGCCTGCGAGGTGCTCAGAGGCGAAAGCCGGCGGCCCCTGTATGTCACCGCCGCCGGCATGGAGGTGAACCTCGCCGCGGAGCACGTGCGCTCCATGCATGGCGTTTACCGCATTCCCACCCTGGTGGCATGGGTGGACCAACTTTGCCGGCGGAGGCTGGATGCGCCGGGACCACAAGAGCCTGTGCGCCCAAGTTGACTGCCGCGAACGGCGGGCCGTTACTTCTGGCCCCTTGGCACCGCCAAGGACGACAGCGTGGTTTGCGTATTGTGCAGGCCTCGCTCCTGGTCGTACAGCAGGTGGGGTGAGTACACGATGTGATCCGGCCAGCTGCTCATCCGCTCCACGCCAGACAGCCGCAGCCTGCCTTTCTCGAACCCGCCGACGGCGGTCGCGAGGACATCGGTGAAGGTGCGGCCGTCTTCCGTCGAATCCTGGAATCCGTCAAACTCCTCCAGGGTGAAGCGGTCCGCAGTCTGCCAGGTGACGCGGTACAGCCGGGTGCCCAGCTCGCGAGCCACGCCTGCCTTGAGACGGGGAAGACCTAGAGCCTTCACCAACGATGGAACCTCAATGGACTGCACCTTGCCTTTGGCGACAGCGAAAAGCCGCAGCTCCAGCACGCGCCGGTCAGACCGGAACAGCACTGCCACGCGGCTTGAATCCGGCGCCCAAACCCCAATGAAGGACAGCGGCCCGGTATCGAGCACCTCCTTGATCCGAAGCGACGCCACCTTTTGGTGCGAAGGCTCGCGCAGAAGATGGAGATCAAACTGGTCACTGCCCAGTTCGCCGTCGCCATGCGCAGCGATGGACCAGTGGCCATCGGGCGACAGTCCGTCACTGATGGTCACATACTCCCCCTTTTCGTAAGCATAGTTATCCGTGGCGGCAGCAGGGCCCGCCCATGCCAGCAGGAGAAGGAGAAACCAGGCGCTGGCTATCGAGCCCCTAAGAGCAGCAGTGGAAGTCATTTTCATTGGAGTAGTGCGATTGAAGACCTGGCCGCCTAACCCCATTTCCCGGCAGTTTTTGCATGAAATCTGCCCCATGGACTCCGGCCCTCGTTATGCGTCACTCACGAAACGCAAGCAGTCCACATACTTTGCGCAATCCCTCGTGCCTTTATTTTACACTGCTTCCAGCAGCCACCATCTTGACCTTTTCCAAGATGGAGCGGGTGACGCGATTCGAACGCGCGACATCTTCCTTGGCAAGGAAGTGCTCTACCACTGAGCTACACCCGCATCGGTTTCTCGCTTGCGGGCTATTAGGATGGCGAGAAGGCCTGATCGTTCAAGGGGAAAATGCATTTTTTGTGAAGAATTTTGCAGGCCCTCAATGAATGGGAGCCATGCAAATGCGTGGCCATCGGGCCGCGATGCCCTACCCTGCTGCCATGCAAGCTGAGGACATCCAAATACGCGAGCTGACCGCCGAGGAACTGCCGCTGATCCTGCCCTTGATTGAGAAGCACAACGCCAAGATCGCGCCCGAGGAACTGCGCCGGCGGCTGGAGGTGATGATCCCCTGCGGCTACCATTGCATCGCGGCCTTTTTGGGCGGCCGAATAGTGGGCGTGGCGGGCTACTGGCTGGGGGCGCGCTTCTACTGCGGCGAGTACATGGACGTGGACAACGTGGTGGTGGATGAAACCCTGCGCTCGCAAGGCATCGGCGCTCTGATGATGGACTGGCTGCATTCCAAGGCTGCCGAGACCGGATGCAAGGTGGTGGTGCTGGACTCATACACGACTTATGCCGGGGCCCACCGCTTCTACTTCCGGCTGGGATATCAGATCCTGGGGTTCCATTTCTCACGCGAGGTGAAGGACGGGGAAGCGAAGTGAAACCTCCGGCCGCGCAACTTACGCTTGAAGCGTGGGTTTGAGCGAGGGATGAAACCGTCCCTCCCCCTTATCCTCTGCCTCATCGTGCTCTCGCCCGCCCTGCGCGGCGAGGAAATGAAAATCGACTGGGAGCGGGCCAAGGCGCTGCATCAGCGGGTGCAGAAGGGTGAGACACTGTCCGAGGATGACCGGCGCTACTACGAGGAGGCCAAGAAGCAGGTCGAGGCCCGGCAGAAGCGCGGCAACGACCAGATGCCCAATGACGGCTTTGACTGGGCCAAGGCAAAGGCCATCCACGAGCGGCAGGAACGCGGCGAAACACTGACGGATGAGGAACGCAAGTTCATGGAGGAAGCCCGGCGCCGGTTCCAGCAGCGCAACGGCGGCGGTGGTGGTGGTGGTGGTGGCCGGCCACCCGGAGCCGATGGCAGCCGCGACTTCGTTCCTTCCGAAGCCGCGAAGGGCCTGGTGCCGCTGACGGAGCTGAAGGGCAAGTATCACGAGTGGGACAGCGGCCTGTACGGTGGCGGCAGCAACGAGGTGCCGGCAGCGCAGCAGGCGCGGGCGGACAAGGCCAGAACCGCGATCCAGCCGCTTAACGCTGACGGCAAGCCCGATCCCGCGGGCAAGATCGTGCTCATGAGCATCGGCATGTCGAACACCACCATGGAGTTCTCCCAGTTCGTCAAGGCGGCCAATGCGGACGAGCGCAAAGCCGCCAATGTCGTCATTGTCGATGGTGCCCAGGGCGGCAAGGCGGCCAAGCAGTGGGCGGCGGACGACGCCCCGCCGTGGGCCGTGGCGGAGCAGCGCATGCAACAGCTAGGCGTAAACCCGAAGCAGGTGCAGGTGCTGTGGATCAAGCAGGCAAACATCGCCCCCAGCGCCGGCAGCGAGGCGGAGGTAAAGCGCCTGCAGGAGGACATGCAGGCCATCGTGACACTGGCCAAGGTGAAGTACCCTAACCTTCAACTGGCGTTTCTCTCCAGCCGCATCTATGCCGGCTTTGCGCAGACACGGCTGAATCCGGAGCCGTATGCCTATGAAGGTGCCTTCTCGATGCGCGGCCTGATTCAGCAGCAGATGGGCGGCGATCCGGCTCTGGCTTCGGACAAGGCCCCGGCCCTGCTCTGGGGCCCCTATCTCTGGAGCGCGGGCTCGAACGCCCGCCAGGCCGACGGGCTGGTGTGGAAGGCGGAAGACTTTGGCGGCGATGGCACCCACCCCTCCGCCAGTGGCGCGGCCAAGGTGAGCAAGCTGCTGCTGGACTTTTTCACCAGCGACGTGAACGCGCGTGGCTGGTTTGTGAAGAAGTCATAACCAGGGGCGACCGTCATGCCCCCTCTGGGAGGAAGGGGCATGGTTGTCATTTCGGACCGGGGAAATCAGATCACCCGGTCGTTGCCGCCGTCCACCGGAATCTGCGCGCCGGTGACTTTGGCAAACAAGGGCGAGGCCATCGCGGCGACCATGTTGCCGATGTCCTTGCTCTTGATCTCCACCTTCATGAGGTTCTTGGTCTTGTACTCCTCCACCGTCATGCCATAGCGGGCGGCGCTTTTGGCCAGGGCCTCGGGCGTCCAGAGCTTGGTGTCGAACACCGCGTCCGGATGCACGATGTTCACGCGCACTTTGTGCGGAGCGAGCTCCAGCGCGGCGACACGGCAAAGCTGGGTGAGCGCGGCCTTGGAGCAGGAGTAGGCGGAGGCACCCGGGCCTGGGGCCTTGAAGTTGCGGCTGCCGACGAAAATGATGCTGGCGTCGATGCCCTGCTTCACAAACGGGATGACCTTGTTCATGAGCTTCTGATGGCTCGTGAGGTTGATCATGAGGGTACGGTCCCAGTCGGTCTGCACCATCACGTCGAGGTTGTCGTTCTTGGGGAAGATGCCGGCGTTGGAGACAACGATGTCGATGCCGCCAAACTCGCGCACGGCAAGGTGGATCGCATCGGTGACCGGCTGGTCCTCGGTGAGGTTCACCACGATGCCCACGGCACCGATCTTCTTCATGATCTCGGGGATGTCCTTGTCGATATCCAGACCGATGACCTGCGCGCCTTGTTCGGCAAGCGACTCAGCGATGGCAAAGCCAATGCCGGCGGCGCAGCCGGTGACCAGCGCCACCTTGCCCTGATGCACCTTGCGGGCGGGACCTTTGCGCAGCTTGGCCTGCTCCAGCTCCCAATACTCGATTTCAAAGATGTCCTTTTCCGGCAGCGGCTGCCAGCCGCCCACGGCTTCGCCAAGCTGCACGGTGGCGGCGGTATGCTCCGCGATGTCAGCCACAATATTGGCGTCTTTGACGGAATCGCCGAAGGCCACCAATCCCCTGCCCGGCCAGATGGCGAAGCGTGGCGCGGCATCCAGCATGGTGTGGCCAGAGGCGTTGCGGTCATAGTAGCTCTTATACTCTTGCGCGAACTGCTCCACTGAGGCGGCGATGTCGGTGCCAATGAAGGCCGGAGCGCGCTTGGTGCGGATGCTGTGATCCGGGGTCAGCGGGCCGCGGGTGCCAAAGGTGTCAACACCGGCCAGGCTGGCGTAGCCCACATGCTCCGGCTTGCTGAGAAGACGGGCGATCTGGGCGTGGCCACGCTTGGCGGAAACGGCCTTGCGCAGGCTGGCCAGCTCCAGCAGGTCCACGTTCGATTCGGCGCTGGCGGGCTGTTTGCCAGCCTTGGCGGCGAGGAAGTTCTCCGCCAGGGTCACTAGCTCGATGTGCAGTTCATAACTCTTGCGTGCATCATCGGCAAAGGTGAACAGGCCGTGCTTGAGCAGCACCATGCCATCAATGCCTTCGGCGCGCAGGTCACGGCCTTTGATCAAGTCGTACACCGTCTTGGCCAGGATGAAGCCGGGCATCACGTACGGCACCACGATCACGCGGCTGCCAAAGACTTCCTTCACCCGCGCTTCGCCATCCGCGTTGCAGGTGAGCGCGGAGATGGCGTCGGCATGCGAGTGATCGACAAACTTGAACGGCAGGATGGCGTGCAGGATGGCTTCGATGCTCGCGGCCGGTGCATTGGGATTGGTCATCGCGGCGCGCTGCTGCAGCACCATGTCGGCATCCGACATGTTAGGCAGCTCGGCCATCTTGAGCAGAGCGCTCATGCGCACGGGCGAGAAGCCTTCGCGCTCGATGGTGGCCAGGTCCCAGCCGCTGCCCTTCACGTAGCAAAGGCTCACCGGCTCGCCGAAGAAGTCCTTGTCCTCCACCTTCACGGAGGTGTTGCCGCCGCCATGCAGCACCAGCGAGGGGTCGCGGCCTAACAGACGTGAGGTGTAAACACGCTGGCCGAGGAGATCAGCGCCAAAGGTGAGGGCTTCCTGGTCGTTCCAAAGGGATTGCATCGAAGGAGAAAGGGAGGATCGGAGAAGGTAAATCAGGCGCAGACGTAGTCGCGCATGGCATCGAAAATCACGGCCACGGAGCAGGCGCCGGCATCGGGGAATCCGATCGACTTTTCGCCGAGGGTCTTGGCGCGGCCCATGGTGGCGATCATCGCCTTGCTGGCATCGCGGCCATCCGTCGCGGCCTGGGCCACGGCGGTGATGGCTTCATTGAGCGGCAGGGAGGTGACCTCCTGGGCCTTCAGCATCGCGGGATGCAAGGCGTCGATCATTGTCTTGTCGCCCGGCTTCGCACCGCCGCGCGCCATCACACCTTCCAGGCCGGCCTTGATGAGGTCGGCCAGGCCCTGGGCATCGAAACTGTCGCGGCCGGCCAGCGCCTTGCCGCCATTGCGCCACAGGGTGCCGAAGATCGCGCCGCTGGCGCCGCC
>OUNM010441756.1_pt1 | contig 16429 bp, 18 predicted proteins | sample 1769961 | NCBI WGS metagenome assembly OUNM01 (sample SAMEA3914820, study PRJEB12502) | metagenome | biome: forest; material: soil | place: USA | collected 2012-03-12 | depth 0.3 m
GGGCACCTTGACCTCGACGTTGTGGCCGCGGCGCTGGCCCGGCTGGTTGCCAAAGTGGCCGCCGCCGCCGAAGAAGCGGCTGAAGAGGTCGAAGGGGTCGTGCGACCCGCCGCCGCCGCCCTGCTTGCGCTGCTTCAGCCCCTCATAGCCGTACTTGTCGTAGATCTGGCGGGACTCGGCGTCCGAGAGGGCCTCGTAGGCTTCCGAGACGAGGACGAACTTGTCGTGGGCTGTCGAGTCGTTGCTGGGGATGGAAGAGTCAGAGGAGCGCAAAGGGGTATAGAGGGATGTGGAGTGGCAGGAGGGAGAGAGCGCGTGCGGGTGGAAGAAGCTGGGCTTACGGGTTCTTGTCGGGGTGGTATTTCTTGCTTAATTGTCGGTAGGCCGACTTGATCTGCTTGTCGTTGGCATTCTTGTCGAGCCCGAGTACCTGTGCGCGGCGCTGTTAGTTGGCGTCGGGTGGACGAGACGGGGAAGGCCTGGATCGCATACCTTGTAGTAGTCCTCTGCGCAGAGGGCGATCTGCGCAAATGTCAAGAGCGACAGCAGGGCCGTCTTGAGGAACCTCATGGTTGCGTTGTGTCTGCCCGCGTGGCCCTCTGACCAGCCTGTCCACTTTCTTTTTTCCCCTTCCTTTTCCCTCCTTCGGATTCCAATTGAAGCCGGTCGCGGTGTCGCCTGGAAGAGGGTGTGGGACTGATTGACGAGGTGGCACGTCGGTAACGGGCGACGAGAGGTGGAAGGGTTGGGCAGCCGAGGGTGTGGCAGCCGGTGCTGGTCTGCTGGAGGGTTGAGGCACACTTACACCCGTGGACCAGATGGCCAAAAGGTTGGCACTGAGACATTCCATTGCAGCCAGCGTGGTCAAAGTCGTTGCCGGGTTTTATCGGCCGCCTGTGATTGGGCCGCCTCAGCCCTGTGCGCTCCGCTGGTCCAGGGTCTTCCTATCAACGGCAAGGGTCAAGCTCCCAGCACCCGCCTTGATCCCCACCAAACCCCAGCCCTAACCCTGCTCCTCGAAGCTCCAAGCGCGCTGCTCCCCTCCTCCACGATCGTTGCGTAATAGGTCGCCGGGTAGAGGAAGGGGGGCGTGTATGGTGTGCTACGAGCAGCTTAACTCCGGGTGATGTGTGTCTGACCATGTGACCTTGTGTACTTATTCTCTTTTCCTCTCACTCGTCCCGATCTCACCCCTTTCGCCCCTTTTCTGCTCCTCACTCCGAACTCACACCACACAGTCCGACCACACCTTCAACAAACCTCGCCCACCCATCACCGCCAAGATGATACCCCCCGCCCTCATCACCCTCCTCGAGCCGTGGCAATTCTTAGGCCTCGCCCTCACCTTCCTCCCCGCGACCCTCCTGTCCCTCCTCCTGGCCTTCGACTTCGGTACCCTCCTCTCCTGGCCCCGTCTCCAAGACGCCTGGTTCGGCCGTTTCTGGGCTTACGTCGGCCCCATGATTCGCCTCAATGCCGAACAGAAGGTCGTCCCCCTCCTCCAAGGCCGCGTCACCCACGGCGTCGTCCCCAGTACCACCGACAACAACGACAACAACCCACCCCCTCTGCCGCCAGTATCCGGCACAGTACTTGAGATTGGTCCCGGCTCCGGCATGTGGACATCGCGTGCGTGAAAATATTTGAGTTGTTTATCTACCCCTTTTACACCACCCTAAAACAGGAAATTGGAGGACTGACAATCCCGAGCAGTCTTCACCCCCGCCAACCTCCCCGCCGTCCAAAAAGTCTACGGCATCGAGCCCAACCCAGCCCAGTACCCGGCCCTCCGCCGGCAAATTGCCGCTGCCAACCTCGAGTCGACCTACGAGATCGTGCCGCTCGGCATCGAGGACCTCGCCGCGTCGGGCGCCGTGGCCCTGCAGAGCGTCGACTGCGTCGTGACCATCATGTGCCTGTGCAGCATTCCCGAGCCGCGGCACAACATGGCGCAGTTGTACGGCTACCTCAAGCCTGGCGGGCGGTGGTACGTCTACGAGCACGTCAAGTGCTTCCGCGCGCAGGGTCTGGGGATGCAGCTGTATCAGGGTTTGTTGCCCTCCCTTTTTCTTCTTGTTTTATTTTTTCCGTTGCCTTGCCGCTAACTCCTTTGCCAAATAGGTTTCCTGAACTTCTTTTGGCCGCACTTTATGGGCGGATGCCAAATGACCCGGGACACGGCAAAGTGGCTCAAGGAGGCCGGTCCGTGGAGCCAAGTCGACCTCCACCAGCTTGAAGGCGAGCCCTGGCACTTCACCATGCCGCATATCATCGGCGTGCTCACAAAGTAAAGTTGAGGGAGCCATCATCGTGCCGAGGGAGCCTTTGAACACCACAGTCACTCAGCAATACAGATAGCAAAAATATCAAGTCATCGAGTGGAATTTCGAGGCCTAACTAAGCCATCCCACTACCTGCCTCATGGGCACCGCATCCATCAGCCTCTACTTGACATACGAGGCAAAGCGCGTGAAATGGCCCGACATCACCAGCCAAACTAAACGGCCAATGCCCCGCAAAATCAAAGAGATCGACTCCAACCCCAAAGATAACCAGCTATGGTCGTGACATTTACCAGTCGGCCGCGGTGGCACCCGAGTTCCAATCGCCATCGTTGGCATTGGCACCGCCCGAGGTCCAGTCGCCACCATCGCCATTGCCAGCGCCAGAGTCGAAGCCACCATTGTCGGCACCACCAGTGTCTGCGCCGCCGCCATCGTAGCCATCGTCCTCGGAAACCAGAGGGTTAGGGCACTTAGACTTGTAGTGACCCATCTGCTGGCAGTTGCTGCACTTGATACGCGTGACTGTGGAACTATCGTCAGCAAACAAGCCACCATCTCGCCAGAACTATCAACAAGGACTCACTGTCACGCGGCTTTGGGCAATCCTTGCCCATGTGACCGAACTCGTCACAATTGCGGCACTGGACACTGGCCAGGTTCCTCGGTTCAGTGCAGTCACGAGCGACGTGGCCCTCTTGGCCACAGTTGCGGCAGCCGGAGCTACCGCCGCCCTGAGGGCAATCCCGAGAAAAGTGCCCAACTAAAAGAAACGTCAGCATCATGATTCGCGGCGCCGGTGCGAACACCAAAGGCCCACCCACCTTCACCACACTTCCGGCACTCCACACCCTCAGCCGAGCGCGGCTCAGGGCAGTCGGCAACTTTGTGATCCGACTTGCTATTGACGTGTCAGTCATGGTCAATCAAACATGGCGGGGGGTCTTGACGAACCCGCAATTCTTGCAAGCAAAGCGGTCGACACGCGGGGTGGGACCTTTTAACCTCCTGTTAGCTAGGACTGTGTACCAATCATCCGTGGGCGGGCTACCTACAGTCGCGGACGCGATGGCCCTGCTCACCGCAATTGAAGCACATGATGACGTTGGTGTCGGGCTTTTCGGTCTTCTCCTGCGGGCAGCTCTTGGAGATATGGCCGATCTCTTCGCAGTTGCTGCACCTGGGAAGACCGCCGTAGACGACCTCGCCGGCGTCCTTGAGGCGCTCAATGTTCTCTTCGACGTCCTTGGGCCAGATCTCGCGATCGCGCGGGCGAGGGGGGTTCCACTGGAACCGGTAGGTCACAGTGTACTTCTTGCCCAGGTTGCCCTGGAGATCCATGTTGGTGAAGGTCGAAGCAAGTCCCTTCTCTATGGCGATGAGCCAGGCCGGGATGTCCTGTTCACGGAACGCGCGCTCGAGCTCCGCATAGGTCGTCTCTGGGGACGACTTGACGTAAATCTGAACGCCTTCTTTCAGATCGTTACAGTCGCGCTCCCGAGTGGCAGCACGAATGAGTGCCCACGCCTCGTCGGTAGTCATGTCCGGGACATGGCTGCGATCGACCTTGCGAGCGTTCTCGCACTGGCTGATGGTGTGGCCTGGAGTTTTTCAACAAATCAGCAAGCCTCGCCATTGCCAAAACATAGTTAAAGCAAATGCCATACCAGATTCACCGCAGTTTCTGCACACACGGCTGGGGCAGTCCTTGACGACGTGATCAGGCGAGTCGCACTCCTTGCACGTCATGGGCGGAGCATTCGGACAGTCTTTGCTCCAATGGCCCTCCTCATTGCAGCGACGGCAAGCACCGCTCAGCACACGAGGGTTGGGACAGTCGGCCTTGTTGTGGCTATGGAGCCATGTCAGTCACGCGAGAAAGGTCGAAAAATAAGGGCCTTACCCAGACTCTCCGCAGTTGAAACAGCCACGGTCGCCGCCAGCGTCGCCAGCGTTGCCAGTGTCATTGCCGTCACCGGTGCCAATGTCCATGTTCTCCATGCCGAAGCTATCGCCACCACCGTTGCCGTTGTCGTTAGTGGCCGGACCGTCCCAGCCCGAGTCTGCGGCAGTGGCATCACCACCACCCCAGCCGGAATCGGCGACAGCAGTGCCACCACCGCCCCAACCGGAGCCGTTGTTGTCCCAGTTAGACATGGTTGCTTTGTCTTCTTGGTTGTGAGGTGACTGGAATATTTGCGAGTCAGAAACACCCGAGTCGGCGTGGAAATGAAACCGGGAAACAGAGCTCGAGGTTTCGGTCGAAAGAGGGGTAGAAAGAGGGATGCGTTGGAGGAGGAAAAGAAATGATCGGAGCAGTTGAGGAAGTACCTATGGAAACGAAGTTGATGGAGAGGAAGTCGCTCGGTAAAGAGGAAGTTGCCCAGTGAAGAGGATGTCGGCGGAGAGACAGAAGTCGGAGAGGAAAGAACGACCGACCCGACCGCGTTCTTCCACCGCGTTCTCCGAGAGCGTAAATTCGAGAGGGATTCGCGGTCACGGAACTGGGAAAACAAAACAATAGAAAATCCATCTCGGCTTACCTGATTGGAGTTGATGGAGATGGGAGTCGCAGTCAGCCTCTGTTCCAACCACTTGTTAGCCTCTCGAGCGGCCAGCCACCTCATCCACCCGAGCGATCTTCTCTTGCCACGCCCGCGGCGAGGCATTGATGAGAGTAAACAAACAAAAACAATGAACACTTTGATATTGTTGAAGATGAGAAAAGCAAAGGGAGAGGAGGTCGGCGAGCTTACCTTGTCTGACGATGGTTACAACAAGATCGATCAGCAGTCGAAAGCGATGACTGACTGGATCGGTTGACTGGTTTGAGATCTGGAAAAGAAATCCCAGACTCGATGGAAAGGTGTGGAGAGAAAAAAGGGCACGAGGGAGAAAGAGGGTGGAGGAGAGGAGCAGAAACGGGCAGCGATTTTCAAGTTGTGCTTCCACAATCCGGATCCCAGCTGTGTTGAAAACTTTTTGACAGGCCCTAGGGCAACGGCATCGTGGGACTGGATGCTTGGAGAAGTTTCCGGCCAAAAAGTTAGGGCAGAGGCATTGGAAAGAGCCGGGGCGTCTGCTTGGAGGGGGTTGACCTGTTCCCGGGACTGAACCTGGCGGGGAAGGGAAGGGGCAGGCCCCAGCTTAAGTGAGGAAAGAGCAGGATGCGGAACTTCCATATATAGACACTTTTACGGGAAAGAGCGGCATTTTCACAGCACGAGATGTTTTGGGGATTGAGGTTGGCAGTTTGTGAGGTGGTGTTTCCTGGTGTTTCGATGCAAGCCGGCAAAAAGGGGCAATGTAAACAATGGCTCAGGGGTGCTACTGTGCGAGGTGCACGCGGCACTGCCCGTTTCACTGCAGCCGTCTCCATCACCCTTCACCTTGCACCCAGCCAGTGCACAGCGAGAAGCTTGAAGACAAACACAACGCACCATCCGCACCTACTAAGACTCAAATAGTTTAAACCTCTTGCATGGTGAATGGCCCAGGTTGTGTTTATTGCCACGCCGGGGTACACCATGCCCACGGCTGGTGGTTCTTTGATCATCGGCTGCCCGCGTCAAAGTTCACACCAACGCTAATGTTAGCTGTGAAGTTTCCTCCCTCCAGTGGCCGCAATGAGTCAACCGGCGAGAAACACCTGAAAGGACTCCATTCCATGCCAGCATTGAACAACCACAGAGAGATGGCCCATCTCTCACCCTGATTTCTACGATGCACGGCACTTCTCCAGACCGGGTAAATGGAATTAAGGAGATAAGAGTTCGATCTAGTCGGCCACTGCATCCAATCAACCCAGTTAAAACCAACCTCAGTTGACATCCAGCTCCAGTTCGGCCCCGCTTCCTTCGCTCGCCGCAGCGCCGGGCCGTGATGCTCGCGGGCAAACCCCGGGATCCAGCGGAGGGGTAACGTTGATGGCGGGGGACAGCAGAGGAGCACCCCGCAACCATGCATGGCGGCGCATCGTATTCCGTGAAACCCCTTGGCCCATAAAGGGAGGCCGATCAAACTCCGAAGGAAGGCGCTCGCTATTCGTATCATAAAACCCTCTGCAGTTCCTCCTCGTCAGCCTTGCTCGTCAACGGCAAACCCAGCCAGCAACCCGACCTTCAGAAGACAAAGAATACGGCATCATGTCGAAGCCTGAAAACCTCCCCGAGATGGAATACCGCTTCCTGGGCCGCTCCGGGCTCCAGGTGTCAGCGATCTCGCTCGGCGGCTGGCTCACCTTTGGCGGGCACGTCGACCGTGAGGGGACCTACGCGTGCATGAAGGCCGCCTATGACTGCGGCGTCAACTTCTTCGACTGCGCCGAGGGGTACGCCGATGGCGAGTCCGAGAAGGTCATGGGGGAGGCAATCAAGAAGTACCAGTGGAAGAGGAACGATCTGGTCATCTCGACCAAGGTATGGCTTTCTTCCTCAGACGTCCGAGCCGAGCGCTGACGTTTCCCAGATCTACTGGGGCGATGCTTTCAGCAATACCAAGATCAACAACCGGGGTCTCTCGCGCAAGCACGTCATTGAGGGCATGAACCAGTCCCTCGAGAGGCTGCAGCTGGACTACGTCGACCTCATCTATGCCCACCGGCCAGACCGGCACACGCCCATGGAGGAGACGGTGCGAGCCTTCAATCACCTTATCGAAACCGGCAAGGCATTCTACTGGGGAACGTCGGAGTGGAACGCCGACGAGATCGCCCAGGCGTGGCGGTATGCCGACAAGTTGGGTTTGATTGGGCCCGTGATGGGTGTGTTCATGCCTGCTCTGCCAGAAACATTAGATGAGACACGTAGCTAACCGCAGACAGAGCAACCGCGATACAACATGCTCGAGCGCCTCCAGGTCGAGGGCGAGCACGCGCATCTGTACCGCGAGGTCGGCCTTGGGCTGACCGTTTTCTCGCCCATGAGACAGGGCATCCTGTCGGGCAAGTACAAGAACGGTATTCCCGACGGCTCGCGGTTCGCGCAGACGCAGGTCGAGTTCGTCGCCGGGTTCTGGAAGCGGACGGGCAAGGCCGACTTCCAGGCCATGGCCGACCTCGTCAGCAGGCTGGAGCCCATCGCCGAGAGGCTGGGCGTCAAGCAGAGCGTGCTGGCCCTCGCGTGGGTGTTGGCGAACCCCAACGTGAGCTCGGCCATCACAGGGGCCAGCAGCCCGGCGCAGATCTACGAGAACATCGAGGCGGTGCGGGCGTACAAGAAGCTGACGCCCGAGATCATGGCCGAGATTGACGAGATCCTGAACAACAAGCCTCCCGCGGTTACCATGCGCTATGATTGATACAGTATTGACGTCGTGGAGCTCAAAAAACGGCGGAGGGATACAGACGTAAATACTTGAATGACAATTACCTTGGTCGGGATGAGTGTTGTTGAGACGTCCAGAGGTACGGAGTACGGATGGTGGTGTTGGTCTTGGATGAGCAGACCAAGCAGCAGCATCAGACGATTTTGCAGCAACGGAAGACAAGCCCACCTGCGGCCCCTGACAGGTCCCATTGGCTCCGGGCTGAGTTCCAGGTTTGGATGCCCCGCTCATTGCCAGGGGCTGCTGCTTGCCGCCCCGCTCCCCTGCAGGGCAGGCGGTGAATTATTCCAGGTCCCAGCTGCGCGGCACCCTGCTGCAAGTGGCGGCTTGTCAACTGCAACTCTTCCCCAGCCCAAGTCGACGCCAACCTTGACCGTTGCCCGATCGCCATGGCTCGCACAGCGACAGCAACCACCAGCGGCCCTTCCAAGAGGAGGGAGCCGGCCAATGGCAAGACCAGCACCAAAGCCAACGGCGCAAACGGACACGATGCACCCGTGGAAGCGCAGCAGGACGACGCAGGGTACCGCGACTTCTTCTGGACCTACACCGAGGAACCGCATCGGACGAGGCGGCTCGCCATCATCAAGGCCCATCCTGAGGTGAGTTTACTGACTCAGAACCATGGCGCTCCCAGGCGACCTCAATTGGCTGACCAATTCCCTCTACCAGGTCACCAAGCTGTGCGGGCCGGAACCCCTGACCAAGTACGTCGTCGCTGGCGTGGTCGCCCTCCAGGTGCTGCTCGCCCACCTCCTGCGCGACACCTCGTTCTGGTCATGGAAGTTCTGGGCTGTCGCCTACGTCTTTGGCGCCACCTCCAACCAAAATCTGTTCCTCGCCATTCACGAGATCTCCCACAATCTCGCCTTCCGCTCACCCCTGGCCAACCGCCTCTTCGCCATCTTTGCGAACTTGCCCATCGCGGTGCCGTATAGCGCCTCGTTCAGGGTATGCCCGTTCACACAAGTCCCCCGTATCGATAGAACCAGCGCTAACACTGTCCGCTCCAGCCCTACCACCTCACCCACCACAAGTCCCTCGGCGTCGACGGTCTCGACACAGATCTCCCCACCGCCTTCGAGGCCGTCTTCCTCGATTCGATCCTCGGCAAGGCCTTCTTCTGCACCTTCCAGATCTTCTTCTACGCCCTTCGTCCCATGATGGTCTACCGTGTGCCCTTGACCTGGGTACACGCACTCAACGTTGCCGTCCAGCTCGGCTTCGACTACGCCCTCGCCGTCTGCCTCCCGTCGTATTTCAGCTTCCGCTCCGTTCTCTACCTCCTCCTATCCTCCTTCCTCGCTGGCTCTCTGCACCCTACGGCAGGCCACTTCATCGCCGAGCACTACGTCTACGAGAAGATCATGCCCGAGGCCCGCCGGCCGGGGAACAACATCCCCATCCCGGAGACCTTCAGCTACTATGGCCCGCTGAACTTCTTCACGTACAACGTCGGGCTGCACAACGAGCACCACGACTTCCCCGCCATCCCCTGGACGCGTCTGCCTGCTCTCAACAAGCTGGCCAAGGAGTTCTACGCCGACCTGCCGCACCATCGGAGCTGGACCTACGTGCTGTGGCGCTTCATCTTTGATGAGGAGGTGGGCATGAGGTGTCGCGTCAAGCGGAAGCAGGGAGGGAGAGTGGTCGGTGGCGGGACCGCTGTGGCCAAGGTGGCCGACTGGAAGCAGGGTGAGATTGAGGCCTGAGCGGGGCTGAACGTTTGTGAGCTGGCATAGCCTTGGGCGTTGAGTTAGATATAGACTTGGCCTGGGTAGAATGTACGATGATCTGTGTGCTTGGGCTTGCTGTCTTGCAAACGTTTGGAGATCTCCCTTGCTGTTCGCCAACAAGCGTTGACCTAAGTCAACTGAGGCACGGTTAGAGAGCTCAAGCGTACGAAATACTGGGCATCATGTTGCTGTAATTTGGCTTGTGTTTTCGGGCTCCGCGTGGCGGCAGTGTCTCATGTCGCGCCAAACACCGCCACAGACGAGCTGGCATCCACCAAGAGTCCTCCGCTCCATCATGTTTCTCAAGGAGCTGTACATGTAAGCATGCAATTCCGGGGAATGCCTCGGTGTAACATGTGTAGTGTAAGGGTGTCACACGGTGTATCCTTTCACGCAACAATTAGGCATGGTGTTGTGTTATATCACTCCATGTCAACCCTTGTCTGTCACATCACACTGGCTTCTCTCACAATGCTCACCAATTTTAGAGAAATCTTGTATTCCTGGATCTTGGACGCCAATCAAAGCGCACTTGTGGACATGTGTGTTGTGTTTGTGTCCTACGTAGTTTACACTCCCTCCCCGAGGTCGCACGAAGGACATGCTGGAGGGTATAAAACTGTCCTGTTTCACCCCTTTTCCGTTTTCCCATGTCATATCACATTATCGGTACATTACATTTCGACCCCTGTGTTGCACTCGTATATCCAAGCTGTGAATCGCCCCCGATAATGGCAAAGCAAAACAGTGTAGAAGCGATGAAAATAAGTTGGGGTGTCATACTAATCATCACGCGTTAAACAATAGGTGGTATAAGAACAGAGGTACAACAAACAGCGGAAGAGGAGGGAAAGTAGCAGGAAGAAAGGAACGAAAAGAGAGAAGTTGGTATGAACACGAATGAAGAAGGGGGGGGAAAAGTCTAGATGCCACCTCACTTTGTCCACTCCTCCTCGTCCTTATTGTTGAGTCACTGCTTTCCATAGCCGATGCATCGCTGCCAGCCCCTCCCTCCCTTTCCAAAGTACACTTCCTGCCCGTTATCGTTCAGAATCCCTCCTTCGAACAGCAGAACCCCGGCCGTCTAGCAAGCAGAGGGAAAAAAGAATTAGAGGTAGAGTAGGTAGAAAACCATATGTGCCCAACCCCCAGCCCCCATCATAATCGTGACCGGGCCCTGAGGCAGTTGCGATTTAAAATAAAGGACAAAAACAACATAAGATGAGGGGGGAAAATCCACCACCTGCAAAAAGCCTGCCGCTGGTTATAAAACAATCATCAAAAATCCACCGACCAATCGCCCATTTCATTTCATAACCTCCAAAAGAAAGTAAAAAGTCCGTCATCATACGAAGAAATTGCTTCTTTCCCTCTCTCTGTGTGTTGTGTGTCTTTGCGGATGTGCATGTCTGTTTTCCCCACCGATGCATGGATCCGTCCAGCAAGAAATAAAAGAAAATAAAAGAAAAGGCCTCCCTCGCCCCTGATCCGGTGCTCCCATCAATCATCCCCTCGGGGGAAAATAAAAAAAATCTTTTGTCATCCCTAGTACCATGCCATGGCCATGCACGCTTGATCATTCGCCCAATATACAGAACCCGCTCCGAACCCCAAGCCAAAAGCAAACAAGGAAGAAAGATGTTAGCAAAGATTTCCACAAAGGAAAATGTATGTGTGCGTCGCTGGACGCAGGGCCCAAAGCCCTGCTCAGGAGAGCGTGATAGAGATAGAGACCTCGCCACCCTTCGACGGGGCACCTGGCGGCTTGCCGACAGTCGAATTCGGCCTCAGCCCGGGCGGGTCGTTGGCGGCGTTGGGCTTGACGGTGGTCTTTCCCGAAATGGTGGCGGTGCGGACGCGCTGGCTCAGCGGCAGGGTGTACTTGAGTACGCCCTTGAGGATGAGCTGGAACTCGTCATCCAGGATGCGCTCCCAGCGCTCCTGGCCGCCGTAGGTGCCGTTGCCGGGGTTCTTGAGGCGGACCTCGCCGCTCGAATACGAGATGCCCTTGTGAAAGAAGGAGCCTTCAAACGAAAGGGCGCTGTCGAAGCCCGTGATGCTGCCCAGGCGCATGTTGGGGGCCGCGTCGTCGGGCGGCGAGGGGTCCGGTTCGGCGTCGGTGGTCTCGACGTCGCCGTCGCCGCCGTGGCTGATTTTGCGCGGCGGGGGAGGGCCGACCTCGCCCGGGTGGGTGTGGCGCCACCATTCCGAGTCGGTCATGGCGTGCGGCGACTTGGCAAAGACTTCGATGTCGGCCGAGTCGACGACAACGACGACGACGTTGGGGTTGTGGGCTCGGATGGTAAGATCGAGCATCAACTCCTGCTGGCTTGCGACGACGTGGTCCATGGACACGAGTTGAATATCTGTCAGGGGCTGCGACGTCGCAAACATGAATCCTATGGCGCCCGAGACGACGAGGAGCAGCATCACGGTCAGGACCAGGCAGCTAGCGAAGCGATTGAGCACCGAGGGCGGCGATCGGTGGTAGGTCTGTGCCTCGATGGACCGCAGCGAGTGCATACCCCTCCGGTTTCTGCCTGACCGTGCGGATCGTACCGTTCCGGATTGGATAAGTGGTGTGGTCTCATCGTCGGCGCCGGTGGTAGTGTCGTCAAGGTCGTAGCCCATGGACAGGTGTGTGCCTCGCTTGCCGTTGAGCCCGAGGGCGGCGCGATTGCCAAACCGAGGGCTGGGAGGTCCAGAAGATTGGCGTGAGCCGATGTTTGGTGAGGCTAGTGAGGCGGCGAACGGAGAATGCTCGGCGAACAGCGAGGGATGGCCGTTGCCACCAGCGCTGCCGGCGCTGGCGCCGCCGTTGCGACCCCAGCGACCAAAGTGGTGGTGGTGGCGGGCGGTTCCCCGAGCAGAGCCGGCGGTGCTCCTGGCTGTGCCCCTGCCATCGTCGTCTACAAAGGCGCTCTCGCTGGTGCCGTTGCCAGGGGCTGATGAGTTGACAAACTTCATGCTCTTCTTCACCATCATTTGCGGAACGCCGCCGGTGCTTTCCAGGACGGCGTGGATCGAGCGCATGCCGTTGCGGTCGGCCTGGCTGGCCATGGAAGTGGCGCTGGGCGTACGCGAGTGGAATCTCGGCGGCCGTTCGCGGGCATCTGGCGGGTTAGAATCATAGACGAAGGTCTCCTCGGAGTCGGACGAGTTGGCTTCCTCGACGGCGCTCGCCACCTTGGCCTCGAAGATGTCGGCCTTGGACGAGGCTAAGCGATGATGTCTTGTCAGCAAGCTGCTCATTTGGTAAACGATCATGCTCTGTCTGCGAGCGTGCGACCGGCGACGAGAGTGACTGTCTGCTTCGTCGCGGTGGCATTTTGTGGGTGAGACGCTCTTGTCAGTCGATGAGACGACTGATCCCATGGACTGGTAATGGCGCAACCTGGGGAACAAGGTAGTTGAACTTGGTGGCTCACCGTTGCCGGCCGTCACGGCGGGCTGCTTCCGCGTCGGCTTTTTCTTCTCCTTCTTTGGTCGTATCGTTTCTGTGCTCGCCTTTGTGCGCAGGCTGGCGCCCGACCCTTGGACTCCTGTTCCTGGGACAAGCGGGGCTTGTGGAATCGACGTCACCGTCTCCGTCTCCACCGTCATGCTCTGCAACGACAAATCGCCCATCTTGCTCTTGGTGACACCCTGCTTGATACACGTGCTCGACTGTCTGCTTGTCAGCGGCGGCGCGCTGGCCGCTCCACTCCGGCGCGGGTCCTTGACGTTGTCGGTCTCGCTGCCGCTGTCGCCCGCGCTTGCACGGCCGCCCGCATTCCTAGGGAGGCCGAGGGGGTCCACGTAGTCTGCGAGCGAAGATTCCGTTATGATGCTGCCGTCCATCTTTTCCGCTATCGAGCCCTCCGGGCCCCTCGGAGACCCTATCGGGCTAACTTCCTGCACGGTTTCCAGGGTCGACGTGCTCCCGCCTCCGCCACGTGCTGGGGTCCGCACGCCGGTCGCAATGTGCAGGTCCTCGGCGTCCGTGTCGGATGACAGGTCGGCCGGCGGCGGTGGCAGCGGGGGAGTGGGGCGCTGGACGCTGATCACGGGCGCTTCCGGCTCCGGCCTTCGCGGCAGCCCCATATTCGGCCGGTGGAGGATAGGAGGAGGAGACCGCAGCCTCGGAGAGATGGGCCATCTGGGCGACTCGCGCAGATGTTCCATTGCGGTCGGCGACTTGATGGGCGCGCCCGTCGTGTTCGAAGCCAGATCCGAGGCGGATGGGAGGAGCGTTGGGGTGTTGGCAGACGACAGTGTTTTGGACGCCGGTGCCGATGGCGGCGCAGGTGACTGGCTGGCTTGCTTTGTCGACCGCGAAGAACTTAGGTCTTGCTGGCTGTTCTTCCTTGAGCGGATGCCCGAACTTGCCGACGAAGCGCGCGAGGTAGCCACCCGGGATAGCGGCCTGGTCGGAGAGGGCTCGCGCGATGGGAGGGGCGACGGCGCGGCAGACGACGACGAGGTGGACGCGGCGGATGGCTGCGAGGCAAACCTAGATGGCCCCGACTCGGCCATGGGCGTTATTGTCGCTGTGCTTGCGGAGGATTCGCGGGAGTACGTGGGGTGATGCGCATGCTGACTGGATCCGTTGGGGACGTCGGACGACCCGGTCGATATGTTTGGTGACTTGTCCATGGCTGCTGCAGGCGAGCACTCGCAGTGGCTGGACGGGATGGAAGGAGAGGAATGGAGACTCGCTCGGGGCCACACATGCCACGCCCCGGGAGCCTAGTCTTCGTGGGTCGAATGGCCGAATGGTTGAGTGCTCTGGTCGCAGACTAGCCGGACTCTGCCAATGCCAACGAATCACCACAGCCCGCCCGCGTGCGCGCGATGCGCCAGTGGCCGAGGCGAGTGTCTGTTGTGTCGTGCGACGCTGTCTGGGGGCGTGGGTAGATGTCCTGTTGATCGTGTGTTTGTTTTGGTACGCCTCGGCGCAGTCTTCTGCAGTCTTGTGTCTGTAATGCGAACCGAATCCCTCGCCACGGTCGTCGTCCTCGCCAAGGGATTAAGATTGACAGGCGATCAGCACAATCAGCGGCCTCTTCTCATTTGTGGACAGCGCAGGCAGCTGCTTTGTCAACCGGGGGGGGAAGACGCAGGTCGGGCGATGCGGGCGGGTTCGATGTTGTGCGGAGGGTTACTGGACGCTGCGTGCTGTGTTGTATGGACGATGGAGCAACACGCAGGGTTGAGTGAGTGGATGGATGATGTCGTTGGTCCAGCCAGGTCCAAGGTCGCCCAAGCTTCCGGGCAGATGTGGTGCAGGCAAGGCACAACGACAAGCAACCCGGACAGTGGGGACGCTGGGGTGCCCCAGTGCGCTGGCCCTGCCTTCACCGTTTCGGGGTTGGGGCCTCGCTTGGGGCGCCTCTAACGCTGCGACGGCGCCAGAACGAGCTGTGGGGCAGGTGACAGCCAAAAACGGCGCAACAAGACGCCAGATCGAGGGCCGAATCGAGAACAACCTCGAAGTGGAAGTTGATCGATCCGGTGCACATCATCCTCACTGTGATTCTCGTCGAGGCACTGCGCGGGACGGCACGCGCAAGACTGACGAACACGATGCGGTGCCTGCCCTCTGGGAAACAACATCACCGCACAGAATAGCATGGAACGGAACATTCGCTCCGCCCGTCATGACACAGTCACCCATGGTCCAAGGGCTGCACACAAGAGATTTCCAAGCAGAAACCCGCCGACACCCGCCCCTCCCCCTGATGAGATGAGACGTGGCACGATACCTGGCCCGGCTGGCGCGGTACAAGAAATGAGACAAATCTCTCCCCTGGAGCCCGAGAAATGAAGCGGCGCATGAGGTACCCGCAAGTAGCGCCGGCTCACCGCAAGTCCCGAACCAAAGGCCAAGACCCCCGCTTGGCGGGCTGGCTTCGATTCCAGAACTCTTCCCCAGCTCCCCAGCAGTTCCGAGGGAGCGGCGCCCCCAGTGAAAAATCTTTCCGTCCACCACTCCGGCTCCAGGGGCTCCAGGGGGGGATGTTAAGCCGATACACAGCACTTGGCTGCGCCATCAACCAAAGCCCACCAGTGGTGACAGCACATCTTCTTCTTGAGGAGGCAGTGATGACGCCATCCTCCAGTCACGATGCCGGCCTCTTGGTGTTTGCCTGATTTGTCTCGTGCAGTGCAACCTCCATATCTGACTGGCCGTCATCAAGACTCGCCTCGATAATTCCTGAACATTCTGTACCCGGTCGGAATCAGCCTCGACTCTGGTCCAGTGAGATGACAACCATGGACATCCCGCAGTACCACATGATAACTACCTACCTTATGTGCAGAATACGCAGTAATGCAGTCGTGGAGTGTGGAGTATGTGTGTAAGTACGTTGCGGGCCGGCACTTGGCGACCGTTGCGCCGCTCCTCCGTCTCCGAGCAGGATCAGCTTTTGAGGCGCGGCTTCACGGATGCCTCTCCTCGCCGGAAACTACATAGTAGTGAGTTGACAGACTGACGAAGAAGATTAAAAGCGGCCAAGCCACCTGAGATGCGAGTCGACACAGACAAGTACCATGTATGTACCACAGTAACGTTGCGGGTCTGGGTTTCGCGACTGGTGCAATCCGTGGAACAGCTGGACCTCTCACAGGAGGCCAAGTGGGCAGGTGACACGCTGCAACGCGCCACAAGCCCAGCAGTTTGGGTGTCATTGACCATCATCCATCGCCTTTTGTTCTCGGTGACAGGAAGAGTAAAAGGGAGAAGGGATGAGAGAGAAAGCGAAAGCTCGGTTCTCGGTTCGACCGTTGACGACGGGGACCGCCCAACCATGTCCAGCACCGTTCCGCTCCTCCGTCTCGCATCGCCTTCCACACACCTCCACCTCCAGAGCATGTCTCCTCCGTCTGAAGGATCCGGCTGGGCACGCCGACGGTTCCGGCAGGGGCCGAGACCACCCCACCATGCCCGCAGCGTCCGCCAAATGCAAGGGACCACTCGCACACTCGCACAGTGGGAGAGGTCTCACAGGGGCAACTGCCGTGTTTGCCCTGGCGCAAACATTTTTGGTTACTGCTTGCGCCTGACGGTCGCGAGGAACACACAACCGAGAGAAAAAGAAACAA